>Ga0136643_10005079_pt1 | contig 18426 bp, 15 predicted proteins | sample TergutLab28metaG_FD_96883 | JGI IMG/M metagenome (GOLD analysis project Ga0136643, IMG submission 96883) | Labiotermes labralis P1 segment gut microbial communities from Petit-Saut dam, French Guiana - Lab288 P1 (version 3) (version 3) | ecosystem: Host-associated > Arthropoda: Insects >...
ACTGCCATTGGTCACGGAAACCGCCATGTATGACAGAACGTTCTAGCAGAATCCACAAGCATCTTTGCCGGCTGATGTAATTGCCGTTGCTTTTACGAAACACGTACTAATTTCTATATAAAGCGGAACACCCCATGATCGTACTGTAATTAGCTGAAGGAAAGAAGTATCTGTAGTTCGTGCTTCCTTGCATCATTTTTACGGTGTGTGGCGTGTGGTGCAATTGTCATACGACAATCAGGCGAAAACGGTTTGTGACAATACGAAAAGTAATCTCTCTGGTTTACGGACGTGTTACCGCAATAGACATAACTACATTTGTACTTTATACAGCTTGTGACTCGATTAATACCGGCAGCTATGTTCCGGCATTGCAAGAGGCTGATACATGTGGTGCCATACCGAGGATCGATGTTACATCAGCAGCTCCATCATGTACCCGTAAAACGGAATATCTGGGGTTGGCATCGCCCTTCCGACTACAGAGCCATGTTACGGGATGTGGATAGGACAATGGAGAAGTTTGAACGGGATCTAATTGAGTCCTTTCCATTCCGTCGACTTACACCCCAATCGATCCCCATCCAAGGAGTTGTGCAACGTGGTGATGTATATCGACTCAACGTGAGTATGGACGGCTTCAAACCTGAGGAGATTACTATTTCTTTAAAAGAAAACACTCTCACTGTTGAAGGAAAAACCAACAGGAAGATGGACGACGGCAGCAGGTTCCAGCAGGAGTGCACACGAGAGATGACCTTGCCGGACGATGTGGACGTGACATCCCTGAAATCTTTCCTAGGAGCAGATGGCATCCTGAGCATCGAAGCAGATTTTAAGTCTGACAGGAAGTCGAAAGAAATACCAGTGAGTCGGAAGTAGGGGGAAGAAATTGCCTATTTGCAATTTTCTTGAGAATGTATACCCATTTGCACCTTGTAATAAGGACAGTGAATTGTTGTGCAGAATTTTTGTGTTCTGTCATGGCTGGCGAAAGTTTTGTGATGTGCTTGTGTGTAATAGAAGTTTAGATTAATGCTGTAGTTGTTATGTAGAAACACATGCTGTTCATGTTAGTGAATACTGAGTAAGCTGTGATTTGAAAATTTTGGGGGTTGAGAAATCCATCTGGCACGTCCCATAAGTTAAAGCAAGTGATAACGATTTACTTTCTGGAGTCACAGGTGCAGTGTGACCTTTGGTTATAAAGAGACTTGGTAACACGTAGTAATTTTTACATGTGACATTTTGTTGCATCAGTGTTATGAATAAACAGATCAATATGATCTTAGTAATTAACCAACTTAATGCACAAATTGTTGTTTTATAATAAATTTATTATATGCCTGTACATGTTATGAGCACTGTGTGCTCATCATCAGGAGGTCAAAATTGTATTATACAGCATCTGGTATTATCACACCTGTAGGTGGCCATCCAATGCACAGGTTGAGAGAGAACCTGTGCACTGGACGGCCACCTACTGAGTGTGATAATACCAGATGCTGTATAATACAGTTTTGACCTCATGCTTGAAACATGTAGAGGCATATAACAAGTGTATTATAAAACAAGCATTTGTGCATTAAGTTGGTTAATTACAAAGATTATACTGATGTACGGTCAGCAAAACAAAAAAAAAAGATCAATATGAATCAGCACAGCTATCTTTATTTGTCACTAGATTCTGTGTGTCTGAAAAAACATTAAACCTTAGTTAGGTCATCTGGCTGTCAAATAAATTTAAAAAAATTTGTTGAAAACAATATACAATTAATTGCTCATCATTCATGAAATTTGAAGTGAGTTAAACAAATTGAAAGAATGCAAAATGGGCTAGTATGAAATATAATAATACATGTTCATTGGAGGTATTACAATACCTATTTACAAGCTGTATTCTGTTTCTTAATTCAAGGTTGATAAATGTCAGTATCGGTCTAAGGGTTTATGTGAGAAGTTATAAATTATTTTTTCAATTCAGATACAATAAATTATTTTTTCAATTCAAATACAAGAATTCCTTTGTTCTGTATGGCAGAAAGTAATTCTGATATCTGGATTAACATGCATTTGTTTTATATTAGTGTATTTTGCATTGTTTGAGTTCGTTTTAAGCATCTCAGATTTTATGAATGAGAAGTGATTAATTGTGCATTGTCTTCCTTATGATGTTTTTAAAGTTTTTTGAGAGCCTGAAGATGATTTAATTAGCTTAAACATGCTGCTCAGTACACCCATTTGTTTGATAAAGATAGTTGTGTTGAGACTATTGATGTGTTTATTGAAACACTAGTATGTGAGAGAGTTGAAATGCAAGTGAGAAAATGCAGAGGAGACGAAACTGTGGTATGAGGTTGAATTTTTGTATATTAGTTAACAAAGGCTTACTTCTTTCAGGCACTGTGTGTATATTACCTTTTTAACTGTCATGGAACTTTCCTGCACTCAGTTGGATTATGTAAATATGAAAATTGGATGATTGCACAATGTGGAATGATTCATTCAGCATATAACATGTGTAATGTTTGATCTCTGGCATGCAACAGATACATTGATGCTAGTGATTATGAATTACAGATGTTTATTAAGGATTAAAAGTCATTCTGAAACATTATAAATTCATTTGCCGGGAAGCAGGTGTGTGTATGAAGGTATCTTAAGATTAATACTTCATATTTCTCATTTCTATCTGTAATACTTTTGAGGCCAGGGGAAGACCTGTGAATTTTAATGCCAGCAAAGTAAGCAGAATTCTCTGAATGAGAGGTTGGCATTTAGTCTATGAAGGCGATCCTTATTTTTAGTGTTAACACGTTTTGGAAAATGTTCAGGGTTATTTAGTATGAAATATGTAGCAAAATACATATTGGTGTGAAGATAAAAATACCCATATGGTAGAAAGAGACGTAAATTTCCCTGTGCATGCCATGAAGGCATGTGGCATAATGGAGGTATGGTTGTAATTCTTGGGATGGGCTGACTATTCACCTCAATGCCCCAATCTCTTGACCCCCAAGAAAGAAGATGCCCCAGTAATCACTGGAGTATGAGGCCAGGTGAGACACAACACCAAACTTGGGCACTGTACTATGCAACTCAAGCTCTCCATATGGCGTAGGTAAAGTCTTGATTTGTACGGATATTTTTGTATGAGTTCCTCTGTTGGCTTTGGCCATAATTGTAACAGTTTTTGTTGAGTAAATACACTTTCACTGTTAAATGAGTAATGTGATAGAAATATTTGGTACCTTGTTGTGTAATGGAAATCTAATGAGTGCAGCAGTGCTTTGAATGTCTTAAGAACACTTACTAAATGTTCCATGAATGGGATTCTTTCAATTTAGATTGTTTTCACTTTGTAAGACTAGGAAGTTTGTAGTTACTGAATTTGCTATGAATTTTTCATTTTATCCTTACATATGTAGTTGTGAGTTCAGTAGTCACAAATTTTATAATTAATGTCTCTAGATTTGTGAGTAGTTTATTAGCAGAAAAACATTTACATTTACTGGAGAGAATTAAGTTTGCTGTTATGAAAGAAAACCTCACATGGTTCAGAAATTATGATGTGTTGTGATCATATATGGTTTCTAACAAAGCTCTTACAGTAAAGGCTCTAGAATTGGGTGTGTTGTATTGATCCCCAGTTTAAAGTGAAATTTATAGTAGTGCTAGTTTGTGTTCACTCCTTCTTTTCTGTTTGCAAGTAACTGCTGAATGAATGTGATGCTGTTCCTTGAATGCTGTGAAGCAAGTCTTTATGAACACAGTATATTGATGTAAGTTCGTGCATTTGTGCCATCTCTGACATATTTCATGTGGATTGTCGGGTACATTTTACCCTTTTTGTAGTTGATGAACCAATGTCCATACATCCTCCATCCTAATGGTCCAACACAAGTGAATGTTAGAAATATTTTAAATCAGGAGAGCAAAAGAGCATGAGACAATGTGGAGAAATGCTAAATAATGCCTTTACAGATTATTGTAATTTGCAGTATGCTGAAATGCATACACAAAAATATTTTTCCAGTGTGAAGCTAGAATCAGCACTTCTGTGTGAGGGTTGATAACTGAAGAACTAAGCACACTGGATACACCACTGTTCAGAAATGTTAATGTAACTCGCCACACATGCCGTAGGAAAGTGTTTGACTGTGTATTAATGCAAAACGGTCTCTGGTTGGCAGTAAATGTTTGGCATCTCAGTTCTTGCGGAAATGTGAATGTGTATATTCTGTATGTATTTACTGCACCTCACCTTATCTGATACAATATTTTGTTGTACATTCTGCATTGTATCGTAATGCGATGGGCAAATGAATTATGCATACATTTTTTGGGGGAGGGGGTGAAGACAATTTAAGGGCCGACCACAGATATGCACATTCAATAAAATGTTACCACTGGATGGGGTTTGATTATTATTATTATTATTATTATGCACAGAGAGGACTGGTTCTCTCTCAACCTGTGCACAGGATGGGCACCTATAGGTGTGATGATACCAGAGGCTTTATAATGCAATTTTGACCTCCTGATGAGCACATGGTGCTTGAGACATTTAGAGGCATGAAATAAAGTTATTGTAAAACAAAAATTTTGTGCATCAAGTTGGTTAATTACTAAGATAAACATACTGAGATGCACGGTCAGCAAAAGATCAAAATTCGATATATAGATGGTTTATATTGTCCATTCCACATGCACTTGTGTCTTTCAACACCCCCAGGAAATAGTGTATGTAGTTTCACAGAACCCACTGCATATCATTGTTTTATTGAACTGCTTGTTTCGAGTAAAAAATAATTTCACTAGCTCTTTACCTACCATGAAGGCAGAGCGTTCTGCCCGGGTAATAGTAGGTGGTTGGTACACGATTCCTGCAAAGTTGGTCAATGGGAACGGAGATGGAAGGAAACATAGTACAAGTACAACGTAATTTTACTCTTCGCGAAGTAGCTGAGAACTGCGCTCTTGTGGGTTATTACGCAGCGAGTAATAGTAATTTCTTACCGACGTCTCGGGACACTTTAACTTCTACTAGGGGACATTCATTCTCAAAAGGTCGGTACAACAGTTTCGCTACTTTCTGCGCAATAGCCTAGAAGATCGCAGTTTTAGTTCAACGTATTTCGTACAGATGTCGTGATGATACGAAGTGAAATGCAATCTGGCGGAGCCGGTAGGAAGTATTTGCATTGATACGAAGTGAAAGGCAATCTGGCGGAGCCGGTAGGAAGTATTTGCATTTTATTGCAAGGGCGCTCAAAGCGACTCCGAGTGCTTTGCAGTGGACCGCTAAACCAGATAGTACGTTCGCGGTAAATGTGGTGAGGTTGGTGTTTTATACATGAGCAACAGTTTCACATGTCACAACGTATCGCACTCTAGCGATCTTCAGCAGTTTCGTTGCACAACGGATTTTTTTAGGCTTCTGGATTTCTTTTACATACATGGTTTTGTAAGTGTAATTAAGAGAGTGATTAGTTCGGAAATACATTTTCTGTAATTTGGGGTTACATATGCATGTTTACAAAGTAGGCTTGTGGTGTGACTACCAAATCTAGCAAAGTGGTTTCGGTTCGAGCCCCGATAGCGACATACGGTGACTGCTCTTTCCTGAACCCATCGCATGGAAACGTAATTTCAGTATCAGAATGTGTAGATAGTATATTCGTATGACACCTGTCAGAAGGTGGAGGCAGCTAGTTCCTCCATATTATTATTATTATTATTATTATTACTATTTATCTACCACATTACACGGAGTCACTTCCAGGCATACTCGTCCATATGAGAATCTTGTGGAGGGTCGAATACATGGCACACTGCAAGGGCGACAGCAGTACCGAAAATGTAGGATAATAATATATATGTACTTAGTCCAACACAACAATGTTTTTATTGCATTAATGGCTACCAAATGCGGTCATCACGGCCATCATCAGGCCAATACTACACACAGTTTAAAAACACAGGTTACATATAGTGCATAAAAATGTAAAGTTGTATGGGATCCCTTTTCAATCGTCGTCAATACTGGTTAACAGCCTTAAGTGTTTTTTTTTGTTACCTGTGATATGATATATCAAGGATCTTTTTGTAGAGAGCTGTAATTAAATTTAGAAGTATAAAATTGTCACATTGATATGCTGTGTTAAAACAGATTAAAACTGAATAAAAAATTGTCTGAAGTCACAACTTGTATAATTAGCTGCTGTGCACGGATCTGGATTGTTGTTCTTATATTATTTGTCGTGCAAGCTAAGAGCTGGGTGGTGTTAGTAGAATATTCCGCGTTGTATTGTGACGACCGAGATGTGTTATCGTCAGTAAAAAGTGTAGAGTTTTATTAAAACAGCAACCACAAATTTTCCGTAGTATTATGACAGCTCAGCTTATTACGTGCGTGCAGCTAGTGTGGTAGTTTGTGACTTAGTCACATACTGCCAAAATCAGTCACAAACTGCCTCACTAGCTGCACGCGCGTAATAAGCCGAACCGTCATAATACTACAATAGGATTCTTGATATATTATATCACAGGTAACAACACCTTAAGGCTGTTAACCAGTACGGACGATCAGTGGTGTACCGAGGGGGTTGGTTTTGGGGGTTCAAACCCACCCCGAAATTCCTAAGGGCCTCCAAAATCGTGCCAAACTCAACCCGATTGTGAAAACTGTTAAAAATTGCTGAATTTAGGACGCCAAGACCCCAAGATGTTTCGGAAAAAAGGCAGTAAAATTCTAAAACTACCTAGGTTCGCAATTGCTTTACATTAGCAATAACAAATAAATTGGTTGTCATCATAAATATTCTTATATAAAGTACCAAAAATTAAGAAAATTTTACTATGTGAAATTAAATTTCTTGTACCAAATTACAGCTGCCTCCAGAACCCCTGACGAGGGAGCTACCGCCCCCAGATCCCTGTTCTCTCTTTCTTCTGTCCTCAACTGAATTTGTTGAACCCCCCCCTCCGGAACAAAATTCCTGGGTACGCCACTGTTGACGATGACTGAAATGGGATCCCGTACAACCTGACATTTTTATGCAGTACATGTAACCTGTCTTTTTGAGTTTTGTATAGCATTGACCTGATGATGGTCGTGACGACCGAAACTGGTAGCCATTAATGCAACAAAAACTTTGTTGTGTTATTACGGAAGTACATATATATTTTATTATCGTAATTAAAATACATCGGGATGTCCTGTACTAAAAGTAGGAGGATAAGTTTTAATGTTAACATTAAACATATTGCGAGTCAAGACACTGTAGATATCGTGACGTGATTAGCCGGAAATCTTGACAGGCTTTTCTTAATTTTCCTAGTCCGTCCACGTAAATTTTTGAGAATTCTCTGTTACCCTGCCATTTGATGTTAAGTAACGATTGCTACTGAAGCAAGGTTGTTAAATGAATTAAGAAAGAAACCAGTACTGCCCTGCGTTCAGGAGGTCGGTAACAGTGATACTTAGAAGAGACTATCCGTGACTTCCTAAAAGCCGAAAGAAAACGATGCCCGCCTTTTCGAAGTACGTCACGTGGGTCAGTAAACTATTCTTATTTACCATTCTTATTTATTCTTCAGCTTGATGGTTACTAAGAGCCTCCTGCTTTGGTTAATTTTGCCCCCACAGGGTATTTGTGTTTCTTATGATTCTTACAGTACTTACTTTCCTACTCCATGGAGCAGAGTCCTTCTTGAGAAGCTAACCGGTTCTCACCTAGTCAAGCAATTCCGCGCATTTTATAGAACCCGAATGTTTTTTATTACCGCTTTTCAAAGAGCCCGCCACCAGTTCCTAACCTGCGCCAGATCAATCCAGTCCATGCCCCTTTTTCCCATTTCCTGAAGATCCATCTTAATATTAAAATCTCATCTAAGCCTGGGTCTTCAAAGCGGTCTCTTTCCCTCAGGTTTCCCCACCAAAACCCTGTATACACCTCTTGTCCTTCCCGTATATGCTACATGCCCCACCCATCATATTGTCGATTTTATCACCCGAACAATATCTGGGGAGGATTACAGATCAATAAGCTCATTATGTAGTTTTCTCACTCCCTTGTTATCTTGTCTCTTTCAGGCCCAAATATTCTCCTCAGCACCCTATTCTCAAACACCCTGAGACTATCTTGCTCCCTCAAGGTGAGCGACCAAGTTTCACACCCATACAAAACAATAGGCAAAATTATAGTTCTGTATATCTTAATCTTTATATTTTTGGATAGCAAAGTGGAGGACAAAAGATTCTGCACCGAATGATAGTAAACATTCCCTGACATCATCCTGCTCTTAATTTCTTCCTGAATAGAATTTTGATTTGTTAAAAGTTGTTCCCGAATATCTGACCTCTACCACCCTTTCAAAGGAATTATTATCAGTCTTTATATTCTGACTTCGTCCTGCCTTCTAATCTCAAGACATGGCAATACACTTTTATCAGCATTTACTTCTAGCCCAATCTCCTTACGAGCGACTACTAAAGCTTCTGTGTTTTTCTTTATAGTATGTATGCTTCTGTCCAATATATTAACATCATCAGCATAAACCAAAAGCTGATATGTACCATTTAATTTCAGGCCATCCTGGTTTACCTGGACCCTCCTAATGGCGTACTCTAAAGCAAAGTTGAAAAGCAATGGCGATAAATCATCTCCTTGTTTGAAACCATTCCTAATAGGAAACATGTCAGACAAATGCTTGCCTACCCGGACTATGCTATAGGTTTCATTCAGACACATTTATATTAACCTTACAGATTTCATGGGGGATACAAAACGCAATGAGAATATTATAAAAGACCTCACCCCTAACTGAATCATAAACTTTGTTGAAGTCTACAAATAGCTGATGTACTGATTAATTTATATTCCCATTTTTTTCTGAAGTATTTAACTAATGCAGAATTTATGATCAGTAGTTGACCTGTTGCATCGAAATCCACGCCAGTCATCCCCAATAATTTCCTCTGCATATGGAGTTAACCTTGACAGTAGGATGTTTGATAGAATTTTGTACGTGGTTGACAGAAGTGATTTGCCTGATAATTACTACATTCTTTTTTATTACACTTCTTATAAATAGGTACAATGACGGACTCCTTGCGCAACTCAGGCAATTCCTCCTTATTCCAAATAGAATTAATAAATTTATGGATCTCAGAGTGAATTTTCCTACCCCCTGCTTGAGTCAGTTCTTCTGGGATTTGATCAATACCTGGTGATTTGTGCCCTTTTAGCTTTTCAACAGCCACCTGAACCTAAAAAACACTAGGCTCAGGCACTAATGGTTCTGCTGTATGTATTTCTATATGCCTAATATCATTATCCCCATGTGCATTTAATAGCTGAGAGAAATGGTTCCTCTACCTATCCAAAATACTGTGGGAGTCTGTAACCATATCACTTTTTTCATTCTTTATTATATTAGTCCCAGTCTAGTCACCCATTTTAAAGTCATTGTTGCCCCTATTTAAGTCTGATATTTTTTATCTTTCTGTTAGTTTGAAGTTCATAAATTGTGCTTTCAGATATTCCGTCTTTTTGTTCCTGAAATTTCTACTAGCCTCGCGTCTTATATTGTTTTGATTATCTACACTGCTCTGGTTTAGATGCTGTAACCACTGCATTTTAGCCTGCTTCCTTTAATCTAAAAACGTAAACATTCTTCATCAAACCATGGTTTATGCTGCTTCCATTCATACAGGCCTAGACTGTCTTTAGCTGAGGTTGTGATATTCTCTTTAATATTCTGCCAAGGCATATTTATGTCCTGACTATCGTTTAAGTTCTCCAAACCTGCAAATCTGCTTGAGATCCTAATCTGATACTGTTTCCATCCATCCATCCATCCATCCTTCCATCTATCTATCTGCCTGTTTGCCTGCCAGCTAATCAGTCAATCAACTAATCAATCAATCAATCAATATGTGATTAATCTGGCTGTCAATCTTACCATCAGGAAAGGTCCCGTTGTATTTATAAATGTTTCAGTGCGGTAACATAAAACAGCTAGATTTTTTGATGTGACAAAGTTTACTTAGTGTTCTAACACCATTATAATTACTATCCTGATGTCGACTGTCCTTCCCATTTGTCGGTTTGAAAATATTCTCGATCCCGACTTTGGCGTTGAAGTCTCCTAACAGCATATTCATGTGGTACTTGGGAAAATGCTTGAAAACCTGTTTTAATCATCATAAAAAATTGTCCTTTGAATCGTCACTTTCCTCCTCACTTGGTTCACGCACGTTCAAAACAATGATATTACACCAGCGACCTCTCAGAACTATATATGGCATCTCATCACTAATAAACTCAACTCGCTTAACTCGGATAACATTCTGTTGTGTACCAAAAGTCCTGTTCCCAATTGATTATTGTTTATTTTTCAATAGAAAAAAATCCACTGCTCTTACCGTGCCCCTTTTGTCCCACCGAACCTCCTGTACACCCGCTGAATCTAATTTACATCTTGCCAATTCCCTGGCTACTGCTGTAAGAGAGCCTGACCTATACGGACTCCTAACATTCCAACCACCACATCTCGTGCCACCTTTCCATTGCTTAGGTCGTACCAAAGTATCAGTCCAGTTCCGAGGCACGGGTTTATGTTTCGTGAGTATGCCAGTTGTTATGGTGAGAAGTTTTCAGATCCTCGCCCAACCGCGGAGCTGGAGGACCACCCCTTGTCGGCTGTCCGCGACTGCTTATTCAATATATTCGTAGCTACCCTCCACATTGGAGGCCGTTCTTCCATGATTATATCGGTAAGCAGAGGTTTTTTTTTCCGTAAGCGGCACTGTTATGAGGTTGATCTTTGTAATGGACATGAAATGTGCTCTTTGCGAGGTAAGAACGGAATTTTTGTATGGTATCTACATGAACTTCGGTGCTCCATAATCATATTCGTATGTAGTAATGGTGAAGAGGTTACCAACGTGACAACACTGGGTTAATCGGTAAGTGGTCCAACTCAAGGCAGGTTTGACAACTCAGTATAAGTATCGAATTATTAAATAGGCCTATTAATACTACTTTTATCAGAAAGGTGAGCGGGCGAAGCCTGCTCAGCATCACACAAAATGCTATTTCGCATATCGGGGAACAAGTATTGAATGTTAAAATTCCAAATTTGTCAGCCTTGAAAGGGTTTGATTAGCTACGTTGCAGAGCCATGGTTTCCATTCGGCTTGTGTTTATGCTTGTATAATGTCGGTTAAGAGTATTAAAATGCCGATATATTGCACAAACAGGTTGGACGTTCACGACATATCATGACCAAGTATCACGAGAAGTGAAGGCTCTTTATTCAGAATTCCGTTCTATCGTTGATGTTGTTCTGTTCTCTTCCTTACAGCCTGTTTTAGTCTTAATTCTGCGTCTTGGACTGAATCCATTTGGTTTATAATGAAGGACGGGTTCTGCGACTCTCATATTTTTCCTTCTTTTATGGCGTATGGAGCATTATTAATCTACTTTTCTTCCTTAAAAGGGAAAGGAAAATTAGACTTGTTACATCACTTTGTTCTTCCTGTTTATGTGTTTGTCCCTTTCATCTTTCGAACCATTTAACAGGTTTTCGCATAACTTGTTACGAGTGGGTACCTCTGGATGCCACCTCAACTGCTGATATGTTAAATGTACTGCAGTCAGAAAGAACAATATGGAGGAAGCGCAAACTTGAGTGGCGGCAACAACATATGCTATATTTACTTCAGGGCCCTAAATTATATATATAAATGCCTTAAAAAAATGGACAAACTTTTTTTTGAGATAATATTTTTGTGGAGTTGTGAAGTAACAACATTGCGGTCGTGAGAAATTATCTTCGACCTTCGTTTTGTTGGCCTTAATTAGGTATCCATCAAGTAGTCGTCTGAACCAAATTCAGTCTGAAACGTTAGAACAGACCCAATATACAGAGCGGTGTAACAACAGAGAGGAACATTAGTTGAGTAACATCTGCTGTGAAAACCTGACAGTTTCTGACATTAACGGAGAGGGATATTACTGGTGAAAAAAAGAATACAATTTTGGACCGAACGCTGGCTAGTGGACCGTAACAACCGTTGCAGGAACGTGTTACAAGGCTTAAAGAATATAATACAGTCGGTTACCGACATACAAGTTCGTTACTACGCTATGGAAACCAATACCAGAGATATAGTCTTACTTTATTTTTGTTCTTATCATTAGTAGCGAAAGAGGTGAACATGTGACAGACCCGTGTCAGGAAACTGCAGGTGCTTCAACCCAAGTGTTTTCGCATTGCTAACTATGCACCTTGGTACACTGGTAACGGACAAATTCACGAGTATTTTGGAGTTCCATTCTACTCCGACCACATCAGGTCTCTAACCGAGAGATTTGACTCAAAGTTAGCTGATGTGGTGAACCTGTTCCTTAGGCAGCTCGGCCGGTATCTACGCTGACCGAGTGTTGGCCCCGGACTCCTAACACTTCCCAGGGGAGACGAGACCGGAATCCAGAAACTTGTCATAGCTTCCTGCCACAAGGTGACCATGTCGACACGCTAAATCGTGCCCAATTGGCACTTTTAGCCTACCCTGACCGAAGTTTTTTCCGTGAGTTTTGCGTGCGTTGTGAGACGAATGCCAGGGTATAAGACGCAAAGACGGGGCACGGGCCGCACCGTTGTCTGGCAAGATGATTTCACCTGAATGTCTGAATTTCGCGCGAGTCGTAGCTTTAGACATGACTAACCTGGGTTAGAATCCCAGAAAGCGTTCTAGCCAAAGTTATGCCCCCTCATAAAGGCCTATTGCCTCCTGAGGAGTGGTCCTCAATTTGTCCACGTCGAGGTCTTCAACCGCGACGGGAACTCGTTAGGTGTCTGTCACTGAGCCCAGCGATGCGGTAAAAAGCAGGAATTGCAAAGCCCTTAGTTAGCTCTTTGGTTGGTTGGTAGCCGGCTTTCTTTATGGATTCTTGACCCTTGAAGATGGGACAGGTTGGTTTTCCGAAACGTCGGTAAGAAATTACCACTTCTCGCTGCGTAATAACCCAGAAGAACGTAGTTTATTTCTCTCTTACATGTGGGTGAGGGAGGGTACAAGCTGTTTACAAAACATTTTACACACAAGACGACCTTAAGGAAATTGTCAGGCGCGCAGTATTGGAAATTTCTAGACCGGAACTTGAGACGGTTTTTTTTAAAACATGTGTGTACAAGATGTCAAGCGTGTCTGAGAGTTCTAGGAAGCCATTTCCAAAACACGCTTTAACGTGCAGTGAGGTATATTGTGTGATACAGACTGCAGATATACGAGTACATGCTCTGAGTGGATCCAGCATTGAGTTAGACACTGTACAATTTGTGCGATTTCTAGGGCAAATTATACTGGAAGCGTGTTTGAAACCGTACAGGACACTGTTACTAGAATGTGGAGAGAGTCAAATATGAGCCCTTTCTCTGTCCCTTGCACATATTTGGGAAGTTTTGTCTATAATTTGAGCATACTGACTGAGGCAATATTGATGTTTCGGATGGTCAAGCGAAGTTGAATTTTGCGCCTGTCGCAATTTGGTAAACATATGGTCAACTATATATATATACCTACAAGGGAGTACCGTTTAAACGCACACCCCAACACCCTGGAATCTGATCGGCAGCAGTCTGACGGTCATGTCGCCTGTGTTATTGCCCAGCAGTATTCGACCGCCACTTAAGTCTCACTGCGCTTGCATTCCCGCAAGGAAAAATTCGGCGCCTTTTCAGAAGTGTTGTAATTTTAATTTTTTAGTGTATTTAAAGGGCGTGTGTCTGAAATTGTGTAACTTGAAACCGCGTAAGTCCAGGAGTGTCTGTACTTGGGCAATAACTTTCGCTTAACCCATGGTCTAGTGCGATACATACATTCAATGATATCCTCTGAAGTTCTCGGGGTTTCAGGAAATCAGGAGGGGACCACAGAACGTTGAATTCTCTCTTCTCTTTTGCTGTGACAGAGCAGCAGATAATCTTCAGTTGGACCTAAGCAGTTTTCGGAGTTACAGAGAACTAAAGCAGAAGTTTATTTAGAAAGTACAGTACCTTTATTTGATCACATAAACATAATCATTTCATCATCATCATATATCTGTCATGGAGTTGGGCCACTTGTTGACCCGTTCCGGTCTCACGTATCCAGAAGTCTCTTCAAAGATCTACCACGATTCCTTCTGCCAGATGGGGAGTGTGTGCATAATCTTATCAGCTAAGTAATTTCTTGGAGATGGGTTATTTTTTTAAAACTGATTATCACTCATCAAGACAAGAAATCCACCGCTCTTTATGGTATTCGAAGTTTCATTACCATGCATTTAACAATGCTTTTTGTACCGTGCATGTCTGTCAAATTATTGTCTACAAGTTGGTACGACACTATGCACGTGGTGGTACAGTCAAGCTATATTCCGACATGTTTCGGTGGCGGCCACCACCATCTTCAGGGAAGACAATACTAAAACCTAAAAAAACACAGCTCTTAGAAGGAGTTTATCCTGTCATGCGCTCACCGATTTATTTCGCGGCCTCCTTCAACACAGAGCTTGTTTCTGTCACAATTCCCACGTGTGTACTGGCTGCAGACCTACAGACGGGCAGATGTCTAAAGAACCCGGTTCAGCGAACACATCAGATATATTAGAACTAATAACACCAAATCAGCAAATGCCATGGATTTTTTTGAATAACGGGCATGAGTAGGGTCCTATAAACTCCATCATGGACCTTTTTACAAATTACGAGAAAGGCACAATCCCAAGACTTGATAGTTAGGAGAACTACTGTATGTGAGAATACCAGGCGAAAGAGGAACTTTTGGAGGAACGAAGCACCCAAGAGATCAACGCAGTAGTAGTAGTAATAGTAGTAGTAGTGGTAGTATTAGTAGTAGTAGTTGTTGTTGTTGTAGTATAACAGTAATTAGTGGAATATTCGCAACCTTTCGTTTAACAGGTGGTTCAAATAAATCTGCACGCATTATTTTTTTTAAAAGAGACGATTGCATAAACAAATTTCATGTAATTAAACGTCACAAACGTCCAATTGTGACACAAGATGTTCAACAAGCATACACAGCCATACGTGAAGATTTAATGTAGTGCACAAAAGAACTTTTACACGACATCTAAATCTAGCATGCTACCAACCAAGGTGGCGTCAAATGTTGCCAGTTGCGTGGCTCAAACCGTCGCAGATTGACGATACTACTGGTTCTCTGTTTAAAGTAATTAGAAATTCGAACACGTCTTGTATATTTCCTTATCAAATATCAGAATCCTAATTAAACAAAACTGGCTGAATTCTCGCCTTGCTCTTCTCCTTGCCAGTAAGCTACTTCTTACGATCATAGATTTTTACTTGTATATTCGCAGTATCTAGTTGTCTCCTTTATGTGCTGTTCATCATAACATAAGCGCTGATTCAAAATTTATTTGAAGTTCATTCTAGGAAGAAAGGCGAGAAAGTATAAAATAAAATAACGCACTTGTCATGCAGCCTATTGCTATCACAGATAAGAAGAGTGATTATTACTACTGATTTACGCATATTTTCCTGTCGCTTCTTGTAAGTACCGGTAGGTGGTAGTGTTACTTGCATATGTATAAGTAATAAATAGTGTGTCTATACTACAGGGTTATTCAAAATCATTGTCGGGGTTCTAACAACTTGTCATACACAATACACTTCAGATAGGAGTATATGTGTTTTTTTATTTAATAGAACAACACTCCAAGTTTTTGTTACATACCTTACAGGTGCTCTATTTGTGCACCCTTTGTGATTCTTCAAATATCAACACGATAATCGAGTTCGTTACAAACTGTTTGTAGCATGTCAGCGGTGGTGGTTTCAATGGCGGTTCTGATTCGTACCTTCAGTTCCGGGATACTTGCGGGAAGAGGAGGAACATAAACCTCTAGATCCATCGGTGCAATTACATACTCCTATCTCAAGTGTATTGTGTATGGCAAGTTGTTACAATCCCGACAATCATTTCGAATAACCCCGTATTAACAATACTCAAGACCTGACTTCAATCAAAATTATAATAGGTTTGTAGAGTTTTCCTGTGTACCAAGGAAGTCTTTGGAATTGTAGGGGTAGTAGAAGAGAGTAGTGTTGAAAATCAAACTTTTGGAAGCCTAAGTGAATCATACACTAGAGCATTTGAAGAAGCATTACTTATTGTATTGTAATCTGAGCTATGCTCACTCTTACAGCTGTACACATGTCATATTTTTTCCCGCAGTCCTATTTTAGTGCTTCTTAACTATTAATTTTAAAATCAGATGTTATTTTATGGCACAAATTAATATTCCTGAAAAAATAACAGTGTAACATTTTACACTTTAGTAGAATAAATGATTTTGAGAAATTACGAAGTAATGTTGTGCATAGCCATTATATGGAATGTGCGTTGTTCTGCACTGAGCAATTGATATGTCACATGTCATTGTGTCATTGTGCACAGTTCGGTTCCACCCATGTCCAAATAAAAGTACAGAAAATATTGTGCTCTAAGACGTGCCTGGAACTTAACAGTGCGAGACGCCAACGGCCTTTTTGTGCACATAAGTATACAAATCGCTGTATAAAAATTATTGAAATTATTATTGCATATAGTATGGTCATCTCTTTCGAGTTAATGAGCTTTAAGTTCCAACTCAGTTTCTCTTGTTTGCGTTGATTCTCTACGTAATTAGCCTATTTTTTGTTGAAACTTCTACCGATTTTCATTGGTACTTTTTACTTCCTGCTGGGGATAAGCTTGTAACCCCATTAGTATAGTTTGTGTAACCATTGCTCGGTTTTGGGTCTTCTCCGTAAATGGCCTTCTTGCCCTGTGAAGAAAACAATTCCCATTGAAATGAAGCAGTATTAAGTCAGCGTTTAGGAATTAAATGGGGTGTATTGACGTGAGGTAGTACTGTCACAGGCAGAGGTGAGACCAAACTGGGCTATAATGAAATGGCACAGTGTCTAGTGTATGTGTCGGTGCAGAATTGGGACGTGGTGAAGTGACCGAATTGGGCTGTATGGAATGGACAGCGCGTCTAGGGAATGGGCCACTCTATTGAAGTGACTGACATGATGCGGTGCGGTGTCTAGGTCGAGGGTTGCGGCCGAACTAGGATTGGTGATACAGTGTCTAGAGCAGATGCCGTAACCTAGTTGGGCTGCCTGAAAGTAACAATGTCTTACGTCGGCGTTGGGACTGAAATGGGCTGTATTAAAGTGCCGCTGTGCGGAGATCAGGAACGAATTGGGCGATATTGGCTAGTATGCAGCTCATGGAGCATCGGAACAAAAATTTGTTAGTTTTCTTAAGCAACTGACGGCTGTCCTCTTAGATGTGACTGTTGTTATTGTGGCAGCGGGTTGATAATTAGGCTTTAGTCTAACGGCATAAAATTCCAGAAAATAATAATCTTCATTACACGCGGTTCGATCCGAGGCCAAGCTATTTGGGTTTTTTAGTCGACAAAGTGGCACTGGGACAAAGTTTTCTCCAAGTTCTTATGGTTAGTACGCTTTGCTTTTAGAGGCAGAGTGGACGCCAGGTCTACTGAGTGCCGACAGAAGGAATAGGTCACTTGAAAATTTCTGAGGAACGTAACGGGAATCGAACCCGGAACCTTCTGTCTTGTGGCGAAGTACCTCAACCAACTGCGCCACTGCTCGCCCAAATCCACCAGTCCTCCGTACTTACATTTAATTTGTCTACAACCGACGCTCTATAAATCTGAGCAACTTGTAGCAGCATTAAATAAAACTCCTCCCGCTTCTGTCTCTTACCTAGTCACCACAGTAAGATTCTCAAATCTCACATACTGCGTAAAAAGTTTTTAATTGTTTTGCACATGTGTAGCTAGTGTACTGTATTTTATAGGTGACTTATAGCGAAAGAGGAGACGTAAGTGTAGCTTAGTGCATGGAAGCACATAGATATATATAAATATTATTTATTAGAATCCAACCAAATACGCTGATCAGTTTTTATGTGTCTTCTTATTTATATTAATCTATCTGCAATATGTTTTGGCTTCTAATAACCCATAATTTTGGAGATAGATTAAAGTAAATAATAAGATATAATAAAACTGATCAGTTTATTTGGTTGGATTATAATAATACTGACACAGTACACGGATAATGCAAACAATTAAGATCTACATAGGCACTTTGTTGCCAGCATGAAATTGGGTTAAAAAAAGGTAAGGTAAAGTGCACCCTTGTACAGGCACTGAGGCTCTGTACAGGCCGTACGGCCCATAGAGGAAGTAGAGGTATAGCTCTACTCTTTCTTGACCACGGCACTAGAAGGGGGTGAGGGGTCAGCGTCACATCCCGGCCGCTCTTTACCCCCTGAAAAGACCCGGTACTCATTGTACAGGAGGCGGG
>Ga0136643_10005082_pt1 | contig 18423 bp, 6 predicted proteins | sample TergutLab28metaG_FD_96883 | JGI IMG/M metagenome (GOLD analysis project Ga0136643, IMG submission 96883) | Labiotermes labralis P1 segment gut microbial communities from Petit-Saut dam, French Guiana - Lab288 P1 (version 3) (version 3) | ecosystem: Host-associated > Arthropoda: Insects >...
CACCCTAAAAGGTCGCCGATTTCAGACGATAGAGGAGATAAAAGAAAATTCGCTACAGGACCTTCGCGCCATCCCGCAAAACGCGTTCCAGGACGCGTTCCAGAACTGGAAAAAACGCTGGGAGCGGTGTATCAATAGTAGAGGGGAGTACTTTGAAGGAGACAAGTCTGATTAAGTTGTAAGTACAGCAATACATTTAAATTAAATAAGTTCGTTTTCTTTTTGGACTGCCCTTGTATATAGTAGAGGCCGAATTCCCAATCCGTTCTTTGTAATTTATATACTGTAACAAACCAACCAATCAACCAACCGACCCACCTACCGACCTACTTACCCACCCACCCACCTACCTACCTACATGGAGCAGACCCCTTGATGAACTACCATTTGCTCTGTTACTTTGGGAATTCCTCGTATTTTACGTAACCACAAGGGTCATGACCTCATACGACCCATCTTAAGCTGCGGTGCAGCAACCTGGACAATGATCTCAGGAGAAATGAATGATGTTATAGTATTCGAAAGGTAGGTTGTAAGAAAAATTTATGGTTCCATGAAAGAGGAAGGAAGTTGGAGAATAAGAGGAAATAAAGAGATAAATATTACAAGGGGCACACATTCTAAAGTTTTTAGAGTCGCATGTATTAAGATGTTATGGATGTATTGATAGGTTTAATTAAGAAAGAATCCCAAAAACAATAGTTCCTGTCAGAATGAAAGGAATAAGGAAAAGTGGTCGACCACTGAATAGATGGACTGGTGAGGTCTAAGAGTATCTGAAGGCAAAGGGAGTGAGAAATTGGCAGGAATTGGCGGGAGATCGGAAGAAATAGAGAAGTATTTTATTAGAAACCAAGTTCCACAACGGACTGAAGTGCTCGAGGAAGAGAAAGAGGAGGAGGAGGAAGAGAAGGAGGAGAAGAAGAAGAAGTAGAAGAAACGAGAAAGTTTGTGTTTTCAAAATACTCCACTTCTTGTCCCTGTCCTGAATCAAATGAAAACAGTTCAAGCCCACCCATCCTCTTTCTTAAAAATCATTTTAAATAGTATCTTCCCTCCTGAATCTAGATTTTCCAAGTGGTCTCTTACATTCAGGGTTTCCTGCCAAAGTCATGTATGCAATTATCTTCCTCCCCGTATATGTCACATGCCTCCTTCATCCGATTCTCTTTGTTTGGCTCACCTGCATAATATTTGGTGAGGAGATGAAAGCACGAGGTTTCTCCGTATGCATGCAGTTCTCTCGAGTTTCCTTTCAGTTCTTCCCTTTTAGACACAACTGCTTTCCCCAGCACCCTATTCCTTAACACCCTCAGCCTATGTTCTTCCTTCTTGTGAGAGAACAAATTGTGAACCAATATATAACAACATAAAAGTTACAGTTCCATGTATTTTAATATTTTAATTTTTCGATAGGAAAGAGAAAGACAAAATATTCAGGAGCGAATAGTAGCAGTGCCTCTCCGATTGTCATCTGCTCTTAATTTTTTTTATGCTTGCAATTTTATTTGTTTGTGGTTTCTAAATATTTTAATTCTACTGCATTTTAAAAGGATTTCTGTAGGATTTAAAATTCTGAACGTCCCTTCTATCAAATTTATCTTAGCATGAACTCATTGTATGCGTTGTTCCCTGTTTTGACTGTCAGTGATCTTGATTCTAGACGACTTTTCCTGGATTCCATAGTTCAAAGGTGATATATGCTTGCGTCTCTTTCGTTCCTCGTCAGCCGTTTAATGCAAAAAGCGATCTCTCTGCGATCATGCACTGATAATAAGTAGGACGCCATTAATCAGGCGTCAGTAAGACTCAATTATATTTTAGGAAATTCAGAGAGAAGGTGTTGGTCAGAGGTGAAATACCAACTTTTCCTTTGACACGGTCTGGCGTCGTATATTGACCCTTATTTCGATTCATGTTTCAGCGGCATATTAAGGCATTAACTTCTGGGTTTGAAGCAGTAGCACTATTGCATTTATTTCTGACATTACGAATGGACACGAGGTTTCTAATTGAATCCGACATGTTACGATGTTTGTGCGTTCAGTTTTTTATGTGTCTTGTTTACGATCAAATAACAGGAACATTAGATCCTGCTGCTTTATAAAGTTCATGATTCTCTGCAATATTATGGCACTTTGCTTGTCTGAAATGAGTTTGCAATGTGATGAAAACAGTTTGACTACCCTCGGGATGGAATTCAGCCAAATTAATGAGTAGGGATAAAAAATTCATCAGCCAGAATTTAATACTCAGTGAAATTAAGTAAAATAAGATTATAGGAATGAGAATATAGTACAGAAACACTTTATTCTATTGTTAACTTTAGTATACCAGTTATTTAGGATACTTCCTTATTGGACCCAACTGAGTTGGTGCCTCCAAAGAAACAAATACGTTTTCAGTGTAGATTTTGAACAAAGTATTTTTCGTTGTAAATGGTTATAAAGGGGTAGTTGAAAATTAGAGATTATTCATGTATGATGCTACCACTCATTGCAACCAAAGGATTTCGGTCTGTTATTTGTAGCTTTTCGTAATGCTTCTCATGCAGGGTACGGTCCCGTCACAAGGTTTCTTCTCAGACATGGGGACACAAACACACGACAAAAGCAGACACACATCTGTGATCCAAATGGTGTATGTATATGTGTGTGTGTGTGTGTGTGTGCGCGCGCGCGTGTATATATATATATATATATATATATATATTTATTTATATATTTATTTATTTATATCATTAATTTGGAGAGATGGGATTAGAATTGTGAGGGACTGAATAATTTTTTAGCTACCATATCTGAAGTATGGGTTTAGATTTAAACCTATACCTGTCTGTTAATAAGCAGTAATAAACATTTTACTGTCTCGACTTTTAGAAAACGTGTGTCTTAACAGCCTTGAACTTTCATGTCCTGTAATACTGCTAAGTTGGTTAGTTGGCGAGACAATTTATAGAGACCACAAAATTGGGATGTAATCGTATTAACGGGCAACAGCACACACTTAGGGTTGTGTCTTTTTTTTCCACGGAGAGCAGGCGCTGATGTGAAATGTTAAAGGGGGAAGGTATACGCCCGTCTGTGAAGTCGATACAGTGTTGCCCTGCAGGCTTATAGCATGTCATCGCTAAGTAGAAGAAAGAATCTGCCGTGACTGGCGTCAATTTGTCCAGCCCAAAGCGAGTCTGTGCTTGGGTCAGGGCCAAATAATCATGTTTCTCGGTCTAGTATTGTGTCTGGTGATGGTGGAAGAGAGATGGAGCGTTGAATTCTGCTTTATATTGATCCAGTGCAATCCCAGGTGACATGAACAGGTGGAAGGCGATCTGCTAAGCTTGGGGTCTTATGGGACTCCGACGTTTTCTAAATATGTCTCTGTTGTTTGTTTCTTTACTTTTTTCTCCCTGCTGTTTCTACTCCCATGTTTTTCTCTCTTCCTAGTTTCATCCTCTACCTTTATTTATATTTGATTTATTTCACTCTTTTCTCAGCTGCGTAGGTGACATCGCCAAATACGACGAAGATATTGAAAGTTGAAGGCAAAAGTCTGTGGACGGAAGTACTGTCCCAGTACTTTCGTGGCTGTTACAATCTGTATCTTTCACAAGGATCGAACATTCATTATTGCGATTTGCATGAAGTTATGCTAATCGGAGCGAAAAATGGTAAATTATGCTGTTTGGATTGTGCAGTGTTTGACAAACTTTGAAGATGCGTGTTGTGCCTGTTACAGAGTTTGTATACTGAATTACTTATTTAATGTAACTGCTATCAAGATTTGATTATTCAGAAGCGTCTTAAGTAAAATGAGCAAACATACAGTTCTCCATCTCTTCAGGGTTGACTTACGCAATCGTCTGGCACCTGATGGAGCATGTCATTTTCATCCTGACTTGTTGCCAGACAAAACAATTATAGCAACTAAAAGCATTTAGGCATGACGATAACGCTCCAGAGTGCTTCCTGTTGGCACAATGAAGGCGCATGTGGGAGTGGAGATGTAGTGCCACTATTTCTTAATCTTAGAACGAGATGGGGTGGGAAGCGAGTTTTACCTCCTTCGAAAGATCCCCCAGGCACCCATTGATTAGGAAGCTGGGTGGACGGCATCGCATGTCTGGACGTTTTGGAGAAGAGATAAATCTCCTCCCCTGTCGGGAATCTAACCACGACCTCTCACTGGTCAAAATCTAGCTAGTCACTGTATCGACTACATCATCCCGCCCCTTTGTAACTGCACTTGTGTGTTTGATGCTCCTGTAAACGTATAGCGAGTTACGACGGAGCTGCCCACAGAAATGCACATAGATCTAGGGTAAAGTGTCTATTTTTGTCTAATTTTAACCAGAATTCAATTGGACAGACAGTATTTTGTTAGTTTTACCGATATAGATTTTTAGGAAAATCTATCTGCCGTTCTCTGTTACATGCGTAAAGACGGACATAACTCTTGTAACATGCGTTTCTCACAGAAGTAACGTGTCTGGAAGGAATGAAGTGCAAATACAGTCACCATAAAAATTAAAACATAAACAAATAGAGTAAATAAACAAGTAAAATGACTTACTGTGTGTAACAAATTTCTAAACCCATCCAAGTCTCAGATTTTGTTTCTAGGTGTAGAAAGGTAAAGGTAAAGCAGTCTCATTACAGGCTCGGAGGGGCCCGGAGGGTTCCAGGAAGTTAAGGTTCCCAGATTTCGTGACAACGGCACAGGATGTTGGTAGATTGTTAGCCTTACGCACCGGTCGCCTTTACCCCCAGGAAATACTCATTTCTGTTAGAGTCTGAGTCGACTCCAGGGCCGTAGTGTGATCGGAAGGATTTTATGTCAATAAAAAATCCACCGACACCAGCTGGGATCGAACCAGCGATCTTCCGATTTGTAGCATAGCACCTAAACCACTGTGCTACCGCGGAGGTGTAGAAAGTGTGGGGAAAAAGTTGTTGTTTATCACTGTTATTTGTTTGTCATATTAAGCATAAAACAATCCATTCTCATAGGCTATACCTAAGTATCTGGTAGCAACACGAGTAGGGGTAACTCACAGGGGTGGATTTTCGGACGATCAATTGTAATGGGACCTTTTAATTTGAAGCACGAAATAAGAACACCCGGAATGGCGCTAAAATTTCAGTGAACTGGTGGAATTAAGGAAAGCGAAATGCTGGTAAGAATTTTAAAATTATTACTAACTGACAGTACGAAGAATATTCTACTTGTAGATGCTTATGTGTATGGAAGGAATTCTGAAAGCGGACAGAGAGTTTTTGTGAAACAGTTCATGGTATTTAGTATACGTACATCAATTAAAATGGGACCGCGGTAGTACAGTGGTTAAGGTGCTGTGCTACAAATCGGAAGATCGCTGGTTCGATCCCAGCTGCTGTCATTGGAATTTTTCATTGACATAAAATCCTTCCGATCGCACTATGGCCCTGGGGTCGACTCAGCCTCTAACAGAAATGAGTACCAGGAGCATTTACTGGGGGCAAAGGCTGACAACCTTACCACCATCCTGTGCCGTTGTCACGAAATCTGGGAACCTTAACCTCCTGGAACCCTCTGGGCCTGTCCAGGCCCGTAATGGGACTGCTTTACCTTTACCTTTACATCAATTAAAATACCATTCCAAGAGGTGTAAAACCTAACATTTATTTTCATTACACAGCAGCAGTATGTTTGCTACCTGCTGATGGTTTCAACAAGTACGTCAAACTTTGTATCAGAGTGTGTGCGTTGTACTGAAACAGACGGAAATATCGTGCAATGTTGCCGGGGTATTGAGTCTCTCCTCGAGGAGAGGGTTGTGCATTGAATCATTCAGGCAGACAATCGCAAAGGGTTTATTGACTTAGGAATAGCTGCAGAAGCCTTGTAAATTTGACATCTTACAGCACCAGTTTGTTATAGCTCACGTGCTGTCAGCTTTTATGTCTTGAATGTAAACCTCGAACATTATTTCATGTTTTATACGTCACAGAATTATCCTTTGGCATTCCTGCTTGAAGAACCATTACATTATATTGCAGGAAAAAGTGTGTATAAGGAGCTGAATAAAGGGTACAGAAGGTGGTATAAGAATGGCAAAATAGGGGTGAGTATATGGAAGGGTACATGCAGATGTTTGTGGAAGGGTCTTAAAACGGAAAACCTAAAACGTGGTAACTTTCAAAGTAACTGTTTCCATGGAATAGCGCCATTTTCGGAAGCTGATAGAAGATAGTTAAGAAATTCGCAGCTTTTTGTGAAACCAGAGGTTTTGTTGGCATGCCCGTAAGCGGCAAGCAATTGACCCTGCCCCGAACTATGTAAGTTTAGTAATTATATACCTCTTAATACTTCTTTAACATCCACTTTATTGCTTTCTCCCACCATACGCCTGTAACTCCGTAGCTGGTTTTACCCCTGAATTTTCGTTATGAAATTTGTGCATTTACTTGGAATCTCCTATACCTGCTACATGTTCTGACCATCTCATCCTTTTTTATTTTACAGTTTATCCTTTTTAGTTTCGTCATCCTAATAATATATACAGAGTAGAATATATGAAGATTTTTATGTGGTAGCTTGTCCATCCTTGTTATTTCCTCTTCCTCAGATATAAATTTTCTCTTCAGCACCTTGTTCGCAGCACCTGATCCATGTCTTCCGCTTAAGATGAGAGACAAAGTGCCGTAGTCATATCAGACAACAAGTAGAATCGTGTATTGCACGTTTTAATCCTGGCTGTTTTATACAAGCCTACAGAAGACAAAATGGGGCGGGGGGGGGGGGAAGTGTGATATACTGACGACCACGTTTCCGACAGGTCTGTATTTGCATGCGTAAAGCATGGACTGTAAAACTCAGTAAAACAGCATAATATTGCTTGGTTATAAAACTGTAGGTTTCTAGATGAGGTCGCGTTCTTCTGGGATATCACGCGGCGAAGAGCGATGATCTCATATACATCGCGGCGGAAGCGTGAAATCACGTGTAGGTTTATAGTTTGTGTCAGATGTGTAACATGGATTTCAGTATTTTATACGTGCACAGCCTACACACCTATTTATGGTCTATTTATACTGATATGCTGGAAAAACCAGGGAACATATTTTTGAATTTTGGTCACTGTACTTGTGGGAGTACGTTACAGGTTTAATTTTTATTTCATTTTTCAGTGATGTGTAATTTATTTATCGTAACGCTCTGCTAACTGCTCTCTGTCCACTTTTTTACTACGGACACCAGTATTATAGAAAGTACTTGACCACTTTTCTTGGAAGTCGGTACGAAATTCTTGCAATTGTTGACCACTCAGTATTTTTACAATCAATATTATTGCATTAAGAACGCAAAATGGCCTCCAAATATGTCTGTGATGTAGAAGGCCATTTTTGCCATTCAACTGGGACGATCTGAGTTTCATGTGAAAATGGGGCTTAAAGAGTGTGCAGCTTTCTTATGTAAATTTTATTCTACATTAAAAATAGGAATAAATCTCCTACTTTTTTTTCTACGGTAAGGTTGTGGTCGTCGCTTCCTGGGCTTAGGTCTTGTTCTTTCTACAGTAATAGATTTTTTTAGAAAGGTGCAATTTTTCTTATGGTATTTTATTGCTATGACGTTCTGTTGACTGTTGTGCGTCTAGGCTTACTGAGTTAATTTCACTAGCCCGAAAATTAGTTCAAACTGAAAGCGAATCCGCTAGAACACAGTGAGTCTATTTGAAAAGAAACTGGGATTGAGTGAAACACTTTCAGAAATTTTATTTTATTTCATGAATATGTATTGAAAACTAATGTAAAATTATCGTTAACATGGAAATAATTTAGGAAGGAAAAGGAAATAGTAAGTACTTCAGCAGAGTATTCTGCATGGGTATAAGGGTTTTGTCGCGGGCATTTCAAAGACCCAGTGGATGATGATTCTATAGGTTGGGGATTAGATTATAACCAACAACTTCTAACCGTGTTAAAGTACAGTTTTACGAAATATTATAGAGTTAACCAGAAGGAAATCAAGCGTTTGGGTAACCTAGATACAGATGGGTTGATGTGTGTTTAAGTGGATCTTAAAGCAGTAGGACATTAGGACGTGGACTGGATTCATATGGTCAAGAATGGGGCGTTTCTGTCTTTTGCGAACACAGAAATTAAGTTTTGTGTTTCATAGATTGAACTTCCGGCAATATATTGAATGACGGAGGGACGGCGAGCTTAAAAAAATATACTCAGCTGCACTGATTTATTTAGCTTATAGTGTTTTGTTACTTATTGTACTTCGTGGAATTAGCTTGAGAAAAGAGCATTCTTGTCATAAGTTTGAAAGGATTAAGCACCAACTTCGACAAAGTACCCTGAGATATTTTCACGGATATGTACCACTTAGAAAAGTTAAGAACGGAACCAGAAAGTGTCAGATGATGTAAATATTACACAGCATGCACATTCATAGACATCGTGGTTGCAGAATATCCACGAGGGGTTATAGTGGACCAGCGAATGGATTATCTACCGAAACTGTGGCTATAAAGTTAGACTTTCCAGTGAATGTTCTAAGAACTTTTCAGCAGTAGCCTAATACTCTATCATTATAGACTGCTGTGAGAGATACAGAGAAGGCTGAAATCATGGCATATGTTATTTAACCAAGTAGTTTGTACACGTACCAGCAGGAGAATTACTGACTTTTGGATTTTATCATAAATGCAGAGGATGGGCTGTGTGTGGTAAATTTGTGTGGATGTAAGTTGAACAGAAATCTGAAACATCCTGTTTTTTCATGGAGTTAAAAATTTTGTATGACCTTAGTGGAGTTCTTATTCCAGCCGGACGAAACTGGAATTAATTATCTCAAGAATACTGACAGAAGAGATGTCTGTTTTAATTTGTTTGGTGTTGAGTAGTTCTGAAATCCCATTTGGCCCTACGCTCCTACTGTACGAACAGAACAAGTTCTATCGGCAAATGTGTAAGTCTAGCAGTGACTGTATTGTAGTTCATGGGTTGACCATGCTGTGGAAGTAGTTGATGTGGTACCAAGCTTCCGTTACCAAGGTAACGAAATTATATTCGGCTGAGCCTTGCAATCTTCCTTCCGAGGTTCGCTTGAAATTCATTTCCCCCCAGAGTTCGTCACCAGCGCCGCAGCGAATTTTGTGATTTATTCTCACTTCATTTCTGTAGGGATGCAACTCAAATTGGGTGATGATTCTGCTTTAACTACCCAGTTCGGACATTAGAGTTACCATATTTATTACAAAAACATAAAAATTAAGTATATTTAAGTTTTTTAAGATAAGTTTTTTAAGGCAGTTAAATCTGATTTGAGCGTCAGGTGAAGTAGGATTTGTGTTATACAGGACCAATACGGACTGGAATGAAAGGTGCCTATCACGTTACAATATAAGTAAATAATAAGAAATTTAATGGATATTTGTTCATTGGTGGCGGAGAGGAAGCAAGAGAAATGGTAACAGCGTCTCTGTTGTGCTTGCATTTGATATATTTCCTTGAAGGGACACCTACACGAAACTTTCCGACACCTGTGTTTATTGAAAAGTGTTTAAAATTGTATACAAGGATCTGTATGAATTTAGAGAAATAGGAAGTTAAGGCTGAAAGGTAATGTGATGCTTCCTTATTGATATAAATTAAATTGATTTATATGCATAAATTCATTTGCGTATTATTATCATAGCGCTGGATACTTGCATCGTATGGCAGTGATTATCAAAATAAGTCATACATTATAAAGCAGTCATTATTGCGTATTATGGATGCGGCGTCTAGACGGTCCAACCACCAGGCTACAGTGATTTTCGAAAACGGATTTCCGTGTTTGATAACCTGCATTTTGAGAAAAGTCGTTATTTACTGGATAATATTTGGTAAATGCGAGGGTGTTATGAAGAGACTGTGACTGGGAACGGGATTTGCTTATTTCGAATAGTCAGTATACTGTTAAAGAATGTATTAAGAAGAAAAAAAACTGTGCTATAAGTTCCCGCCCGTTTGGAGCTCTTTTGGAATTCTTCATAACAATATACACAAGAAGACCAGGAAATGCATGTAGAAGGGAACTGGTGGTAATGTCGCCATAATAGGTATTGGTGGTCGCCGGGATTCTTATAATCTACTAATAAGAAACGCTACCTGTAACTAGCAGTTTCGTTCTTATATTAGGCAGCCGAAAAAATCATAGGCCTAGGCGTGCTTCACTACAAACAGTATTTATTCCCGAATAAAAGGCGGCTATTGAATTCAGTCTATTTAATCGGTCCCCATGCGAGGAGACAATATGTTGATTGCTTGGAAATTTTAAGCAGTTATATATTAAGCTACCCTGAACAACGCCATTGTAATATAGAATTATAATAGTTGTTTTAATTGTAATAATCTGTGAGCAGGTGCAGATGACAGTCTTTGATGTTAGGAAATTTTGAGTTCTCCATTATTATTTCAACATTAACATATATAGCACTATATGCTTTTCCTCTGAACATAATTGTTACTGCAGCTTGACGATAGATTAATGAGATTCAAGCCGAAATATGTAGCTGCTGTACGTTTGACAGCAAAATGACTTGTTGAATAAACAGTTATGTTTAACGCTCTCTACCACTTAGTTATAGCCATTAGAGGAATTTATAAAGTTTGTGTTTCATTTTTAATTTTGTATCTGAGCGCCAAATCAATCAACAACTCGGTCGGTATAGCGACTGACTACAGACTGGACGGTCCGGGATCAAATGCCGGTGGGGACGAGATTTTCCGCCCGTCCAGACCGACCCTGGGGCTCACCCAGCCTTCTGTAAAATGGGTACCGTGTCTTTCCCGGGGGTAAAGTGCGGCCGGGGCGTGCTGGTGACCACTCACCCCCTTCTAGTGCCGCGGTCATGGAAGAGTTGAGCTAACCCTCTACCCACCCTCTGGCCGACACCGGGCCTGTAACGGGATCACTTTACCTTTCTTTATTTGTGAATTAGGTGCGAATACCGACTGTGGTGCGTCGTATGTGATATAGAAACCTCGTGATTGAGGAGGCTTTGGCCTACTGGGGGCTGTCGTGCCAAAAACAAATTTGTGAAGTAGTAGTTCTTAATAGTTTACACTTGAAATATCAATGGACTATATGCTGGTTAATAAGAATGGGGAAGTGTTAGAGCGTGCAGGGCGCAGCTGAGCGGATCGCGAAGACAGAATAGAAATGGTTGACGTGACCAAGTCTCGCCACTAACTATTGATCATTTCCAGAGGCACGGTTACAATGGCAAGGTACTGGGAAACGGAGAGAAAATGCAGCCTTATTCACTTAATAACTGGAGCAAATATTAGTACGACAGTTAAGGGTGAGATGGCCAGAACATTCTGCACGCATGGAAGAGACGAGGAAACCTCAAGAGTCATATAGGCGTGGACAGGAGGATAATATTAAGTATTAATGTGAAACGTGCTCATGTCGCGTGGCCTTCATCAGTGGACGTTACTGAAATGCCCAGCAGCCATTAGACACATTATCGAGGTCACATAATGTCAGGTACACGCCTTTCGACGGCTAAATACGCAACATCTTCTGTCCGTTAATGTTAATGTAGGTTTCATGTGTTTGACAAAGCATATTTCTTGACTTCTAGCAACTGTTAATTACTTATAAATGTGTAAAATCTATACGTCACTTCCGTTGCACTACATGCTGTTGGGATAACACCTAGTGCAAGAAACGTTTATAGTGCAACGGGAATTAAGTGTGCAGACAGTGTAGTGAACAGTTTCTGTGTAACAGTGTGTAAGAAGTGCGGGTTTAGTAGTGGGTGGATAATATCAGGGGTGTATACAAGAAATTCAAATTCTGCACTTTTTTTGTAAGTTGCCAAAGTCCAAAAGGCGGGATGTATTGAACTAGTTTTATAAAAGTTGGTAAAAAGTAAAAAGTAAAGGTAATGGTATAATTCGCCCTAGAACAGGCCACGAAGGCCCAGAGTAGGAGTAGGGGTATAGCTGTACTCTCTCTTTAACCTCGGCGCTAGATGGGGCTGGGTGGTCAGAGTAACGCCCCGGCCGCTTTACCACCGGGAATGCCCCGGTAACTATTGTATAGGAGAATGGGTGAGACCCAGGGCCGGTCTGGACGGGTGCGGAAGATCTCGCCCCCTACCGGGATTCGATCCCCACACCGTCCAGCCCGTAGGGAGTCGCTGTACCGACTGAACTTTCCCGGCCCATTTGTATGTGTGTTGTTGAAATAACATAGCATTAAAGTGTCAATGAAACCGAAAGGAGAGTTGTAAACTTAGAGAACGTTTTAAGTTACAGCTGTAGTGGTCATGGCAAACAGTGACACTTTGACGAGGAAAAGCAGGGCTAATAACAGTGTGCTAAACACATGTAAGCTAGATTAGCATTGACAGACCCCGAGGATGACGCGAATGTAAGCGTCCAGAACTGTATTGGTGGTACTGCGTGACATAATGTGCGCAAATTAGCCTGCTGGATGTAATAATGCATTTTGAAGGTTGCTCCTACTACGACGGGAACATCAAACATTTCACATCTATGGCTGTGATTTCCACAGCGTACCCTTCCATCGATCCAGTTTTATGCATTGTACATTTTTAGAGTCCATAAGGGCTACAGTGAAATCGCAGTTTCACGCAATTTTCACGCTATGAAATTGAACATTTTTGAAAGACGCCTCTCTAGTACAAGCGGTGCCGCTACCTAGATATAAATTTCCAACGAAAAAGGTTGAGACTACAGTTTCGAACTAAGTAAATGACCTCTCTGCTACTTTAAAACGACACCGTCTTTCAGGGGAATGACTGCCGCCTGGCATATGTGTTGGCACGAGTGCACATGGGGACAGAATAAATCAGAATTTCATATTTTAGGCGTAGGTGTGTAGGCGCGCGTGTGCATATGTGTGTGTGTGTGTCTTGGCTTAAGATAGAGTTCCATGGCGGATAATAAACCTTCTAGTTTCATAGAAGCCTTGTTTTTCGTCGCCAGCTGAGATCTGACAATCTGTAAATTATAAAGAAATTAGTAGTCATAGTTATTAAGGTGTTAATGTGTACGTTAGATTTCCTGAAAGAATCATGGTACACCGTGAACCAAACATTAGGTCCCGAGGAAAAAATTAAAAATTCATACATTTTTCTGATCTAAACTCTACTTGCCTTATTGTTGAATGTTTAAGAAATGCAATTACTTTCTGTGCATTCTGCATACGGAGTGCTTACAATGAATTACAGGGGGGAAGGTCGTGTCTTTCCGTATGTCCGCACGATTCATATTCGAATATACTCGACGGGTTCCATGGGGATTTGTTGTTAGGAGCTGGGTTAAAGTGTGCTAAGCGAAACTGATTTTTATTTTTATTGATCTAATGTAAACATTATTTCATACGAGACTCAGATAGAAGGCCAGTGTTGCCAAAAAACGCCTCGTCATGTAAAGTATGTAAATTGATTGATATGTATAAAGTTTTAAATATTTTTTTTTTGGATAAACACCAAATAAAGAAAGTTCTTTCAGAATTAATGTGCTTTGATTTGTTTTGAAAAAAGCAAGTTTTGTGGGTATGAATATTTTGAAGCGTCGGATAAGTCGTGGTGAGATAAATAACGCGAATTAATGTTTTAGTAACGGTTTCTTCTCTTCTGTTAATTATGTGAAATAAGGAAATGTAAGCACTCAAGAACAAAAAATTCAGGAATGATGAAGATTTCCGGAAAATCTGTGTTATTCCTTTTACTTCTATTACTTCTATGTTGCTGTATTACAGCGTTCGCCACCTATGAATTAACTGTAGAACTGAGATGGTTCTGTGAGCCACTACTAGAGTGTACTGCTGTAGCTTCCAGAACACGTGCACGCACAGCAGTGAATGCATGGGGAAGTAATTGTACATGAACACGTTCTCATATCCTCTCTCCTGAAACCCGGACGCAATAGCGATATAAATACAGCTAATGAGTAATTTGTAATTGCGCAGGAGTTTAAACATTTTTGAACGAAAACAACGAATCAGAATTGTATCCATGATGGAGAAAAGAACCGACTAATTGCGGGGGATGCTTTGAAAACCTCAAATCACGCAATCACTCAGTTCAGTATGTTTAACCTTCACTTTTTCTGTGTGAGAACCTACAGTTTAAAATGTAACAAGACGGGCAATATACGTGTGACGTTACATTGAGGCGCCTTCGAGTAGCCAGTGTTGCCGTGGAAAGGCAATAAGTATTTCATATTCAGAGCGTGTGACTGTAGTCTTAGTTGTCCAACATGTAAAGCGCATGCGTGGTATTGTCTTCTGTGGCCTATATGGTGAGGTAAATTCAGTAAAAAACACAACTATAAATATGTGGCTAAATGATGGTGTTTATTAGCAATGGAAAAACTACATGTTTTGGCCTATAGCGGCCATCTTCAGGTTTTGACAACTTTCTTGCTAAAAGAGTTTTATATAATATGCCTAAACCGTGTGGTGATGTTGAGATCTCATCTGAATTTTACGTGCTTTTGCTAAGCTAAGTTTGGTGGGATCATTTAGCCATATATTTACAGTTGTGTTTTTGACTGAATTTACCTCACCATATAGTTTAAACACACAACGGGGATGACACACCTCAGAATTCTGTGGCCTGTCCGGTTCTACCGTATTTTTCCACATTATCTCATAAACCGCAGGATTTCTTGAAAAAAAAAGTTATTGAAAATGAAATGTAGGTTTTGATTTTTTGTACAAATTTATTTAAAATATTTCTTATTCTAAGAGGAATTCAGCGAGATATTATCGTAAATATACTTACGTCTTCATATAAAGTACCCGTTATTCCTGTAAGATTTTAATAGAACTTGAATTTTCTTGACAGAATTTCGAGAAATACTCACATATCATATTTCATGAAAATTCGTCCAGTGGGAGATGAGTTTTTCCATGCGCACAGACGGATAGGCAGGCAGACATACATGACGATACTAATAGTTACTTTTCGGAATTTTGCGAACGCGTCTGAAAAGTATACAGAGTTTGCCTTTTGTTTTTTTATGGTTGTAAAGTTGGTGTTTGTCTTAGGGAGAGAAAAGAAAACTACAAAATTAGAAGCTTCATAATTTATATTTTTTACAACAAATTATTGTCGTGATATGAGCAGCGTATGAGATAGGGGGAACATACAGTACACACGACAGAGATGAGAAATTCATACATAATTTTTGTCTAAAAAGTTGAATAGTTTCGACGACTTGGGTGATAAATCGTATATGATGTTTCACTACTAAAATGTATTTTAGAGAAATAAAATGCCACTTTTTGGACTGCATCTTACTGGCTCGGGTTAGGGTCAAACGGTCAATTTTTATGACGAAAGTAATGAAACATGTTGTTCAATATATGACGGACAATGTGTTGCGGATATGCACGCTGAAAATCTGAAGATGCTATTCTTCCAGTCAGAGTTGAATCCTGTGCCAGACACGGTTGCATTGTCAATGAGATAGACCGACAGACTTTCTCATCCTTGAAGGCGAATACATCCGTAACTCGACTTCTGCAAGGACGCGGATGCCTGTTGTGAGAAATCCTAGCAGATTATGACTGTGAAGTCTCTGAAATTACCAGCTCAGGTTTTACAAAGTTTATGTAACTTTTTTCCTTTATAGCATTTTTTTTCTGTTTCGTAACTTCCACGCCACAGAAATACTTGTGCTTTATATTGTCTGTCTCTTATCTGTGCCATGGCTAGGCCTGTAATGACGGGCTCCTAGACAACCTAACGTCTTTTTATCGTACAGTTATTTATATATTGTGTAGTTGTATTTTTCATTTTTCAGTCTTGACTTCCTACACGCCTTTTTTCACGTGTTGGGTTACGAAAGTGTTAATGTATTGTAGAAAGGCTCATATACCTTAAGCTGCAGATGCTGACGCACTCCTTACTTCCTTTCACCTTACTCACATGACACTTTGTACAGACTTGCTCTGGGAAGTGCCCATACTTCAGTCAAGTAAGTGTCAAAGTCCGGAGCCGGAAACTTACCACTGACCCGCGCTTAAAGCCGAGGCTACGGTGCATCTTCACAGCATGATATAGGGACGACTTCAATTTAACCTTTATGTAACACCATTTGGCCTCTTCAGTTAAGATTTTATGTCGTTTTCTTCTTGGCATAAAATAACTTTAACGATATAAAATTTCAGTTTCACTCTTTGTTTGTATTTGTGCTACAGTTGGTATCCTTGCCTGCAGAAAGCAAGGGTTGAACATTTGGGGTAACAAAAAGCTGAGTGGACAAAATACACTTAAGTAAAAAAAAAAGGCAGTGTGGAAAATTACAGAACTGTGCAATTTCATCGGGAAAACCACATAGTGAAGAGTTCATAAAAATAACTGTTGGACAAAGATAAGTGATAATACCTATACTGAACACCTGATTACAGGTGAATTTTGCAAGTGATAACATTTATCATTCATCTCAATTGAAGACGTTTGAGTAAAACACACCTGTCCACTTGTATTAAGGTGGAGGTTGTTTCCGCGAAAACATTTGACTGAGGTGTATGAGACAGTAAATAACACAGAGGCATGCGGCATCATACAGTTTAGTAGGCAGCTATTATCTTTATCGGCCACTTGTGACTCATTGTATTAACACATTGCAGAGTGGCGTTAATGTAAATTTTATATATACTCGTATATACAAATTCAGATCCTACCTCAGAGTGTATCAGTTTGTACTTATAGTTACCATTGGATTTAAAAGGCTAATATAATCACTTGCTGGCAGCTGAGTTGAAAGAAATATACAGGCTACCCACTTTTTAATACATATTTAAGGCAGTCATTACCATTCTTGCTTCATATTTGGGCTGTCGTGTTTTCGAATGTCGGTCCGATGACTTGCTATACTGACTGACCGTTGATGTTGCAGTATGCTACAACACACCGCGAGTAAAATACTACCAGTTCGAAATTCACAGTAATCACAGAGTGTCGTGATGTGTCCACCCATTCTCCCCTCTATCCATCAATTATAATAAACTAACATATGCGCTTTATTTGTGCGTTTCACACAGCGTCATAAGGCAACGCAAGAATCAATCAACTTCTGGGTGCTCTGGTGAAAACTACAAAAATTGTGCACTGCAAGCTGTGTGCAACGTTTAATTCTCTTTAAGTAAATCAGTTCTGCTATAATGCAATAGTTGTGTTCTTGTGAAACCCTGCGTTGCAGAAAAATCTCTTAAAAAAGATGGGGTCAGGTCAGAATAAATGTGCTTGTCAGCCAACCTCGTGTCTTCACACCGGTCGCTGGTATCGCCAACAGACAATATGCGTATGCGACAGTTTGCGTTATACAAACAGCATTCACCCATTGGTCAGTTGCGTAATAGCCAATTCGCTTTAACGAAACAAGCGTAATAGCAGAACTGATTGTACATTTGGTGTTATTAGGTTTTTTTTGACACTTGAGGTGGTGATTTCCTACACGACATGGCCGGCGATCTTAAAACACGTGACCATCTGATCCGTGCTGGAGTCTATCAGAGCGTGCTTCACCGTCAGCGGAATCTGAAACAAATTTTGGTGTTAGGTCGCGTCATGTACTGTAGCTCAGTGACTACGTAACTCTAGGCCTACACTAGTTGTGACCACGGTGAATCGCTAACTGTTTAGGCCACAAGTATAGTCACTCTTATTTACTTTAACGGCGCGCTTTATCAACTGTACAGATTATTTACCGTCAGTGTTAGGATGTGAGAAGGATGAAATGGAAAGTATGTAGGAAGAAACTGTCGAAGGATGTTTTTAACACACTGTCCCAGCATGCGCTCAGTGGGAACGAGGAATCACACGATAAATCTTAGTTAAGATAGTCAGCCACCTGGTGGAAGGTGTAACGTGGGAATTCCAGTAAATTACGCAGTAACAATCGCTGCGGGAATTCCAGTAAATTACGCAGTAACAATTGCAGCAGACAAAATATTTTTGTGTAATATATGGCGAAGTGCAATAGCTACGTTATAGCCCTATGGAATATGTTCGTCTTACCAATTGAAACGGGAGCGCCGATTCCCATTTTTTTTTAGTTTTGAGAAATTCCAATGTTTGTGGTGCACGTTGCAACGATGTTACGGTGCTATTAGTGTGCAATTTTGTTAAGTTTCATGTTGTTATGCTAAATGTAGAGCGACACTTCATGCATTCAATAGGATAGAGTTCCTGATTTTTTTTGACTGAGTATTGCCTATGTGCATATCATGTCGTTCTCACACCGTGTAAGTGAAAACTAAATTTTCACTTACTACAGAGTTGACAGCTCTGTGTTAGAAACTGTGTGAAGGTTAAATGTAATTCACTCTTTTAGAGGCGAAGGAAAGGAAAGAGGTAAACCTATGAGTGGTACAAAATGAAGGGGGGGGGGGGGAAGC
>Ga0136643_10005083_pt1 | contig 18417 bp, 19 predicted proteins | sample TergutLab28metaG_FD_96883 | JGI IMG/M metagenome (GOLD analysis project Ga0136643, IMG submission 96883) | Labiotermes labralis P1 segment gut microbial communities from Petit-Saut dam, French Guiana - Lab288 P1 (version 3) (version 3) | ecosystem: Host-associated > Arthropoda: Insects >...
GCGCTGGTTCTGCTGGATGTGGTTGGTAGCGGTTGTGGGGCGCTGCCTTGTAGGGTGTGAGCACTGTGAAGGTTACAGTGCTCACACCCTACAAGGCAGCGACCCACAACCGCTACCAACCACATCCAGCAGAACCAGCGCAGCACACCACATGCAGTAATACGTCTTGTTCTCCTGAAGATGGGCATAATGATGCCCGAAACATGTTGAGAAAGTGTTGATAATAAACATCTGTTGCATTTTGTTGGTTTTCTCTCTCACTTCACAACTTAAAATTCAATTTGCATATTAGAGCAACAAGAAACTATACTGAATTTTTAAAGCATGTTGCATAATTCATTTTCCACAAACTAGCATTTATTTCATAATTCTATCTTTTCCTGTTCCAATAATAGTCACGTTTCACGTACACCATATGCTAAAGTGGAAATACCAACCTGATCAGTTAAGGATGATGCCTTCCACATCGTGTGTTCTTCACGCACCTTGTGATGCTACATAGTTCCATGTTTTACCACCAAGAGCATGCTTTACCCACACCCACCCAGCCATGCATCATAACTGTAACGCACGATGGCGCCACATTTGGCGTTGTACATTGACGTTTCCACGGTGTTTCCAATCTGTTTGTGGTATTAATCTGTGGTTGCTGGTATGTACATAATCCGTGGATGCTGGCAGTGAATTCGAGCAGCATATGATGCTTATGCTGATGGGCTGTTGAGGAAGGTTAGAGTGTATGCGGCTTAATTGTGTTAGTATTGCAACATGCCATTACCAGCGGCTCTTGTTTCGAGGTTAGCGAAACGGGGTTTAATTCAAGCTAAACACCATTCAACAGGTTTGTTTGTGTTGAGTTGTTTTTAAAAATAAAATTGTGACAACCATACAAGTAGTTGGTTGCATGTAGCCTTTTAACAGTGCTTGTTTATTCTGTAAGCACTTTTTCAAACATTCTGGTACTTGCTCCCTCGTAAGTCCGAATTTTCTCCACAGGATTCTGTTCCTGGTGAATGCAGGAGGCGAAGTTCTTCGCCCAGACAAAGCTATATAGTTGTGTGTATTTAAACGTTGTTAGGTACCAGCATGACAAACGTAATGGTAGCAGGCATCCCTTGAATATAAGCTGTTCTTCATTTCTTTGTGAATTTAATTTTGTTTTATGTGTCATTCCCCAATAAGTGGAATTTTGCCATGTTTTCAAAGTATTCTTTAGTTCTTTTTATTTACTGTCAAGTTATCCAGACCTACGTTTACCGTGGTTATGTAGTAACATAATAAGATACATTCTGTGTTTTATGTAGACGTAGTTTTATATTTTTCCAGCTGCCATTTTGGTGAAAGGTTATGTTATATTCATTTAATTTAATTTTGTATGTTTTTGTTGGGGTATTACTGCCTGTCTTAACAGAACTTCATTATTTAGCATTTCTATTGTATATACCCTTCTGTTATATTGTATATGATATTGAAACATTTCTTTCTACCTCTTAGCCTTACGCCCATCTCCCAAGTTCCATGTTTTTACTTCTATTTCCAGGTAAGTAAAAAGCCCTGTGAGTTATTATGCAGAATGATTTTTTGCATCTGTGGCAGGCACAGAACAGTATTCTACACAATGCCTCAGACTTGTCAAGCAGCTAGAAAGAGCTCAAACATAGCAACTAAGAATCATGTTAAAGTCATTTTCTTGCCATTTTTGGCCTTCCAAGGGTCCATTTCCCCATCATGATTCTGTATGCATCTTCTTTTCCCCATCGTAGCCCATTTTAAGTTCATATTAGCAGTCTAGATTTGCTGAAACTAATGAGAGTATAACTGTACATATCATGTACATGGAGTTCTCTTGCCCTTTTATTGGGCATACTAAGAACAGTAAATATTGATCCCAGCACTAGAAGGGGTGTGTGGTCAGTTACACTCCCCAGGACTAGTAAGAAACCTACTGCATTACTTGTGACACTTTGTCACAATACAGCTATGACAGTGATTGCTCTTCATATTATAGTAATTATGAACTGAAATGAACTAAACCCAACAATTAACTGTAACATATATCTTAAATCATAACATCTTATATTTGCAGCAATGGGTGAAGTAAGGCATGTTAAATAAGTACACAAAGGTACTAAATGACTACTAACAATTGCTTGTAATATATCTAACCATGTCCCACCTCTAACAAATTTATGTTACCAACTGTAGTGACATGAAGTGGTATAGTAATAGCAAAGAAGAGCCCAAAAACAAAAATAAAAGTACAACTTATGAGAAGTTTTTTTATAGTGTTATGAGAGTGTGCACTGAATAGACCAAAGTATGTGATCATACAGAGTTCTTGTAATTTGTATGCATCATAAACAGCAACCCATGTTTTATATACCAGCTGCTTAGTAATGCTGCCCTTCATCCCACGTAACATACATGTGCCATTCCCAAAGTCATGCCAACTATTTTCTTTTGCAAAAAATATGGCAGTTCAGGAAATGGAGTATATAATTTGATTGCACATGGCATGTACTTGTAAATGTTACCATCATATGGGGTATAAATATACAGCAGTGCACACACATTTCGCATGCCAGCATCTCTGATGTTGCACTCTTATTCTGAAATGATTGTCTGTAAATTGGAACAGCATTTGCATGTGAAAAATACAAGTTCTCCACGGTGTAAATGCATGAGAGTGCCATGTAAGACTATGTGAAGTGTTGGATGATGGTACCTTACCATATTATGCAGTTGCCAGTTGGGCGCAAACATATGGTAGTGGACGAGTATCATCAGTTCCATGAGAGTAAATACTACACAAATCATCATTCACAACTCAGTCTTTATAATATATTTGTAATTAATTATCACATAGTACAGCATGTTTTGGCGTTCATATTAGCCATCATCAGTTACTACCACTTAACAATACCTAGATGAAAAATACTGTTATGTAAGCATCAGGTTGATGTTGAAATAAGGTCTTATTTTTACAAACAACATACTACTTAAAATGTCAGTTTTCAAAATGAATCATATTATAGGATAGCCAAAAGTTGTTTAATATATTTAAAAAAAAGATGTTAAAATATGAGAAGTACTCCTGCTTACAACTGCATACTTTAAAGTTTTTTGTAAACTTAGACCTTCCCTTTTCCACGTAGAATTCTTATGTAATTTTCTATGAGGCAGTTCTCATAAATGGATTTCTGTGCTTCTGTCAAGTTTCTGGAAAAATTAAGAATTAACAATAAAAAACTTTTTGGCCATATCTACTGTGACATTCCAATATATGTAGAAACCAAAAGTGAAGATGGTTACATTAGCAGATGTCTGTTATTTCTACATATGTATGAGCCTTGGTGTGGATTATGTGATATGTCAAGATCTGGAAAATAATAAATGAAACCTTAGTCAGTACTTCATTTAGATATGGTACCCTTACAGTGTCATTTGTAATACAAAATAAATATAATGTACCTTGCGTGTATTTGGAGGATGTGAATGTAACAGAGTACATGTTCACTACGTACAGGTCAACAGAGTATTGAATATGTAGATGGGCAGTGGTTGAGCATACAGGGATTTCTGTGTCTACAGTTTTCCACATTTAATGACTGGAATATGCCATATTGTTGCCAAGTGGGTGCCATATTACTTAAATGAGGTGCGAGAGTGGATATGCAATTAGATGTGTCATATAATTCTCGAAATGTGACATCATCCACATTTACTCCACAAACACAAAGTCTGAAAAAGTCTGTCACCTATGCAGCTGATGATAATTGTGGCATATGATATCTGAGGTGTTCTTGGAGGCTCATCCTGTTCAACAGGGTCAGACTGTGAATGTGCAGTATTACAAGTCATTTCTGCAGTTATGGTGAGGTGTCTGGAAATGGTTGAATATGTCATCCTACATGATGCTGCTATAGTGCACTTGGCAGACACTGTCAAAAACTGCCTTGAAGGTGGGGGGTGGGAAGTTTTACGGCAACCTCCCAGTTCTCCTGACATCAGTCCACAATTCTCTGATCTGATTCTGAGACTGCATGGGAAACAATTTTCAAACAGGGAGAACATTTTAACAGCAGTTTGGCACAAGGTGGCACAAGTTAGCATGTTACTTAATGACGATGGTGTGTACTTACTTTTTCATCATTGACAACATACTCTAGATAGCCTCAAGGACTACTAAAGTGATAGGAGTTTGTACAAGTAGTTGCTGTTACTCCTTGTTCCATATATTCTCTGTATGCTCCAATAAAACAATGAAACTGGGACAGAAAATACATGTCATTTGCCTGTTTGCTAACCAGTGGCTCCTGTACATACACCCCCATCTGCTAGTAAATTTAACAACTACATGCCTCGTGTTTTCAAATATATATACTCATTTCCCACATTGCCATATTTTTGACCAAAATGTTGTTGGCATGAGTTGTGGAGTGACATACATAATATATCTTGAAGGCACAATGAACAGAGGTGTTTGGTCATTCTAGCAAAGCAAAGAAAGCAAGCGTATTAAAACAAGTGTTTGTGCATGCAGCTTCACCAACTACAGCTCCTGTGGTAGCTGTTTCAGCAAGCACAGAAGAAGAGGAGGTAATCGCAGAGGATTATGATAACCAGAAGAAAGATACCATCAGCAGCTCTGTGAATGATTCTGAGTATGTGGACGGTTTTGTGGGAGACCTGGAAAAAAAATTTATGGTAACTGTGTACAGCTTTAATATAATTTCGCATTTAATTTATGATGAACTTATGAAAACTAGAGTCTTGTGGTATGTAATACCATGTAGTTTAGAAGTGTTGAGATTGTTTACCCCATAGTATAATATTGTACTTGTTAATTAAATTGCAATAATCTCAGATTTTGTAATTCTAACATTAAGTAAAATCTGGGTCCTTGATGTAGGTTATGATGGTTAATGCAATCACCATTCTTGCAGCAGTGTGGTGAGGCTTGTACCAGTCTAGCTCAGCTGGATTATTCTACTGTACACAATGTATAATGCAAAATAATGTTCACTACATGCATAAAACAGAAGTTCTTTCAGGTCATAGAAAGGTTAGAGTCAGGCATCAGCTGTAGTTCATGTCACAGAATATTTTCTTATGATGGCACAGTGCACTTCTGACATAGGAAAATGCCCACTACAGATGTGGTTCATATATTTGTTCCTTTGGTTCAGATAAAGATCACAGTTTGGTATCAACTGTAGTTAATTTCACACAATACTCCATTGCATGTTACACAGCACACAATGACATGCAACAATGCCAAATATGAATACAGCTCACACGGTGTTTCCTTTGGAGAAGATAGGGGGCAGAGTTGGATGTCAGCACTAGTGCACATCATGCTTCCACCAGTAATTCATGACCTCCAGCAAAATGCATCCAAAGGATGACTTGCATGTTGGAAAGGTTCTTCATTTGCTCTGTCCCAGCCCTATTGTATAGAACACAAACCCCATATGGACTTTCCTGGTATTGAAAGCTAGGCATCCAAAGTAATGAGTTAAGATATTTCACCTTTTTCACTTATAAGTATAAAAATAAGTTATTATTTTCCAATTAGGCATTCATTCTTTCATTCATTCTGTTTTTCTTATGACAGGTCCGTAACCTCCTCCAAAGAAAGTTCTCCACAGAGTGCAATCTAGTTCTTCCTCTTTCAGTTTACAGTATCCACTCTTTTCCTGAAGGTCATCCAGTAATTAGGCATACAGAACATAAATATAATTTGTAATAAATTTAAATAAAGACAAAGAAATAGGAACAGATAATAAGGTACCCGAAAAAATATATGAAATAAAAATCAACTTAATTTCAAATTATGTACAAAATAGACTCAGAAATATCCAGGATATTTGTTACCTGACAGTTTTGGAGGATTAATTCAGAAAACACGTAAAATTTTTCATATGTCTGCTGTAGTTTCCATTCCAGTATATTTGCAAGTGAAGCTGCCATGTTGTGTTCAAATGCTCTTGAGTGAATAGAACTTGATGTGTCAAAAATGTTATGATATACTGGCTTGCTGAAGTATCAGTGCAAGTATGCTGATTATGATCCGCAGTTGGTGTACACTGCACATATTGTAAAAAACATACATGAGCATGGACCTATTAATAACAAGATGCCCCTACTCAGACAAGTACACAAAGACCCTTCTCTGCAATCCTTTGAACAGTTTTACTTCCAGTTATATTCATGTAATAGTAAACTTGTCCCAGAACAATATGCGGGAAAGCACAACCCACTGTACCAACTTATATACGATCTTCAATTTTGTCATGCTGGCACATGATCTTCTTGCAAGTGTAATGTGCCTGAACCTTCCAAAGCCTATTACTGTGCTAACTTTCGTTAATTACGTTGGCTGCTTCCAAGGTACTGGTATGTACTGTATTGGTTATTGCAACGATCATTTTACATTTCAGTTTTATGTATACTTTGTACATTCATATATTTTAAATATTTGCTTATGTTTATATTTCAATTATTTTACTGTTTTTTAACATTAATTTCCTGTATAATAATATCCCAGCCATTCTGCAAAGGAATGTCTATGTTCTAACTATTCTACTCTTTGACACGTGTACAAAAGTGGATAATTTGTTTTTATGTGGTATTGCTTTGGTTTGATTCCCTGATGATTGCCCGTTGTGGATTGAGACATGTAGGAGTGCTCAATATGATATTATAATATAAATATCTAAGGAATGATTTTGTGCACTTTGTTGATTTAGTGTCATTAGTGGTTTATTGATATTGCATGGAATGAACAGTATAAAGTGTAGGAACAGTTTGTGAGTAAATTTATTTTTTATGTACTGTTTGATAGTCTGTTTCTGTGGCTGAGTTACTGTTGTGCGTGTATTTTGTTAATTGCACTATGTTACAGTTGTCCAAAGCCAGTGTGTTAAATTTTGTATTAGGTGGTAATATTAGGCAAAGTAAACATGAGACATGAAATTGAATCTGTGGGGAGGATTCTCTTAGTTGCTGTTAAATTGTTTAAGTTATGTGATTGTGATTTTTTAACATTTAATATTTTGTAATTATTTATTTTATGTGATACAATACTTTAATCCAATACCATGAAGATTGGAAGGACATGGGCTTTATTCTTTGGCTCAGAATAGGAATCAGTGGTTAGCTGTTGTGAATATTGTAAGAGGCCTTCAGGTTTCATAAAATATGGTGCATTTAATAAGCAGCTGAGCAGCTCCTAGCTTCTCAAGAAGGGCTGTACTCCTTGATTTTTTTGAGGGTAGTGACGCCTGTGTCCCTGGGATAAAGCAACCAGGGTTTGGAGCTGACCACTCACTACCATCTAGTGTGAGTGTTAAGAATGCATGAGCTGGGCTTGCACTTCCCTATAAGTAGGAATGGGAGGAACTCGTGTTTAGAAACAGTAATTTATATGCACTGTACAGCAAGGGTTCACAAATCCCAGCTATCTGGTCACCAAGGTAATGAATTTTATTCCACAGTACCTAATATTTTCAGTATAATTATTGCATTCCTCCACCTCTGTGACATGCAAAATGTGTATCAGTTCACATGCAGCAGGCAGAAAGTGCCACATAACATGAGAATAACAGGTCAATCCAGAATTGTGGATCCTCAGTATGTAATTTGTTTCATGTCACCCATCTGGAACCTTGAATTTGGAGGTGGTTCCTAGATGTTTGGAAAATTTGCAGACGCTTGCTGTACAGCTAATATTATGTCACTGGGTAACCTGAATAGGTGGTGCTAGAAGTTGACAGAGGTTTTTTTTTTAGCATGCATGAGTACATAATATGTTATATTGTGTTCCAGGGGCACTACGGTTGTCCAAATAAATCTAATATCTATCATGAATGCACCACATTCTGTGAAGAAAGGTGGGGGCAAGGTATCATTGATCCTGATCCAAGCTACATGCGCAAGAAACAGAGAATGTTGCTGAAGTATCCATTGCCTGAAAACTGGGTTGAAATTTATGATCCTGGCACGTAAGTTGCATATCAAATTGCATTATCATGTAGCTTTTGCTTGATTTGAAGAATGTTCCATGTTGGCTTATGTAATTTGGACTTTTTCTTATTTTTTATAACTTTGTGTGTGTGTGGGGGGGGGCATGCCCTTTTATGTCAGTGTCTGTGTTTAAAGATGTGCATGCACATGTCTATACATGTATGTAAGTCAGATCATGTTTTAAATTTATAGACTAAGTGTAACACGGGTTATGGACCTGTCATTGATGGTGATAATTTTTTTGTGAATCTAATCCTTATGCGCCACAGGAAATGACAAGAAAAAGGTGCCTTTTGTTTAGTCATGACTTCTGGTCCTTGTGTTTTACATGCTTTTACACACTTTCCATAGTATCCTGGGCAAGGGCCCATAAGAACATTGTTAAAATGAAATACATTTTGTATTTCTTCAGATGTACATTTTCCCATACTTTGAAACATAATTTTTATAGTCCTGGCTGCAAACATGTATATGATTTTATGTTTCATGATTTTATTCTCTGTATTTTTGTGCTAGTCAGGTAATGCTGCTAAATAAAATCAGACTGATGTAACAGTAGGGTACATGCAGTTCTTCCAGTGTCAATCAAAAATGGGATCCAGCAAACTGTGATAGTATTAACATAAAAAAAATGAGCATGTCACAATGGTCCTGCCAAAACTAAATGTTGACATAATTAAAACATCTTCTGTATATGTAACAGTAGATTTGATGGGATGGATGTCTGATTTGAATTCGTTGACCATAATCAATTGTGATTACATAATCTCTTACTTTGAGCTAGTGTCATGATTTGCACTTTGTGTTGTTCGTCATAAGCAGGGAATATATGCCATTATTTTTAGACCAGATTGTGGACCAAGGTTAATTTCATAGCAAAGGGTGAAATATGGATTAAGAGAAGTGGAAGTTATTTACAGTGTCCATGTTAAACACAGGTGTGAAGAACCGTGAAAGAATTGAAAGAAGTCACATCCATTGTGGGTCTTTCTCTACATGGTGGAAATCAATGAAATACTCACAGACTAATGAAACTGAATCTGCTCTTGTTTCATGGTTCAAGCAAGCACATGCAAGTAGTGATCTTGTAGATGGTAATATCGTCCAGGAGGTTTTGCATATTACTGCCCATTTAGTAGTAGAAGAGTAGTTCCATTGGTTCAATCTGCAGCTTTAGCAGGAGGCATACCATTGTTCACATAACTCAGCAGTGGAAGGCATAAGTGTTGATTCAGAAACAGTAGGTGACTTTTATTGGCTGACCATTGAAATAAATTAAACAGTATGATGCCTGTGACATATATGATGCTGATGAACAAATATAAAACTACACTTGGCTTTGAGAATGCTCCCAAACTGTCCACAGAGTATTGTGCTGATAAAAATTCCTGGATGACCACCCTGTTCTTGAATATTACCATACACAACTAGACAGGAAAGTTTGCTAAAAATTCATAATTCCTACATTTTATTGATCAGTATGTTCTGCACTTCAAGATCTCATTTCTGATGAACATTAAAGTTGTTGTCAGCTGACTGTACCGGCCAGCCATAGCCTTTAGATTTGGATGTCAAACATGCATTCAGTTGCCAGTGTGAAAAACATTTTGTTGGAAAAATTGTCACCTTGATAGATGGTGGACTGCTCCATGATGCTGGCTGTATGAAGTGGATGTACTGTCTGCTGTGCACTTCACATCAGTAGCTTGGAGATTTATAACTCCAGCTACTAATAGGAGCTGTTGTGTAAATTGTGGTGTTCCAGTTGATGTCAGTAGTAATGATGACAGTGCACTAAAGAAAATGACTGTCATAGTTGGCAGCCGCTTGGATTGCATTTGGAGGACAACATGACATGTCACAGTGTTCTAGAGATTTGTAGAGTCCACACTGTTGACCAGGTATTGGACCAACAGTTGACCATGCCAGACAAAGAACCAGAAGAGGAATAAGAGGAGATTGCAGAAGATAAGTCCACATTTTTGGACACACTGAAAGGCCTAGAAGCAGTGAGAAAATAGATGTGCCATTTTAAACAAAGGACAGTATTATTGTAATTTGTATTAAAGTTGAAAATTAATTGTACAGACTGAGATTTTAAGAAAATAAACCATCAGCACTTGTTGACTGGTTAAATAATTAAATAAATAAATGCTGTAGATCATATAACTTCTCATGTTATTATCACAGTATGTCACTAGGTTAGAATTAAAACCTACTGGAGTATTAACAAGGTACATGTATGGTACCACTTCATTTAGATCCTGAAAGTAGATTTGTCGCAAATTAACCACACTAAAACAAAATCAAAATGGCTCATCAAAATGTTAACTGGATTTGTCCCTAGTGTGCACCAGGGGTGTACACATTCCAGGTGCCAGGTCAGTGTGGCACCTGTGTTTCATATGGTGGTGCCCAATATTAATGGATCCTTGGTATGGAAGTTGCTTTTTGTCACCCGTCTGCTGCCTAGAATTTTTAGGGGGCTGCTACAGTTTTATAAATTTTTGTGTACCCCTGGTGTGGACATAGTTGGACAGATGAGTTGACGTACATGGTGAAACTAATAGGAGCTTCTTTGTAGTTTGCTTTAACATATGTGAAAGATGGATTTATAAATAGTTGTAGCTTCTTTCTTGTGATTTTAACTTCCAGAGGTCGCTATTATTATTGGCATACTGAGAGTGATGCTGTATCATGGCTGTCTCCTCGACATCCTCGTGCAGTCATCTCTGATTCAGCTGCACATATTCGTGAGGAAATGCAGATGGCTGAAGTTGATGACGAGGAGGAAGATGAAGATGAAGAGGATGAAAAAGAGAGTGATATGGATGATGATGGAGAGGTTTGTTCTTTATAAAGTAATCAGGCTTTATTTCAGAAAAGCAGAAATTTTAATGAGTACTGTCTGCATGTGAGCCAGGATAATGTAGTTGGTACAGTGGACTGGATGGCAATGGAAGTTAAGCATGATTCCCAGCAGGGGCGGGAGGTTAGCTCTTCTTCATAGTGTTCAGACCAACTCTGGGGCCACTCAGGCCCATATTCAGTGGGTACCTGGTGCTCTTTCCAAGGCATAAATTGGCCATGGCATGTCACTGACCACTTACCTCAGTCTAGTGCTGAGATTAAGAATGAATAGAGACGTACGTTCACTCCTGTATATGCCCTCGTGGTGTGCACAAAGGCACCTTTACCTTTACCTTACTTCTCTGTTGGACAAAATGAAGTTTGGACCCACTACCATTTGCAGTAATATATGAGTCATGACTTCTTAGTTTATTAAAGCAAAAATGCATCTCAATTAAATTGAAAATATTCCAAGAATTTTATGATTAAAGCATCTATAAATTAACTCAAATAAAGCAGATGTAAAGCTTATGTTCTTGCCACAGAGAAACAAGTACAAAAAACATAGTTTGTAGAAAAAATTGGGTGTTGCACCTCACTTGTGAATGTGTGGTAAAAGGAATTGATAGCAGTGAAATCAGTTCCCTTCTTATATTTATTCCCATAATGAATGAAATTTTTTTGTCATGTATCTGGTTGTTTCATTCAGGTGCTGTTGTTTTGAGATAGAGAATATGGAGCTTTGAAAAGCTAAGGAGAAGAAGAACTCCCTCCATATACAGAAAAAAGAGTTTTTGTAGTATACATTCCTCCCTTAAGAGAGTAAGTGGAGGCTAATGAGCTTACCATGCTGCCTGCCTCTCTGCCTAAGTTTCGGCTTTGGAACCAGTTGATCAGTGTCCACAAAACTTAGTTTCAGCATGGTTCCATCTGGAGACTACCCCAAAGCTGTACCTTCCAATACAGTGCAATTATTAGTAACCATTCCTGCAAGACATGTAAAATAGACGTAATAATAGTGCCACTTACTGTTGGGTCCTGAAATAATGTATGATCTTGGGTGAACATGGAACTTCTGTGTGTACTCTTTTCGTATTATGTGAAGTAACGACATGAATTTGTGAAACTTTTCTTTGCCTTTAAATTATGTGGTGATAACTAATGAACTACTAGAGCTACACATTAGCATTTAGTAGGGAGATAGAAGGTGCACATACCTACATGTTGTGTATGAAATATTGCTTTAAGTCAATGACTAGAAACATGGCAATCATGCAGAACTTTGAGGTTATATCCTACAGATCTACTGTGTACAGAATATGTACTTCCACAGTAAAATCTTCACATATATAAAATAAAACAACAGTAGTAGTACTAACAGATGTGTAGGACCAGAAAAGTATGCACTAATAAAGTAGGCTTAATATACTGTGCACCATGCATTTCCACATTATGAAAAAGAACAGAAGAGACCCATCTGGATGATAGTTATTAGCTTATAGTACTCCAGAAAACTGTTAATGTCCTGAGGTGGAAGGGGCAAAAGTAGAAAACTCTGTAGTGTTGAGTTTTTCTTGCAAGTTTTGTAGTTGCTGACATGGTCAAGAAATCCCTTGCCTTGCAAGGAATGTGAAGTTTATTTTACCATATGCACTACAGTCTGATATTTGAGTGTATGTAGAGCTAGTTGACTATTACAGAACCTAGACCTTACATGAATATTTCATGAGTATGGATTATGAAGTTGCTTGTTACATAATTTTCACCCATTTACTGTCTCTCAGTTCCAAGAATTCTTAACAGCACTTTGTTCTCTTAATCATGTTCTTCCATAGGAGTGAGAGACCAAGTAGGGAAAAACAGTATTAACATTAGCATTCAGCTTTTAAATTCATTAAGTTGACATTCTTTCAAATTAGAAGTTACAAGCATTGCTGTAGTATTTCTGCATTTGATATGCATGACACAGATACTGATACTTGCCATAGGTTTGAACCCTGAACTTTTCCATACAAAGTTTTAATACTTTTTAATGCTCATGAATTTGTTCTGTGCTGTAGGGAAGTGATGAAGATGCAAGAGAGGAAAAACGAAGGGAGGAGCAAGAGAGAAGACGGGAAGCACGGGAGCGACTTAGAGCAAAAGGACGTACAAAAGTTAGAGACAATGACATAGACCCAATGGATCCAGCTGCCTATTCTGACACACCTAGGTAAATATATGTATTGTAATTAATTAGAATTCTCTAGTGGAAAGGACAGTAGTTCTTTATATTTACTGGTGTTATATTGAAATATTCTGATTCTTGGTTCAGGAAAATGTATCTGTTCTTAGATACTATTTTAGAAGGTGGAAGGTTTTCACAGCAGCTGTTGATGTAGCCACTGACTTCTCAAATTTTGAAGATGTGTGTACAAACAAATAAGAGAAATTGGAACCATAACTCAGAAGATGCATTTCTCCATGGTTAATAGAGTAATAATGTGTAGGTTGTTTTTATAGTTCATGTATCAATGTATTGTGAACTCTCAGTTATCGTAATTTGTATGGATAACAGAGCTCCATTCTACATTGCTTTGCTTGGTGTTCTAATTGTAGGAACATAACCCTACATTAAATAGGGACTTTTGTAGTGTTGTGTTGACAGTTTTGTGTGCTTATTTGATCTCAAGCATGGATTTAACTTTTCCATTTGACCATAAATATTGTACTGTTGAAGAACAGTTTCATTTTAGATGGTGTGACAGATGTCCACCTACCTTGCAGCTAATTGGGTTGTGTATGACTGTTACCATCTTCTTCTTCTGTTAAAGATGACTACGGCTAAAATTTATGGAGTATATGCATACAAGAAATTTGCATTTGCTGGAGTACAGTTATGAAAAAAGACACGGAGCACACAGGTCATACATTGACAGTGATAATTTTGTCGGGTGCATACTCAAGCACCCCTTTCTGTGCTAACCATTACTGTCTGGGAATAGACAGGGATTTTAAATCTCCCATTATAATAGGGTTGGCAGCCAAATTTTGATTCAGGGATAGCAGTTTTATCAACCAGGAATATGAAATTTTATAGAATCTGATTTTGTAGGGCTAGTTGTTTTATTTTACTTAGGATTTAGGGGATTCATGTTGAACAAATGCAAACCCTGGCCCACTGGAACTTGCACATTTATATGCTCACGCACCAACCGAATAATGTGATGTGTGGCTGGTAAATAGTGAAGTACTTCAGATGTTCTTGCCCATTTGCACATTCTAGGGATAATACCTTTGTCACCACTCACCATCTTAGTAAGCACTCTAATATGAAACGTTATCCATTTTATGGCAGGAGCTCTCAAATTCAAAAACATATGTGGCATGCTTCCCACTCCACACTAAATTTTCTGGTAAGTTCTGCAGAAAAGTATCAAAGGTCAACACATTTTTAAGTTTGTAACCACTAGACTGCTGAATTCCCTGGTTTCTGCATCCTTTGCTTGTTTATGAATACCTGATAAAGTGTTTTGCATGTTTTGCGGTTAATAGATGAGTGTGACTTATGTCTGCAGGGGGACTTGGTCTACTGGACTGGGGAAAAAGAATGAAGCAAAAACTGGTGCTGACACGACAGCAGCAGGGCCTCTCTACCAGATGCGACCATATCCAAGTCCTGGAGCTGTACTTCGATCCAATGCCAAGAGCAGACCACGGTCAGAAAAGCCAAAGGTCATGCGTCCAGAATTGCCACCAAAATAGACCAAAAGTGTGCAAAATCTATGTTTTATCCCATAGTGACAATCACAGGACACAGAAGAGACTATTAGGCCTGCTGGTTATCAAATTTGAATTTGGAGTCTACACAGTGTGTTTCGTATCACCATCGCAAGTGGCCATTGCATCGCCAGTCATCCTATGATGAGTGCTCCTTCCACAATCCCACATATTATTTACTTGGACTCTGTGGCTTATACACTGAGGGGGAGTTAAGGCCATTAAATAACAAACACAGGCAAAGCTAAGCTTATTGTTATACATGGCATGAAGACATGGCGAAGGTGTGGCGTTCTTACTCCACTCATTCTTAAAACTTGATGCTAGATGGTGGTAGATGGTGAGACACATTCGTGGCCACATTACCTCTGGGGGAAGAGCCCATCCTACCCAGAACTAGCCCATGCTTCTTAGAAATGAGGGCAGTCTTTGCCCCTTCAAGGAATTGAACTCTGGTATGTCCAGTCCATAGCATAGTCACTGTACTGCTTATGTCATCCTGGCTTCACAGCATACACTGCTTCAGTAGTTAAGACTAGATGTTCACAATAATTGAAATAGATATGGTATATCCAAATCAATACATATTGCAGCTTTGTCAGTAATGAAGAAAGTAGGAATGTGTGTGTGATTTATCTGCTTATTTTAAGTTATAAGGTGTCTCCCAGTGTGTGTACAGTGAAACCTTTGTGCATTGTTTCTGAATGGACCATGGAGAGGAAACACTGATTGCGGAAAAGCATTAAATTTGTCAGAAACTTGAGAAAATAAGCAATAAAAATTTTACATTTTGCACATAGGCTCATAAAAATGATAAACAAAGTAAAAGCTATGTCATACCAGTGTGCAAACTACTACTTCCAAAGAAGCCTGTAATCAATAACTGCTTCCTTTGGAACCTTATGTTTCAGAAAAATCAGCTGGGTGCATAAAAGAATGATTTAACGGTTTTGAAAGCAGCATGGTGTTTGGCAAAATTCATTACTTGTTCAAGACCATAATAGCCTCCCTCTTCTTCCTGACCACTGTTGCTGCCACCTACATGATCATCACGTAGCTCATCTATGCTGGAAACACCATGTGCAAGTCCATGGTCTACAGATGCAAAAGAACTGAAGTTGACATCCTTTTTGGCATCTAGCCATATCCAGTCCTTGTTGAAGGCATCGCAAGTGTAAATCTTTTTATCAGCACTACATAAAAATTCTTTGACAGTCCATGGTTTGTAGTACACCAGTTTTCATTCAAAATATTTTGAGAGTATGGTATTCTACAAAGCACAGGTGTACATACAGGGACTTACCACACCCGTCATAGAGCTATAACAGGTCCTCGGTTTAACATCCTTTTGTGCGTGTGTGTGTGCGCGCATGCACATGCATGTGTGCATGTGAATGCATTGCAGAGAAAGTGCACATGCACAGGCTCACCAACCGTCTGTGCTGCGGCATCTGTTTTGAAAGTGTTGGAAGTATAGGTTTAGGAGAGTGACATCCAGATCCCTGATGAGGAAGGCCAGTCATTTTGGTCAGCTTTTCTTTTACCGCTTTAGTTTCGATGACAGAAGGATAGGAACTCTTCATTTATGAGGGCACCATATTCATCAGATTTTCATCCTCAATCTCTAAAGGAATGGAAAGTTTAGGTCTAACATTACCATCATCACCATTCAAATTAGGTGATGTAAAAGTGTTCCTAATGCCAGAATTAGTGGAATCAAGTTTAGGCGAAAGTGTAGACAGGAATGTTTTTTGGAGGGGGCATAGTGGAGGTTCAACTGGTATGTTTTAATCATTTGTTTCTCATGTTTCTGGTTCTTCAAAGCTGTAAAAACATACAATAATAAAATCTTCTTCCAAATGAAATTAATCTTATTCTTCAAGATGTTACAAATGTCTGGTGGTGCAAGGTTTTGACCATGTACATATACTATAGAAAATAGAAGTAAAAAGTGTAGGAGACAAGAATACCACAGAATCCTTTACATGATGGAAGTACTTCCACTACCTCACAAAAGATGCTACAACATAATGGAATAAAACTAAGAATAACTCTATTTCAAAGAGTCGCAGATATGAGGACATAGTTTGTACAAGTAGCTGTTGGGTGGAAGACTATTTTGGTCTGCTCAGTGACTGGATATTATGTGACAGAATTGCTGCTTGAAAATAAACATCCATATGTAACTATTTCGCAGTACTCCTGCTCGCCAGGCAGCTGCTATTATAGATGTATGTCATTATCATTCAAAGGGCTCGGTATCTCCTTTGGTTCTGAAATAGAGACTTCACAAGTGAAGATTTCCCTACAAACAAGGTTACATTACCCTCACAACATGCTTGTGTGAGAGGAACAGTTACAGCACAACAATGTAAACTTTGTGTTTTAAATTGACAGCCTTCATCATTAAACATAAGCCTTTAGGACTAAAATCAAATTGTAAAGTGGGTTCTAAAATGAGATGGAGATATTTCCATCCCCCTCTTCACAGTACATGTGTTTAGGATTAGTTATCATGCTGAAGTGATTCCAGCTCCAGGATGGCACCAATCTCCTTCTTGTGTGCACCTGGACAAGAATCTTACATAATTTTCTCTTTTGTGAGGTCTTCATGAAGCCTTCTCTTGCTGAGGTTACTATATGGTTGGTGATGATTAGCAGTTGTTGCCCCATTCAGCTAAATTTCCCCCAGACCTCAGTACTTGTTCAACCCCAGGCTACCAGTCATGCTGTATCCCTAGTATCTCACTTTTCTTACCTTTCTGTGTGTGGTTCCTGTTCCACAGCTGGGATACAACTCTCTCCACTCAGCTATAAACTTTCCTTTTCATGGATGAGGGGAATGTAACCCTCTGCCACATATACACTGTATCACATATCTTTCAGTGACATAATTATGTAATATCACATTCTTTGGTGTTAGCCGTATGGAAAATATGAGAAGGTTTATTTTAACTGCAACATTAATTTTCCTGTATTGTGGTTATACATATGCGGGTTGCAGATACTTAATAGTAATGTAATAATAAACTGGAAATTACTGTTACTTCATAATTGCTCTGCCACTGTTTTAACCTTTAAACAACTGGGTTGGTATTTAAATTTTAGCATATGATTGATGAAAAATATGTGCATGATTTTAACAGAAAAAAGCTAAAATTGTGACTTAATGTCATTTTGTGGGGGGAAAAACAGAGATTATGCAGCATGTCTTAAAAAATGCAGACAGTTTCCATATTGTATAATATATACAGTTAATTTCCAGGTTCTTATTTACGTGCATTTGCATATGCGAATGTAGATTATTTAGAGGTTAAATTTTGACTAGCCATGGATCAAGTGAGGTGCTGGGCAAGTGACACTAAAAATGAAGGCACACAACATAATAAAAAAAAATAGTGTTAACAAATACAGTACAATCAGTAATGGTGACACAAACACAGATGGTACAAAATAATTAAATGAATGTGGAATATACAATACACTGAAAGGAACAAGAAATACATGCTGTGCCAGAAATATATAATAAAGAAATGTATCCTTTATGACCGACCGCCTCTGTGGTCTAGTGGTCGGAGTTTCTGGCTACAGGTACAGAGGTCCCGGGTTCGATCCCCGGCGCTACCAGAGTTTCTAAGTAGTAGTGGGTCTGGAACGGGGTCCACTCAGCCTCGTGAGGTCAATTGAGGAGCTACTTGAATGAAATAAGTAGCGGCTCCAGGTCTAGAAAACAGAGATTAACGGCTGTGGGGACCCGTTGCGCTGACCACGTGACACCCC
>Ga0136643_10005087_pt1 | contig 18414 bp, 8 predicted proteins | sample TergutLab28metaG_FD_96883 | JGI IMG/M metagenome (GOLD analysis project Ga0136643, IMG submission 96883) | Labiotermes labralis P1 segment gut microbial communities from Petit-Saut dam, French Guiana - Lab288 P1 (version 3) (version 3) | ecosystem: Host-associated > Arthropoda: Insects >...
AAGGGGCCGCCGACTGTGAAATACGGTCTGTAATTTGTTTTTTGAACGCTAGGAATGTGCTACCAAGTGAGATTCATCACCAGATCTGTCAAGTGTATGGTGATAATGCGATGAGTGCTGGCATGGTTAGGAAATGGGTTCGGATGTTCATTGAAGGACGAGAGAACGTACACGATGAGGCGCGAAGTGGGCGTCCATCTTTAGTAAATGATGATTTGGTGCGTAAGATCAATGAAGGAGTTCATGACGACAGACGTTTCACAATTTCTGATCTCCTACACTTTCCTCAGATTTCAAGGACTCTACGACACTGTCAGTAGTGGTTAACATCGCAGGCGGCCGCATTCTATGAGGATATATAAAAACTTGTGCCCGCTACAATAAGTGCCTCAATAATGGCGGCGAATATGTGGAAAAATATTTTGAAAAGTGTAGAATTTAATAACATTAAAATTTTATACGAAACCTTACTCGATTTTTTTACAGCGAAACGGTACTTACTTTCTGAATAAGCCTCGTATAAATAAGCCAATACCATTGTAAGTACCGTAATACATTGAGAATAGTTCTTAGCTACCACCACCAACGCCAACACGTCATTGTCGTCTTCGTCATTGTCAGCGGAAACATTATTTATTTTATTTCTTCTTAAGTACATCCATGCTAAATTTCGATTCGAAAGAGGTCACATTACCATTACGTTCATTTCGCATCCTGGATTTTCAATGAAACCCCGACGCTATGAAGCCTGATGCTGACACAGCCGGAAAACAATCTAAGAATATAAGTGCCCTTTTCCAAGATATTTCCAAACCATAATTTTCTGCACATTCCCAGTATTACCTACTGAACCATATATTCAGTATCTCATAATTTACTACCTAGTATTCTCTATTCCAAAAAAAATAAACACCAAAAACCTTGTATTTTACTATTTTAATTATAACATTGATCTATATAAATCAGAAACTTCCCATATATACAGTGTCCTAAACTGCTAAATTACTTAATTCTTTTTACAACCAATATTAGTTTGAGTGCTTCGTTTCAGAGACTGGAAGGGAAGAGGTGTAAATGAAAAGATATTAAAACGAGTCTCAAATTAATCTGAGTATCTGAACTGGATTCAACTGGCAAAACCTTTAATTCCTTAGCGAGATCTATAAAAAATTAGATAATTTTTTAACCTGGTGAGTGACATTCAGCTTGTTAAGGAGAAATAACTACATGTCATATGGTTGTGGCTTTTCTTCGGTGAAACTCTTGTAACAATCATTTAACGAACGTTTTATTCTTTTTCGTGTTACAATTATTTTTTTATAGTCTTCAACCTGCCATCAGGAACAACTCTTTACTTCGTGGCACAAAATAGGAACTTGTTCTCTAGGCACTAGACTATTAGGCCTATTACCGGCCAGAACGTAATCCCCTGTGTGCAGTAAAAGCTAGTAAAATTTACCGTAAGAGTTCGTTGTACTGACTAAAGGCTTCACAAATCGTGGACAGTTTGCAGTGTGATCAGAATTGTTCCATAAACTCGTAATAACCAAAGAACTGGTTCGGGCCATGAATACGACTAAAGACCAAGCTCGCCGACTCACTGACAAATTCAAGACAATGTTGCTGTCTTTGTGCCAGACAATGGAATTAAAACAGAATCTCTATTGATAGGAAGACACCATTTACATCTTCTACCGTAGATGGCAGTATAATGCTAAAATGAACTTTAAATAACACAAAACAATCAGGTGAAAAATAATTTCTTAAAACTCAATATACTATACGATATACAAGGTAGTCAAAACACAAATATAGATAAATTTGTAGCAAAGGTGGCTCAAGTTAGCAACTACATGTTTCGGCCTGTAATTGCCATCATCAGATTGTACAATACTTAGTGTAGAATAACTATAGACAATATGCAATACAACAATATGGTCTGATGACGAGATCTCGATCACCATAACAATATATATTGTATACAGTATACAATATATATTGTATACTGTATAGTTATTCTACACTAAGTATTGTACAACCTGATGATGGAAATTACAGAAGGCCGAAACATGTAGTTGTTAGCTTGAGCCACCTTTGTTACAAATATATCTAAAGTTGTGCTTTGACTACCTTGTATACCATATCGTATTTTGATACACAAAACGGGGATGCCGCATCTCAAAGACTTAAAACTTCATCACAAAACCAGTTTCACACTTCAAATATCTAGGATGTGACACCTCTTACGAAATATACTATGGTGTAAATATCAAACACATCACATTCAATGAATATGCGGGATGATCTGCAGAATATTAAACAGGACTAAACGAAAGGAACAAATCTCGTAAAGCAATGTCAGTTCCTCACTGTCATGCGGAAGTAAATCTGGGAATAATAAATAAAAAGTCTAGCAAAATTCACACAGCGACAATGAAATTCTTAAGAAGTGCCAAAGGATATACTAAATTAATAAAGTTAAAACTGACTATAAAGGGGATGACTTAAATATTTCGTTAGTAGTAACAATAGAATAGATTACGAAAGAAGAAAATGGTTAATTTATCTTCATACCCGCAGATTGCAGAACAATATGTAGTCGTGGTCCGCATTCAATATACTTAATATCTTCCCTATCACGTCAGCTGTCACGGGCGCTTTGTCGCATAGGGAAGACAGCATTTGCCGTGCATTTATAGCCTAGTCCGTTTTCGCCGTGTAGTTCGGCACACTTTAATTCATACACGAGCCTCGAAGTTGCTACCTCCAACTTCTAAAAGGCTTCGCAAATTCTGAAAATATTTCTCGACACACAACGAACAGCTTCTCTTTAAATATGAACAGTTTATCTTCGACAAATGTCCTTAAATTTCCCCCCAAAAAGGGTGGCTTGCCCTGTTTTTTAAATATTTTTCAATTAATTTCCCGAATAATGAGGTAGGATTAAATTAATGGAACTGTCAATATTTGTTTCTTCTCCAGACGCGGAACTTACTATTTTCGCGCGCGCACTGAAATTTGAGGTCGCGTGAAAGAAATTTCATGAACTGCATGCTGTTTTCATTTTCACCAACACTTATTGTGGTTGTTTACATTCCTGTTTAAAGCAAAGCATACTTCTTCTGAAAAAAAGTGGTTTTATTTTTGTTTTGTTCAGCACCGAAAATGCTGCTCGAAGTTCTTCCACAACTCGGAATGCAGTTCTTTTACATGACACTGTTGACGATGGGTATATTTTACAGAAATTCAGTGACATTTTTACCATGACACGTACATGGTATACAGTATTAAACAAACTGTTCCAAAAATATCTCTCTTTGTCCAACACTATAAATTTCTTACACGCATGCACCTACAACATTCTATCTATGAATCACAAGTTAACGGCACATTTTTATTGCATTTCAAACTAAAAAAATTGGCGTCACATTCGTCCGACTCGTCTTACATGACAGCAACCCTATCTCCCTATGTTCGGAAAAACGATGTATGACGAACTGGGTAGAGTATAACATGACACAAATGTGTGGGTAGTCAGATTATTTGATGTTGGTTATGAAATTGAGACGGGCGTGAGCGTAAGCCACGGGTAGCATAAGAAGTTTATAAACAACTATACTGTGACTACAGTGACTGACTCAAACAATTCAAAATAGGGTGCAGTAGTAGGATCTTATGGATCTTAGTTTCCCAATTCCTGGGAAACAAACTGCGCGTCCTTCTTGTTATGAGGACATTCACCATGGGGTTAGTTGGTTGCTTGCTTGGTTGGCTGGTTCCTTGGATAGATAGTTGCTTTGAATTGTATATCCTGGGTTTGGTTCAGATGGAGTCCCTTGATCTCGCTGCCCCAGTTGAATCTACCGCTGATAATGGGTGAGTATTGGGAAGTGGTGGGGGGGGGGGCGAAGTTTGACAGACGCTTAGTGAGTCAATCGTTGTGTCACTTAGCTAATCAGTCAGTCAGTCAGCCAGTTAATCGTTTAGTGTGTGAGTTTTTTGTTAGTTAGTTAGTTTATTGTTTAGTCGTTTAGTTAGTATTTCGTTAGTGAGTCTGTCTGTCTGCCAGTCTTTCAGGCAGTACGTCAATCAGTCACTGAATCAGGTAGGTATTAAGTAGTTTGGTAGGGAGAGGCTTAAGTAAGAAACCATGGAGCTGCATTTTAACTTTTTAATTTGCAATACATTATATAAAGAATAAGACAATTTGTAAGCTGTCGCAGTTTCATTTTTACTACGTACTGCAACGTTCCTTTCCATTGTGCCTGTCTACTTCTTCGATCAAAGCGAGCGGCCATAAGCAGTTTTTACTGTGACAATTCTTTCACTCCAGACAACTTAATTATTTCTGAAAAATATAATTAACTCTTCTAACTGCAGATGCGTATATACAGATCGCATGATAATGTTAGGAAATTGTGAGAAGGAGATATCGCGTCCGACGTTTCGGCATCTCTGAATTTGTCAATACTGACAGCTCCAGACCCTTGGGAAGACAAATTGTGATTTTTAGTACCTGGAAAGATCGTGTTATGAGAAGGTTCAAGGGTAAAGTACATTACTCACTCATGCATTTCTTTTTATCCCTGGCGCGTGTGTGTGTTGGACCCTCCACTTGGAGAAGAGAGGAAGAGCCCCTGTCCTTCTAGATTCAGTGTTCTCTCCAACTGCCTTGTCTCAAAAAAAAGCTGCAGTAGCCACGCCACCATTCTGTCACGAGAGGAACTCACGTGTAAGAGTTCCACACTTTCGTACGTGGAAGTACGGTATAATGGAAACTCTCTGGATTACATCCCGTAGGCGTTCGGTATAAGTACTGGCCGGATAACCGCATAACATGACTGACTATATGTAATTCTCAACCCACGTTTTCAACGGTTCATTTTATCATCCCTATTCATAACGTGTCCAGAGGCGGGCTGTGGTGAAAATCGCGAGGACAAAAGATTGTTATATTTTTTAATAAGACGCCGTGTAGTTCAGCAAATGAGCCTCAAAATTTCGGGGATACCTGCAGACTCCATTTTCAGAGTAGAAGACTTGTAATACACCTTAAAGCCGCAGGCTACAGGAAATGTAGAACTTTTCTATACTGACAATTGGGACAGCAGTTTCCTCAGGCAAAACACACAGCGTCACTTTCCCTAAGACAATAATGCTCTCGTCTTTGGGAACCAAAACTCTCACGTGATAACGAATATTCGGGTTCCATAAAATGCGACAGACTTCTTCACTCTCCGAGCGATTGTCAGCTTGTCACAAAGGACTCTACTCCAAGGTGTTAATTATTCTCCTCTTTATCATCCACAACCGCCACTGTCAGTAGACCCTTCGCCGGTTTGCGCAAACTAACCAACACTTTAAGAATCCAGAAACTCCCTTTCTTCTCTGGGCTTTGTCCATCGTCTGTAGTACAATTAAAACACCACGTTTCGGTAGCTCGCTCTGCTTCTATCCTCAGGCACAACAACTCTCTGTTAGGCCCCATACATAGAGCAACAGGCCTAGTAGCTAAGAGTAGCTTTGACTGAGGGGCCGCCAGACAGGTTCGCTTCTGAAGAAAGAAGCACAGCCTGCTTCCGAAACATCATATTGGAATTATATAACAGATATTGGACAAACTACACAGAAACAAGCGTGCTCCTGAAGGTAACAGACAGTTGTCAGAGGACTGCAGAAGTAAAATAAGGAATTTAGTCGTTTGTGAAAGTCGCCATTTACCGACATGGCGGAGGATTGTTCTTGGATTATGCTGAATATGTAGGGAGGAAGGTCCTATGAAATGTTGGATCATATGTATAAATCTGTGCGGTTTCATATGCCAGAGAACTGGACACTTTATTAGCACTGTTAATACGTATCCTATTCATATTTACGTGCGCCCATGCAGGAAATATTTGATAAAAATTAAAAAGGCTGATTGACAACCGTCTATCTTTTGTGTACACCCGTTCCTAACTCATTCTTGGGATATAACAGACCGTAGTATTATTAGTCATTTTATACAGCCTAAGACTATGATCTGATTGTAAAATAAACATTTAATATTAGAAAGCGTGTGTAAGAGAGCGGCAGTAGACTGTTGTAAGGCATCATACCAACGCAGGAAGTCACAGAAATTCCAAACGATAGGTGATATACTGATCGAGTTTTGAAAAGAGGATCTCGACAATACGACACAGAGAGCGAATACTTCAAAGGCAAAGTTCGCTGTCTCAGTGCCTTACGACAAGTATTATGAAACTGTTCGGTAACAGATGGAACCGTTAAAGACTACCTCTTCAAACGGCTTGCTTCTCATGTGTGTTAATCACTGATATCACGATCAGGTCGGCACGAGGTACATAACATGCAAGGCACATAGACGCAGAATGCAGGGTAATAAACAAAATGGCTCAGCTTAAACCTTTACCTGCTAAAGTGGAGAATATGGTGAATTCCGAATAAAGCTAGCAAAGGGCAGGTGGGATTTAACTCGGCGTTTGAAGGGTTAAGCCTACCGTCCAACTGCAACGCAAGATATAAACAGCGTGCATCGCACTGCTTCACCATGACCATGACATCTCATTGCAATAAGACACATGACGAACAGTTGACAGACTACGCATTGTTTCGAAAATTCGCCATGTAGACTCTTCGATAACAGACGGATTGGATATCTCTCATTGTGCTTGACCCTTAAAGGACGGTGTTTACTATACTAAACAGCATATTTAATACTAACTGAACTCAGTATTTTTTCCATATGGTGCATTTGTTGTTTCGGCTAATCCTCAGAATTAAGTGAAATAATTTTTGATTTCCGTCAAACACTACAATATTTCTTCATTTAAAATACCAACACTTGCACCTTGTCTTTAAAATATTTTAAAAACTTATTTGGTTAAAAAAAACTACAATGTTTATTTTGTTTTGTTATGATGACATGTTACGGTCAACTGACTATTATCAGGCCATTTCCACAGAACTAAGAACAAGGTTCAACGCAGTACAAATAGTGTTTCGGTAATATGAGATCCCATAGAGGTTGCACTGCGTTGCACTTTGTTCTGAGTTGTGTGGAAATGGCCTGATGATGATCAGTGGACCGTATATATTGTCATGACAAAGCAAAATAAATATTGTTGTGTCTTAAGTAAACAAAAAATTATTTCACTTTCTTTTAGTTTCAAACACAAAGGGATGTTACTCTAAAAACAAGAAAATAATAGTCTCATAATTAAGAGTTTTAATCTCCCTAAACGACATAATCTAATCGTTCAATATAGTGGAAAAGTGTATTTTGTTTGAGGTATAGCCTGCTTTAAGCAGTTGTTTAAATTAATTTCAGGCTTCAAAGGATTAATTTCATGTACATTCACAGCCAAAAAAAAAACACAGAAAATTTACATTTTAAGGAAACACAGTTGCCTGAATTTGAAATGACATTGGAAGGTACCCTTCGTTTCCTTTTGATTCGCAGTGTCCTCTGTTCTTCTGGCACTAAGTATGTTTACGTATAATGCTAATTGTAAATGTAAATACTAGAGTACGCATAGCTGTTCCGTTGTATTTCTTTAAGTACTCTCGACACAAAAATATTTTAAATAAACTTGTACAACTTAGCCACGTCTATAGGATATGTTATGTGCTAACTTTTTCACCGCGATCAATTTTTAGAAAACTCACAGTTCGATTTCACCTTTATAAAAAGTTGGGTACACTGAGTAGATATGGGTGGAAGTAAAATTCCTTGTAAGACAAATTTTAGTACAAACGTCCAGTCCCAGATGTTATCAGAATCTCTTTGATAAATTCGTGTAAAAGACACATAAGAATTAAGTAGTATCATTCTATGTGGCAATCCCTATTTAGACCTTTACCTGCTAACGTGGAGAATATGGTGAGCTCCGAATAATGCTAGCAAAGGGCAGATGGGATTTGACGCGGCGTTTAAAGGGTTAAGAAACTTTAAACCCTCAACTTCCAAAATATCTTCCTTTTGAAATAACACATCAAATTGTTTAGGAAAACTGCGAAACGTTTAAAAGAGTATGGAGAAATAGCATCAGAAGGCGTCATAATGTCCGGGCAGTGAACTGATACATCTCAACAATGAAATAAACAGAACTCTCCTTAAATCTGCCTCCAGCTGCGGCTGTTTCAATACGGAGTGCCGAGGGAATGGAACAGATGCTATCGAAATGGTGTTGTTATCCCGGAACAAAATTCCATAGCATAGAGTCCAGTAAATCAATCATGTCTCAAACACCTGTCTTCCGATATTAATATGACGGTTAAAATTTTCAACGAGTATGTTTACTTTCACTTTATTAATACACCTTAAGTTGCTACCGTACAGTCAGTACAGTATTGTAACAAAAAATAATTTAATATGTTGTACGTTAACTGCCACATTGACTTTTCTGCAAGTACGAGTAAAATAAATATTTTATAGACTAAACTCTCGCTCTAAGGGCTTAAATTTAAATTCTTCGGTACTGCACTAAAAAGAAACAGACCTACAGTTCTTTACCTTGGTATTTTCTAAAACATTTAGGAACGTTCTCCATGAGGGGTTGGGGAGAGGGGACAGAACCAGTCGGTTTTTGTGCACAAATAACTTTTAGTCGCGTTACAAAATTTCGAAAAATGACGATTAGTTTCGTCATGTCTATCTCTCCTTTAGTCTGTACGTCTTTCCACATGGAACAATTCGGCTCCCACTAGACGGATTTCCATTAAATTTGATATTTTGGGTTTTTCCAAAATTCTAGCTCGAAAATTGAAGAATCATTAAAATCCGACAAGAATAGCGGGTACATTTACATAAAGACCAATACACATTTATGATCATATCTCGCTCAGCTTTTAGTAGAGTGATACCGTTAGAAGTCTGGTGTGGCCCAAAGGGTGAGTAGAGGTATAGCTCTACTCTTCCATGACCGCGGCACTAGAAGGGGGTGAGTGGTCAGCAGCACGCCCCGGCCGCACTTTATCCCTGGGAAAGACCCGGTACCCATTTTACAGGAGGCTGGGTGGGCCCCAGGGCCGGTCTGGACGGGCGGAAAATCTCTTCCCCACCGGGATTCGATCGCTCAGCTCTTAGTAGAACGAGAAATGTTCAAGATAAATGTAGTATAGCAAATCAAAACATTCATCTTACTGCCAACGAAGTTTTTTTTTTCCGAAATGCTCACTGTTTATGGATAAAGTGGAAAAATACGGCGGGATCAGACAGGCAACTTATGGAAATACGGCGCATTCGCTTTACATGTCAATGACTAAGGCAAAGTACAGACACACACTCAGATTATTTAACACTCATTGCTTCTCCACGGCAAGAGCGGCTACGCGAACGCGCCTCAATGTTACGTTATACGGACATTGAAAACAAATTTAAAAGAACAATCAACTGATGACATTATTCTATATGAACGTTTATAGCAATGTTACAGTCCGTATGAGCCAGTCACAATGTGCGACGTTTGATATTAGATAAACTACTTTTATACACTTACGGAACATCAGTACTGTATAGAAGAGTCCGAGTGTATCTGGCCAAGCTAGAAACTCTAAATACAAAGGGAAGGGGAGGAATGTGTAAAGGAGGGGTTATAGGGGAAAATGAAATTTCGCGGGACGCTTATATTTTAATTATTAAAAAAAATTTCATAGCCCACAGATAACTTTTTCAACAACTCTCTTAGAGATTCTGTTACTAAAATTATCGTCTCCGATGTCACAGAATTGTTATTACTGTCATTATTAGGCTATTACCGATGTTTTTGTTTTTGGAAAACTGCACACGGAAGTCATCTAATTTTGACATATTTATAAAACTGCTCAGTGTCTACCTACTAAATCGAAGTCCTCAACAAAAACATAAACTGTGACAGTCCACACTGTCTTGATCCTAGCATCAGTTAACAATGGACACCGTTTCCACACACATCACAAGACCGATAAACACAAATGTTTATTCATTACGTATCAAAGAATTCAAACAGTGTTTATTTCTATATTTTCTATTCATTACTTGCCCAAATTTATTTTTCAGAAGTATAAAGCCTCAAATTACGTGGCACAATGGCAACATACTAGCAGCAAATGACTTCGTATGATAGAATTTGCATTAATTATTAATGCTCTGTGAAGAGTCCATTTTGTTTCCTTGCAATTAACGCAGAAATTAATGATGCAGTTACCCACCAACAGGCCTATGTGGGCCACTTACAGACAACCATAAAGAAGTCTATAATTAGGTGTTTTTTGCATGGCAATGAAGATTAGTCTTATAATGGGAGAGAAAATTTTGAGGGTGTGCACGAATAGGAAGCAGAAGAGAAAAATTTGGAACAAAGAGTTGGGAAGTGACATGAAGGACGAAAAAATTGTGTACTATGCAGCTTAATAATTTTAATTCTTCAACGGAAGTCAATAAGATGATACTATCAAAGAGCCCGAGAAAGAGCGGACATCCAGCACACATGGCAGCGATGAAAATACTTGCGGAAACTGGTGATGAAAATGATGTGATGTAACAAATTTTAAAAAAAAATTAGCTTTAATAGGAAAATAATATTAAAGTGGGGCTTAACTAAAAGAAGTTTAAGGATGTGGACTAGATTCAACTGGTTAAGAGACAGAAAAAGAGAAGAAGTGGGCTTTTGTAAACACGACCATAACATTAGAGTTACATAAATGATGAAAATCCTGACTCTCTGAGCGACCATAAGCTTCTGAGGGTCTTTGTCTCGTGGGATTATTTTAATAGCATATTTATTGGTGCATACGTCCCATATTTCTTTTGTTGAACTAAAATATTGGTTCCATTCCTTGGCTGGAAAAGTGACCATAAATTAAAAAATTGCACGAAGGAAAATCACGGTACGACTTACGGCGGTTTTCCAGATTATGTCGCAGAAGAGAGAGAACCTTATACTGCGAGTATTAGGGAATGAACCAATTTCTTCTCTCAAGGTGACATGGCTAACTGTTATCCGATTTCAGTTCCGCTAAATGGAAATATTGACCTCCATCATCTTTAATCTCAATTACACACAAACGTTGTGTGTGTGTGAGTGTGTGTTTATAAAACCACCACTATACCAATCGTAACTCCTACGTGTGCGATAAAATTGAACTTTAATTTGAATTTATTATACAAGCCTCAAAATAGTTCCAAGAACACGTTCCTTGAAGTCAAATACACTTGTGAATGTAATTATTTTCGTTATAGTATAAGAATAATTATAGCAGTTAAATCTAATTATTACACTTTCGAACACGCAGTGTAGTTCTGATGTTTATGCGTCACACATAATGATCGCACTTATATAATTTTATACGTATGTAATCAAGATAGAAGTGAGGCATATAATTCTGTTGAACATGTTATGCCTGACCGACGTTGTGTACAGTCGGATTATTCAGTCGTGACCACTTTGTTGCGCATAAGGGGAGCCATATATATATATTACAGTCGCCCAAATACTTAAACCCTGTAGACCACCTGTACAAATCTCTCTGACCCTGCAAACCATCTTGTTTTTTGCACCCATCCAGTAGTTACTAATTCCATGAAGCTGAATCCCTCTTAAGGAGCTACTAAAAGATTCCACGAATTTTAAAAAATCGAAAGGTCTGTTGCCGTGTTTACAACTTTCAAGTACTTTTCCTAAAATGAGCCAAGTTAATATAGTTCACGCCCTGCAACAATATTTCTTTAAGATCCTTTTTAATATTCTGCTTCCATCTACGTATAATCTTTCCAAGAGGTTACGTCCTTAAGGTTTCGCCATTGAAACAGCGAACGCATTTCTCTTCAACCCACGCGTGCTACATGACCCGCCCCTATCATTCTTCATGATTTCATAACCTTAACAATGTTTGGTGAAGTGCAGCAATGATAAATTTCCTCGCCATCCAATAGGCTGAAGACTCTTCGTACTTCCTCCCTCTCAGTTACACCATCACCCTCAACACCCTCTTCTCGAACAATCCCACCCTATGTTTATTTCTTCTCAAGCGCACGTATTTACTTGATTAGGTGATTAACCTTTTGACGCCTAATGTCAACTATAGTGGTCGTACCGCGTCGCTAACTTCTAAAGTTTCATTTTATATATTTATTCAACAAATAAAGGTACTGAATATTTTTAACACGATATGTACTCTCCGTTTTTTTTTCTTCAAAATGCAGTTTGTTTCGTAATTCTAACGTATTTGGTCCCTGTATTATTCACATTTTATATACAGGGTGTCATAAATTTAAAAAAATAATTCCGGCGCCAAAATGTTAAACTAGCAGTTTTCTAATACGCATTACTTACAGCATATACATTTTCTCTTGCTCGATGTGTCGCCGACAGCAAGCAACACCGCTTACAAGAAACGCTGGTAGAAAATATGTAAAAACAACACCACCTGCTCTATAAGAGAACGCACTTGATACACCAATACAGACAACCCACAATTGTTTCACGAAACACGCTCTATGAAACTCTGACCTGCTTGTTCCATGTTCCTTGGTATTTACTGATAATAAAAAGGTGAGTAAATGAAAACAAAAATTATGTCTAATTAAACTACCCTCTATGCCATTTACTTTCAATATTCTGTAACATGCGGCATTGTTTTAAATATAACTTTAGGATTGCATGTTTAAGTGCCATGGGTCTTAGCATAAAATCAAAGCATTAACCAAGGGTAACATCTGTCTGCACACCCAACTCCTAATACAACTGGACGTGCGTCGGTGGAATGTGGTCTTAGGATTACAGTCACAGTCCGAATTGTATTCGACCTTATATTTTGGTCCGAATAGACCTAATATTAAATTTATGTTTAACTCGAACCAAGTGTTATTCACCCCCGTTAAAGAATTAGCCAATATACTATAATCTTACGCGGTAGCACAGTGATTAAGGAGCTGTGCTACAAATCGGTAGGTCGCTGGTTCGATCCCAGCTGGTGTCATTGGATTTTTTATTGACATAAAATCCTTCCGATCGCACTATGGCCCTGGGGTCGACTCATCCTCTAACAGAAATGAGTACCAGGAGTATTTCCTGGGGGTAAAGGCGGCCGGTGCGTAAGGCTTACAACCTACCACCATCCTGTGCCGTTGTCACGAAATCTAGGAACCTTAACTTCCTGGAAACCTCTGGGCCTCTCCAGGCCTGTAATGGGTCTGCTTTACCTTTTACTATACAATCTTATGTGGATATGTAATTCAAAATGTAAATCTTAAGCATGTATATGAATATATCTTGTTGTAAATATTTGCTATGAAATCTGCACGCAGTAAAATATAAGAAACATGGTCTGCCACAACGCGAACCGCTGAAGAGAATATCCTTGTTATACTTGGTACAAAAATCGTCACTCATTTCTAAAGTAAAACTCCTTACAGCGAATATATTATACCTAACAATATGTAGATGATGATGATGATGATACTAATATTAATAATAATAATACAATGCAGCAACAGTAATTTCAGGGGGAAATATTGGGTTTTATTTGGCACAAAATTGTCCAGAATGTGAGGAAATCCGAATTACCGGGATCAGGATTACCGAGGGAACACTGTGCATATTAAAACACAACGTGCAATATAGGTGCCACTCGCTATGTATATTGGTTCTTGTTTGAAGCACTGTGCTAACTTAGCAATCCGGTGAAGCAGCAACGGTCTTGACTTGTATTCCGTGAAGTAAAGAGTAAGGTTCATCCCATAATACAACACAAAGTCATTGAGGGGAAGAAGAATTATGGATCTATTCTTTGTTTAACCCCGGTGCTAGATGCGGGTGGATGGTTAAGGCCCCTCTCCGGCCGCTTTACTCCCCGGGAATGACCCGGTATCCCCTGTATAGGAAGCGGGGTGAACCCCAGCGCCAGTCTGGACAGGTGTGGAAAATCTCGCCCGCACCGGAATTCGATCCTCGGATCGTCCATCACGTAGCGAGTCGCTATAGCGACTATTCTAACCCGGCCCACGACTTGAATTCGGTAGGTGTCCTATTCGAGACTCGGCCTGAACTCTGTTCGTGCAGACAATTGCTGCGGAAGTAGAGGCCAGATGAAATGCGATGGCACACGGTTACGCACGGAAGGGGAAGTGAAGGGAAACTGGCGAGTGGAGTGGGTAGCCAGTAACCTTCACACTACCTGGGAACATGATGTACACAGCATTACTACCATTGCTACCGCTGAAGCGCACACCTCGGCTACCAGTAGTGGACTAAACTGACGCAAACGCCGATTTAAATGTACACGTCCTTTTCGCCGAAAGACGGAATCTGGTTTCTGCGCGTGTGCCATCACATTTCAAACGCAGTCTACCTGGACTATGCCATGACCGCTTGCTTTCCAGTCCTTTCCTACTATCTTTCAACAACCGTCCTGCCATGTACGCTGTATAGACCGAATCAGGCTTAATAATAGCTTTACACAAAAAGACTGAAAATGAAGAACCCCTTACGCGAAAGAAATATAAGGAAATGATTTGTATTAAAACAGTATTAATTGTGGTTCTCGAGAGTCGTGCACAAATATAATTACAGTAGAACTCCACTTATCCGGACGCTGGTTATCCGGATCGGCTGGCCCGACGGGCAAATTTGTACATAACTCTAGGAAACTAACTTGCCTTGAAATTACTGGTTATCAGATGAAGTACAGTACAGTGTTATGGCTTAAAGAACTTCAAATGAGGTGTGGTCGAAAGGTTTGGCTGCAGGTACATGCCGTAAATAGTAACAGTATTTTCACAGAAAAATCAATCATCTGGATATTTTGCATATTCGGATGGCTTGCTCTCGCAATTAGTCCAGATAAGTGGAGTTCTACTGTATTGGCAACAGTAATTCAAGAACGTCAGTAAATTAAGATGAATGCATTTTTAAAAGGCTTCCCCGAAGCTCTCATCTTTCCACTTGTTTAAGTGAAATTTGCATCAAGATATGGTGCGAATACCCTTCTGAACTCAGACCTTTACCTTTGTTATTGTGACAGCAAGAAACATCAATAAACATCAAAGTGATATCCAGCTTCCAAATGACAATCAGAGACCTTCATAAACATTCTCTTGAGGTTAATAAGAGATATCGTGTACATGTAATACATTTATTTTAATCCACGAATTCCAATTATTCCATCATACAATATGTTGGTTGCGGTAGCACAGTGGTTAAGGTGCTGTACTAAAAATCGGAAGGTCGCTGGTTCGATCCCAACTGGTGTCAGTGGATTTTTTATTGACACAAAATCGACTCAGTCTCTAACAGAAATGAGTACCAGGAGTATTTCCTGGGGTTAAAGGCGGCCGGTGCGTAAGGCCGACAATCTACCACCATCCTGTGCCTTTGTCACGAAATCTGGGAAAAGTAACTTCCTGGAACACTCTGGGTCTGTTCAGGCCTGTAATGGGACTGCTTTACCTTTTACCTTACAATATAATTGATCACATTCTTAAAGAATAAGGTGTTAATAAACATGCAGAATACGTCATATAGGATTGTCGTCTTGCAGAAGACTTCTGACAGCCTCTATCTTCTCTTTTCTATTCTGAAAATGGACGCAAAAGGTTCCTCAAAAATGTTGGCACCTAACTGAAGATTCAATTTTTGTCCATGAAGGTAAAGTCAAAACAATCCCTCGTAAAGTCGGGAACTACATACCCAACGACATAGCATTAGAGTCTAAAAGATTTGTATCTTGAACAACGTTGCTATGAAAACCAAAAACTTCACATGGTATTTATATACTGAAGTACTCGTCTCCACGAGCTAGATCACTATCATCTTCACGAAACTCTTGTCACAAAATCTTCTTCGGTTAAGATTCGAAAATAGTAATTCGCGGTTAAGTTACCTGCGCTAACCCGCGTTGTAAATTAAAATGATGCCACAAGAATAAAAAGGTACAAATTAAAATGACTCTCCTATTTACATCAATTTCCTTGCTTGGACTCAGCTGTCAATCTGTCACTCCATTCTCGATATAGTAATATGATTTACTGTTAAAGATAATTGATTGATGTTAATTCTGTACAAGTTAGGTTCAGGAGGTGATGGCCCAGTTCCATCAAAGACGTCAACCTACACGCCGTAACGTTTTGACTGATTGTTGTGTCAGCGCTTCAGAATAACTGAAGATGATAATCCTCCGGACTGAATGCCAACAGACCGGTTAGAAAGAAAGGAGACTAACAGATACTTCTGGGTCGTGAATCCAAGTAGTCTAGTAGACATGTACCGATATTTCGAAAGAACTTGCTGCCTCTATTCTCATAGTAGATGGAAAATGTGGACATCACATGGCCTTCACATCCTATAAGACCGTAATTTAAATATCCACCGCCTTCAGAACCTTACATCTCAAATTAGACTCTATATATGAATTAAGTTTAAAAAAATAACTTTTTAGGCACTGTACCAAAACTGCGCAAAGCGACTATAAGCCCCATCATGTCTGTGTATCCCCTAGTCTGTCTGTCCGCATGGAACAATTCGGGTCCCACTGGACGGATTTTCAAGAAATTTGGTATTTGAGAATTTTTCGAAAATCCGTCGAGAAATTTAAGTCTGATTATGACAAACCATAACGATTACTTTATATGAAGACCTAGGAACATACATGAGTACGTCGTTGTATTCTCTTTAGAGAGAGAAAAGCTTCAGACAAAATTTATAGAGAAAATCAAAACATTTTGTGCTCAATAGCTTATTTTACGGAAATCGTGGAATAATACAGAAAAATACGTTAAAAGCCGGAGAGGCCACGGATGATAATATGATGCTACGCAGAAACGACACGATTTGCTTGCTGGATAAACAAGCTTAAATACAGAAGACACTTACAGTTTTCATACTTACTGCTTTTCTACTGCGATTGTTCTTTTTAAGACGAAGGGCAAACTGCTTCATTTAAAGACCCAGTCCGTACCGCGCTGTAAACACTTTTCATCTCGGTTATAAAAACCGATCAGTTTATGTTGTGCGGGGCACAAATCGCTATTTGTTTTTAGATAAATACAAAACACATCAATACAGTGTGGGTATGATGTAGAATTGTTGAATTTTAAACTGGTGGTGCATCACGTATCCATTAGGGCTTTAAGAAGTGAATGGTTATGCCATCGCGCCTCAGTATTTAATCATAAGTACATCGCCTGTCTTGCAATATACAGTCACTTCTAAACAGGTAATATTACATATCTTATAGGTAAAAAGTAAGTGAACCTATTACTGGAAACTGAAATATTAAAAATAATTTTATGACAACACCACTTTGTGAGATTTGAGGATCTTACTACGATTTGCCTTGTCTTGCAATATACAATCACTTCTAAACAGGTAATATTACGTATCTTAGAGGTACAAAGTAAGAGAATCTATTACTGGAAATTTAAATATTAAAAATAATTTTATGGTAACACCACTTTGTGATATTTGAGGTTCTTACAGCGATTTTATGAAAATTTAATCCTGCTAGGCCTTGTTGACTGGTAAAGAGCCACCGTCGTTTCGTAGAAGCTTATTGCCTTTAACTTACTTACCAGTAGAAATGAGGCTACTTCCAGAAGACTTGAATATAAAATCTAATTTTAAAAAAGTGACAAGGCTCTGAGTATCAAGTCACCTCCTACCTCAGTCACTGAGTGCCGATGAGCAAAGTCGTTAAACAGTTTAGTCCGAAAACCATCCCTTCGTCACAGGGTCTATAACGGCAGGAAAAAAGACCACCTATTTACGTCGAGAAGTTCGTTTCTTCGGATAAAGCGACATTAGCCTGAAGGAGACCACTCACAATACGGTGTCCAGTAAAGATCTTAAATTATATAAACTGGTTTTATCACGTACAAGCAACCATATCCAATCTTCTTCTGGGGCCTTATTTCAACACCAAGATGCATAGCAGCTGAAAGGTAAAGGAACAACAACTGTCAAACTGAGAAACTAAAGTACATTCGTGTAGTTAACAAAACGCAAGCTGGGTAAGCAAATGTATATATAATGTAACATTAGGGTGCGTTCAGATCCAATGAATTATAGAGACCTCTGATTAATAACATTATTAAGACTGTAATGCATTTCGTCACCGAATTGTTATTTAAACACAGCGTAACTAAAATGCTTGGACAAATGTTAGGTGTCCCCCACAGAAAACAAGGTATAAAGTTTATATAGTTTAACCTTTTGACGCCTAATGTCAACTATAGTGGTCGTACCGCACCGCTAACCCCTAAAGTTTCAATTTATACATTTATTCAGCAAATACAGGAACTGAATATTTCAAACTTGGTATATACTCTCCGTTTTTTTCTCTTCAAAATGCAGTTTGTTTCATAATTCTAACATATTTGGTTCATGTATTATTCACATTTTATATACAGGGTGTGCTAAAATTAAAAAAATAATTCCG
>Ga0136643_10005088_pt1 | contig 18412 bp, 12 predicted proteins | sample TergutLab28metaG_FD_96883 | JGI IMG/M metagenome (GOLD analysis project Ga0136643, IMG submission 96883) | Labiotermes labralis P1 segment gut microbial communities from Petit-Saut dam, French Guiana - Lab288 P1 (version 3) (version 3) | ecosystem: Host-associated > Arthropoda: Insects >...
AAACCCACACATACACCCACCCACACCTTACAAAACCCACACATCCACACACCCACACATTACACACCCATACATACACATACCAACACATTACAAAACCCACACATACATACACCCACACATTACACACCCATACATACACATACCCACACATTACAAACCCATACATACACATACCCACACATTACAAACCCATACATACACACACCCATACATTACAAACCCATACATACACACACCCATACATTACAAAACCCGCACACACACACACACACACACACACACATACACACATACACACACATATACACACAAACACATATTAGAAAACAAGTTAAAACAATCACAGCACAAGATACACACCAAATAAAATGGTTACAATACAAACACTTACCCTCAGTATAAGGTCACACTAATGTGCATGGCACTTTAGTCCCCAAGAACTTCACCGTAACTCACTTCACTTCACTTCAAAACAAAATCGCTTCGCATATATCAAGCCAGTTCACTCCACATCAGTGCACTTCACATCACTTCACTCATTCACACTCAGTCCCCACTTTAATTCCCCTGCTTGTAACTACATTCTTAACCCTCTTTCTAAAAGTGTTTAGTTTACAATAAGTAAGAAAATAAGCCTGCAGGTAATTGGTTCTAGTACAGGTAACGGGTTCTTCTAAGATTTTCAAAAAATCCTATACCATCTCCACCTCAAACCGTGTGGGCCATATGATGAGCATCTTTTAACTTGCTCAGTAATTTATTATTTCAATTACTCACAAGCGTGGCTGTTACTTAGAAAATAATAAAACCTAAAATCAACTGTCATGCATTTTCAAGGCAAACTTAACCTGGCACTAAGAAAGGAACAAATGTTATTTTTTTGCATTTGATTCGTGCACTGGAATTATAAACAGGTTTTTCTGACCGTAACAGACTGTGATGAATATAAGAAGTTCGCTTGCCATTACTCATAGGCATAAAAGAGCGAAAATCCGTTGAAACCAGACACAGCTTCGATATGATTAAGGAACTATTGGTGCAAGTATGAGTATTAGACCTCGTAATTTACTGCGTATTTTTTTGTGCCGTTCCCGGAGGCGGCGCTGTCTTAGACCACCTATTAACTGTGAGAGCTGTTTTTAATTCTGCTAGTTCTCTTTTCTGAAGGCAAAGATACGATGTTTGAACCTTTAAACACATAATTAACCTGAATTGTGTTTAAAGACCCAGTCCGTACCGCGCAGTAAACATACTCTGTCTCGGCTACAAAAACCGGCCAGTTAATTCTGTATAGGAAAATAATCACTGTTTGTTCTGCGATACGCGAGAGAAACATAAATACAATGCGAATTTAGAATGTAAATTTTTTGGATGTTAAGTCTAGTGGTAAATACAATTACCGGTGGTCTGGTTCTATCTTGACTTGTGTTTGTCAAAATGGAATTTAAGGAATCTCTGTGACTAACAGCAGCTGAAATGATGCGGCGAAACAAATAGAATTATGAGCAAATAACATTTTATAGGCAGCACAAAATTTAAACCTTGAGCACACAGGAATTAAGCAGAGTTATCACAGGACACCTTCATTTGTTTTAGTTTGGACCAGAAATGTCACCATTCGGTATTAGCCTGTCGTTGTAGAAGCAAGAGTCTTATGTTCTTGAATTTGGCACAGGACGTGACTCTTCTGACAGAAATATTTCGCGGTTTTCCTTAGCGTCTTCGTGAGAATGTCAAAAGTACGTCCTTGAAACAGGTCACCAACGCCGGTATGCAAGACATGTAAACACTAAATATCCAAGATCATAACACATTCGATGCTATGCGGTCCCTTCAGTTGGAGCAGCGTCATTATGTAAAAATAATAATATAAATATAAAGTTGTCCCTGTGTAGGACATGAAGGAGTGTAGGGTGGAGTTTCAGCTCCACACATTCTTTGTCTCGGCAACACAAGGAACTGAGCGGTAAGTGTCACGAACCAAACACTTCACTCCTGGGGAAAGAGTCATCGATAGACAATGAAAAGGAGACTACTAGCGGCTACTGCTAGAAAAAAAAATTATTTATAAAACTTCAAGGAGAGCGTCATTATTCTTAAATGTGCAGAAAATGTGTGTTTTATGGACGCATATACCATTTGAATAGTTGCGGTATCTTGCGACATCTTCTGGGGTGTGACGCTGTATGGCTGGGCAAGAAATCTAGTTTGAAGCGGACCATCCCGTTGTGTATCATAAATATATGATCAGTACCGTCAATACACAACATCTATAAAAACCAGATGCTTAATTACAACTGGGTTATTCTTGGCGACATCGTTTCGGCCGTTAAACGGCCATCCTCGGGCCAATCTAGAACAATGTTGTTAATGTACAGTCAAAATTGTTACCCAGTTGGAACCCATTGTTTACATCAAAACTTGATACATTGTGGAATTCTTAGTTATGAATAAAACATTTAAAACAGTACGGTAAAATGATAAATATTGCAAATGCTTTTTTTAGGAGCCTCACGGGACTCACTGTAGATGGTGGTGTGAACGTGTGTCGTTATCACAGGAGATGAGTGCTAACACTTATTACTCCCTTGTGTGTTCTAAGTTGGTCTGAGAATGGCCGTTTAATGGCCGAAACATGTCGCCAAGAATAACCCAGTTGTAATTAAGCATCTGGTTTTATGGATGTTGTGTACTGACGGTACTAATTATGATATATAAGAAATCTAGTGTTTTCATTTGTAGGGTCAAGCACCTGAGAATAGACTGCAGGTTTAAATAATTGTGAATAATCTGCGTGATAGAAGATTTTCTTTAAACCTATTTGAATAAAGAGAGACCAACTTGATGTCATTTGCTTTATTATTTCATTATTTAATGCTGAACATGTTTCGGATGTTAATACATCCATCCTCAGGAGCTTGCGACTTATTTGTTGAGTTATCTCATGGGGTGTATTGCTCTGGTTCGATGTGTGTTGGTGTTACGTTGTGGTTTGGCTGGGGTGGTGTGGTATCCGGATAAGGTCAACTTACATTTTTGATCCTATCTCGCTCAGTTCTTCTTAGAATGAGAAATATTTCAGACAAAAGTTGTAGAGAAAATCAAAACACACACTTTATATTGAATAATATTTTATTCTCGCAAATCGTGCAGTTTATGAGATAATGTGAAAAAATATTGTGAGCTGGGCAGGCCACAGATGACAATATGGCGCAGGCACGCTGGATACTTAAGGCTACAAACACACACTCAGAATGTGTAATACTTATTGCTTTTCCACTACAACTGTGGTTGCACGGACGCGCTTCAATGTTACGTTGTACGTACATTGCCTGCCTTGTTTACCTCCAGTTAGGCCATAAATTATAGTTTTCGGGCAAACGTATCAATAGACGCACGAACATAATCACATTATGCAACACTATGATGCAGCATGGACATAGGACAAGATTATCTTACAAAGAGGTCAGAGAATTGTTTACAGACACCACTTAAAAAGACAAGCAACATTAAAAGAATTAAACGGTAAGAACTGGAGAGGGAAGGAATGTGACCGATTTCAGTTTAACCGACTAACCGAACATTCGCCAGAAGTGATGAGAAAAACCACACGAACATCTCTAGATGGACTGTGTGCTCGCTTACATTAGAAATGTTAACTTTCGAATAAAAATCAGAAGCATTAAACTTTGAGATTCTTATGGAACTTTTCCTTCTTTCACAAAAAAAAAATTCTTTAAAGGCAGTACAATTGTGTCTATATAAGAATTTAAGTAGGCACTCCCACTGATCGAACCCCGCTTTTAGACCGTAATATTCCTTAAACTAGTCAAGGAATTCCTCTTCTTTTGTGAGTCCCGTAGCAGATTTTCCTTCACATAAACATAAAAGCATTTAAATTGATTTTATTATTATAATGTAAATTTAATGTTAATAAATATCCAACCAGATGCAACAATATGCAGATATTTATTTACTGTAAAGTCACTCTACATGTTTCGGGTGTCACAGCACCCATCATCAGGAGTACTAAAAACTGTGAGCTCAGCTTCCGGTACAAGTCATTATATCGGTACACCTACTTCCCTCCACCGTGGCCCGATCGGTCCACGTTGGAGGGAAGTAGCTGTACCATATGACCTGTACCGGAGGTTGCGGTTACAGTTTCTAGTACTCCTGATGATGGGTGCTGTGACACCCGAAACATGTAGAGTGACTTTGCATTAAATATATATCTGCATACTGTTGCATCTGGTTGGATTTTTATTAACATTGAATTACTATGCACGGAACCGTGAGCTTAAAATGTAAATTTACTTCGCGTTCTTTGGCAAAATGGCAAAGTTCAGAGACACGTGTCTAACAGTATCAAAAGAAATAATATTATAATGAATTTAAAGAAACAATTAAGCAACTGCAGAATAAGAACCAATTAGATGCTACTTCTTGTTTTATTACACTTACGATAGGCTCAACATATTTCGGGCTTTGCTACGCCCATCATCAGGAGCTCACGACTACAGTGCTGATTACAATATGGGTCGTCCGGTTCTTGGGCTGCTGTTGGTTGGAAGTTGGGTGCAGGCATCCCGGACACTTATCCAACCTGTCCGTTTTTCTATTGTCAGTGTACATGGATGCCTTACGGTAGGTCGGCTATGCGGATGATTCTTGTACATATCTCTATACCGTTATGCAAAATGGCCGAGAGGGCTGAGTAAGAAAGATAATAATAAAAGTTACGAGCTTGAATTATGACGTTTTCACTTGTGCAGCGTTTCCTTTCTGCTATTGAATGGTCAGTACCACCGACAGTATGAAGATTCGAGAACATGTCGCAGCTGTTATACGGAATTCAGGAATGTAGTTCTGTAGAGAGGCTATACCTTGAGACTGTTTGAAATGTGAAAGGCACAGCAGGGCCAGATCCAACTTCCAGTACGCAAGGAAGAAGAATTATTAGGTTCGGATTAGCTTGCCTTGAAGTGAAGACTGTAGCTTCCTGAAGCTTATATAATTCTGCACACTGGCATATCCCCTTTCGAAATGAGAGCTGAGTGATTGCGAGGTTTCTCGGTATGTAGCTCACTCGACAGCAGTGCTAATTAACTATTTGTACATGTAAAATATTTTAAATTCAGTTTACGAACAAGGGTGCACAAATTCCGGACACCTGTTCTCCTGGGTCGGTAACGCTTTTACGGTGGCACCCAATATTCTGAGCAGAATTACTGAAGCTCTCCTTATCAATTCACACGCAAGGAACAGATGGCGCCAGGTGCCAGTGATTTACACCGGTAAATACAGAACTGTTAGTCATCAGTATGGAACCTGCTTGACTCCATCGCTCTAAAACCTAACATTTGTAGGTTGCCTCTAGATTTTTGAGAAAAGTTGGCAGCTCTGGTTTTGGGACTAATGCAACTTTCTTACATACACCAACATTTCCCTCGCACTATAAGTGCTTGATTTTATACTTCCACTACCTTTCCTTCTGGAATCACTGAAAATTTACCCCACAACAAATGTTTTTTATTTGCTAGGAGTCATGCAGGTTCAGCAAATCTTGTTTGGAAACCTCGTAGAAAAAATCGAAATTTGAAAGCGTAGAGCAAGTTTCAGTTTGACTAAAACAACTTTGAATACGGACAAAGAAACTGCATCAATGCAGAAAATGCTTTTCACACGACTGTTTTTTAAACAAACAATGTTTTCTTGTAAGACTTTCCACTTTATGTCTAACACGATCAATACAACCACTATTTTTGATGTGAAGGAAATAGGGTCCTTATCTTAGTACGTTTTTAGCTAAACAGGAATGGAACTGGATATTTTCGAAAAAACAGGGGACTGAACAAAAGAAGACACAGGGATATTTTATAGAACCTACCGTAAAATCTTGTCTTAAAGAATTTTCTTACGATCGCGCTGACCTGAAAACTGCGGTAGATCTCAACTACAAAGGAAGTAAAAGAAAAATTAGGAATAAGTAAGGAAGATATCTGTAACAGGATCCATATCGCTGGAAACTGGAATGGACCTACAGGCACCTTGCTGTTCTCGTGCTCAGGATGAAGACTGCAGAAACATCGAACGGTCTCTTCACTTTTGTTACATTCTTATATTGCTACAAATTTTATGTTTTTTGCACCATACATTGTAATATAATTATACAATACAAACAAAAAAATGCACCTTTTCTGAATTAATATAGTAAATTTTAATTTTTTGTTTCTTCTGCATGTTTCGAAATCGAGGACTCATCTTCAGGAAGACGGTTGTATATACAGTTATGGTATGGTATAGTGTGTCTTACATGCATCGGGTTAAGCAGTCTGGTAGGAAGAGGAATGTGTTCGGTACTGAGCATGTAAATACGTACAACACCATACCTGTACTTACAACTGTCTTCCTGAAGATGAACCCTCGGTTTCGAAACATGCAGAAGACATAAAAAATAAAAATATTAAGTTAGGAAAGGTACATTTTTTTGTTTTATACTGTATAACTGCTTCACATGTTTATATTTCACGTCTTAGCCAAGTTTTCCCTAGATTACCCAACAATTTATCCACAACAGTAATTTGTTGCTATTAACATTGTAGTATTGAAACAACTATTTTCAAATGTATAAATTATGTAGAGTGGATTGTGTACGTAAGTGCCAGTGGAAGGAAAGAAATTTCGATGAGGCTATGAAGCTATACTGTGGGCACGGATGAAGTTCCATCATTGGTGGGGATGACGATTGTAGAATCCTCTCAAAGGCTGTCACGTGATACGTGAACATATAACCACGCCGACACCACCTGTACACACTGCATTCTTTTCAGAACGAGATATCTACTTGTAAAACACCCAGTATATATGACGTATTTAAGGTGAGGCGCATACATGACGGTAACCAGAATATCTTTAATTCTTCTTACTGTCTGACTTACTGCTTCGGTGTGATAAAATGTAACGTCTTTTTTCAAATTATGTACCGGAAGTCTGGAAGCCAATTTTCTATTTTGTATATACATATATATATATATAATACAAAATATATTTCACTTTTATAATATTTAACTTACAACCCAATATTTTAATTTTTACCCCTATGCGTCTGAGTAGATTACAACCACCACCAGTCTACAACTGGTCTTTACTAAATTTTACAACTTTGTACAATTTATATTGTAATAACGATTATAAATTGATGGGCTCCCGTAGTGTGAATCTACCTGCATTATGTTTCTGATTTACTTTGAAATTTTTTATTGGCAGCTCGATGATGGCCGTCATCGACCACAACATGTAGCAACGTTTAAATAAAAAAAAATGATTACTCGTGTTCGCATTTAAATTCCATTGTTTACCCTCCCCCAGTGGGTCAGGATAGCTCAGTCGGTATAGCGACTTGCTACGGGATGATAGACGGTCCAGGGATCGAATCCCCGTGGGGGGCAAGATTTTCCCCACCCGTCCAGACCGGCCCTGGGGCCCAACAAGCCACCTATACAACGGGTACCGGCTCTTTCCTTGGGGTAAAGCGGCCGGGACGTGGCGTTGACCACCCACCCCATCTAGCGCCGAAGTTAAGGAAAGAGTAGAGCTATACCTCTACTCCACCCTTTGGGTCTTCATGTGTTCGGTGTGCTCTGGGGTGAACTTTATCTGTACTTGACTCTTATTCTCCCCCCCCCCACACACACACACGTAATCTGTGGACTCTATCAGTCAATTGAAGTGGCTTGTCGCTGGCCAATTTCTTCATGTGGTCGTCACTATCACTATTTGTGTGAAGTGAATGTAATGCAGAGACAGAAATATCAGAGCTCGAGTGCGATGTGGATCGAGTCACGAGACTTTTCCCTGTAGCTGCAGTATAGTCTTAGTATTGATCAATTCCAATAAGCAGATTCGAACACTCCAGTGACAAGCATTGCTGCTCATTGTGCTAACAGCCTGGTCTTGCATCGTAATTAAATCATAATTAGATGGTGGGTTTGAAAGAAGAAGAATTTCTTTGCAGTGAAGCAGCCTATATGGAAATAAGTCATTTATTACGATGTAAGCACGCGTGCGTGCCCGGCTGGCAATTTGCCCGCTCCACTGTTCGGTCACGAAGCAACTCATATATTAACATACATATTTTATATGGCTTTTAACTACCCACTTGAAGGTATTTCTCATCCGGACACACAATGCCCAATAAAATATTCAAGTGCCGCTCCAATAAATTTTGAGGCGAATTACTGATAATGCTACCAGCTTTATGTGCAAACGTGACTTAACTTATTTACATAAGCGGCACAAAAGCGCGGAGATTCTGCATTAAACGCTAACGGGCGTCGTGTGAACGTCACGGCGTAAAATGAAGTCGGCTGCACAGGTTGTGTTAAATGGGGGAGGCAGGGTTGCAGGCCGTAAGACTGACGGTTGCAGGTTATTTAACGATGGTCTTTAAATGGCGAAGTTTACTGTTTAAACCGACACTCTTGAAGGACTCTTCCTCTGTCTCATTTGGATAGAAGAGAAAAAAAATTTCCGTGTCTCTCATCGAGTGGTCAGGAAACGTGCTGTGCCGAACCCAATATGTGGTGGTAATATAGTTTGAGTGGGTGTCGTACCTACATCTCGTGGTGGAAGAACAGCCAGCTTCTGAAATCTTTGCTTTGTACCCAAAAACGATTAGGTTTAATTTAGGCACACACGTGCGTCTTTCACTAGACCTAGTTTCTGCAAAGCCAAGATTATGCACTAGCACCGCCTGAACAACACATGTGTGATTTATTAAGAGTCTTTACAGTTTTTGCTGCATGTTTTTAGTACTCCTGATGATGGGTGCTGTGACACCCGAAACATGTAGAGTGACTCTGCAGTAAATAAATATCTGCATACAGTTGCATCTGGTTGGATTTTTATTAACATCAGATGTTTCATTGTCTTTTTGGTGGTCAGTGTGACATATTGTTTTATTTGACTTGAAACGTCGTATTGATACTGGTGTGTACACAGACACTGTCAATTCAGTTCTTACAATTAAACCAACTAGATGCACCAGTTTCTCAAATTTATTTTTGGAATAAAATTCTACATGTTTCGGACAGTTCCTCCGTCCATCATCAGCAGTTTTATCAATGTACACACAGCAATGGAATATGTCATACAGACTTGCTGACAGCAAACCTGTATGACATATACCATTGCTGTGTGTACAGTGAAAAACTCCTGATGATGGACACGGGAACTGTCCGAAACATGTACAGTTTTATTCCAAAAACAAATTTGAGAAATTAGTGCATCTAGTTGGTTTTATTATAAGAATTTGTCACGATGCACGGTCACCTGAATGTCAAATTACCTATTCAATATCCGCCCATGCTTATGCAATCCTTAGGACGTTATTTTTCGTAGGCATGTTCGAGTATTTATGTTTAGATTAGTCTATAAGAAACACAGTCGATCGTTTTCCAAGGAGTTTTGTAGCTCAGGTTTTGTCTCTGTACCCAGCCCAATTTCCAAGCTGGAGGACCACCCCTTATCCGCTGTCCGCCACGGCTTTTTCGATATATCCGTAGCTACACTCATCTTCCGTCCGCTACCTGAGGAAGAGGAGTCATGGCGACAGGATCCGACTTATCAGGAAATATTCCTGTAGAGTCACTAAGTAGTTCTGAAGCGTAGGACATTAATACTGTTCGCTAGTAACCCATTAACCTTCCACAGTTTTCGTAAGAATTATGTATGAGAGAATTTATATAATTTACTTTACATTATTCTTATTTAATTTGCGCTCAATATGCTGCAAACCTTCGTTAACCTTCCGTACTGCATCTTGTGAAGGCTCAAATACAGGAGTATCGGTAACATCGCTGCAGAATGAATTGCAACTGTACTACACTGCCGAAGCCAGACACACAGTCGTAATATTTAATAACTATAGCATTTCCACGTTAATAATGGTTACGTGAACGCGCTTCGACATTACCTTATATGTAAGAATTCATTGCCTTTCTGTGTCTAAATTCTGTTCTTACAAGTAGTTTGGCAGATGTCGCTGTGCCCACACCCTGTTGCATTTTGACCGAATGATCTGTCTTCGTCTTGATTAATCCCCTCATTTCTTCGCCAGTCTCACCTTCCGTTTATGTAGGCTAGTCACAATGTATTTCCCTAGCGCCCCCTTAAGATACTTTCTCCCATCTACTCGTTTGTCGGCTAAGAAATAAAATTACATAAATTGCTTGCAAGCAAATGAGCAAAAAATCCAGTTTCTCATCTCTAAATAGCAGGAATCCACATGACTTTTAGAAACACGACGGGAATTTAAGAAGAGGTAATGAAGTAGGTTCAGCTGCTGAAATGCGAGTGTAGAATACTGAAGTAAAAATTAGAAATCACGAACAGAATGTAAAGATGGGTCTCTCATTAATTGCAAGTACTTCGTATGCCAAGCCAACAATTGTAATTTGTTACATCTTGTTCTCATAAATTCATTACACACGACGTGATTTATTGTCGTAGCAGTTACTTGAGCTTCGTTTCCTTGCAAATATCAAATGAGAAAAGTTTCATTAAAAAAGACTTAAGTTTAATTAATTCCTATCCGTGTGCCTAATTTTATATAATTCCTTAGTCCGACGTGTTTAATTTTTACCCAATCTGTACTTAAAAAGTTTCTACTGAAAATTCGAGGAAAAGGTCTGGAATCTTTGTGTCGCATTTATTTGCTTAATTTCGTCGCGGTATTCCAAAAAACTACACAGCAAAACACACAGAAACTCTTTTGTCCTTCGCAGACTCCAAACCCTATAAATATTGTGCCAGTGTTAATAACATTGCCTTTGCATAGGCGGCAGTAAGAATCCATTACTGTTGGTTGAATGGCTATTGATTAACTAAAGACAAATACAGGGCTTTCCATTGTGTACTCCGGGATTGCAAAAATTTATTATAGGAAAACCGCAGGACATGTACTTACTAAACCTATACAGATAGAAGGAACAACCCAAATTTTTTCTCCCCAGGAAGTTGTTTTTCATCGTAGTTCACTTTTCTGCCGCTAGGCGATGCGAGTGTATGTAGTGAGAAAATGGCCGCTCTGGGGAAGAAGTCGTTTTGTGTGCTGGAATATCACACGAGTAAGTCTGTGTTTACTGTGCAACGTGCATTTCGTGCACAGTACGCAGTGTACCATTGCCACGTGACCTCGCTGACCTAAAGGCACGGATCATTGCAGCAGTGAAGAATATCGATGCGCCCGCATTGACGTGCGTGTGGCAAGAACTTGAATATCGTATCGATGTGCGCCGTGTCACCAGTGGTGCACACAGCGAACATCTCTAGTTGTCAAGAAAACGTTTTTAGTTTTCCTGTGGCTGTGAACAATTCCATTAAGGTAGGTCCTTTGGCTTTTTTGTTATAAATGTTTGTAATCACGGAGAACATTATGAAACGCCCTGTATTGTAAGTTTCATCTTTTTATATTCCCTGATCTTGTCTAATTGACGTTTCTGCCTTACATTAAAATATTTGGCCATGACTTCCAAACTCTGCTGCTTCGCCATGCCACTATTTTTTGATTCAGACACTTTCGGAAGTTTAAAATTTATCACCAGAAACATTTGCAACTTTTAGATTCACTAGCTGTTGCTATTAAAGTGCAAGCTAAATATTATTCTCGCACAACTGCTATGTTTTGTTTCGTAATTCAGAAAATTACATTAAATTATTGTAATTGTGTGTTTTAAAATAGGCTGCGACTAGATCCGCGCATTGTTCCAAGATCGTGCCCTACACTGCACCTTCTAATGTACTTCCCACTTTACACGTTTTTCTCTCACATTATAAGCAATTAACCCTTTGAAGACTAAAATTAATCTACATTACTTCTAAACAATCTTTTTATACTTCACAGAAACCACAGATTGCTTCCAGTAGAAAAACAATCGGTTAGAATTGTGTGCGGAAATGCACGCGTCCTCTTTTAAGTATCATACTGCGCACACAAGCAAACTACGTAGGAAAAATGTAATAGCTTTCTAATACCAAAAGTAGCAGTATCTGGAGTAACAACTGGGATTTCAAACAATATTATCAAAATTTTCACGTTCGTACCGTGCAGCTTCTTGATATTATCAAAGTTTTTTGTTATTCACCAACTGATGCACTAGTGAGATGTCTTAAAAAAACAATATTAAAATTTACATTGAAACAGCTCCCGACATGTTTCGGTGTTACAGTTACAAACATCATCAGGGAGCTCACGAGTGTTTTAATGGAAGTTTTAATGTAAATTTTAATACTGTTTTTTTTAAGACAACTCACTGGTGCATCAGCGGGTGAATAAATATAAAAATTTTAATGATATTATCAAAAGTTTGGTCCGAGGAGCCCTGTGGGCCAGGTAGCTATGGTCCGTTGAATAGTTCTGTTGGTCTGCTCAAAGTGACAACGAGCACATTGAAATGAATTGAATTGAATATTTTTAACAAGTTACAAAATTTGTTTATTTAGAATAATGGCATAACGCAGTTTAGCTCAGTACAAGTTTCTCGAGTTCAGTAGACTGTATTTAGTAGAAAAAAAGTTGTTTCCTAACCTCAGTTTTATTGTAATTACTGCTAGAAAACGATAGTTGTTGATGATTTTTTACGTTGAATTTATAAGGATTTTAGAGATAAGTGTATTCCTTATCTGTATTTATTCCAAACTGAAATGTTAACCGCGCGTTGTGGCTTACGGGTTCGAGAGTTGAGTTGATTTTTGGGAGGGGAGTTCAAACAATTAGTGACACTTTGCAAGTGTTTCACAGTACCGGAAGTTGTGTTGTTAAGGTATCGGTTCCTGCTACGGGCTGATAATTGTTCAGAGGAGTGCGAATGCCCGTGCGCGTTTGTGTGTGTGATTGTGTCCAAATGTGTGTGTTAAGTAGCCTCAGCATTGATGTGGTTTTGGCCTGAGTTGGGCTGCAGAGCCAAAATAAATCAGTACATTCAAATAATTTTCTCCTTATTTTTGATGGGTATCAATCCAAAGTATATAGTGAAGTTTAATTGATTTGTTGTTTATTTTTAGTTGCTTTTTATCTAAAGACTGTCATTATTTTTCAGGCTATAAAGGCTATAACAGAATCCTAGAATGATTGGTGCATTTTTAATTCGAAACAATTTGGAAGGAAGTGTTATTGGCGTAATTTGAGTCGCTGGTTTAGAGTTTGTTTGCAAGTGCCGAAGAAACATACTACAAGTTTCACTCAGGATAGCTGGTGTGCGGAAACAGACTGTACTTGGAACCTCATGCTACCGCTTAACAACGACCTGAATAATTTATTAAAAGGAACCAATTGACGTCATGCACTGTGCTCTGCTTACATTCACAATATGATGTTGACTTCATTTTGATTATTTAACTCCTTTCACGAATCGCTACGCTTTGATGACTGGTTGTTCGTGTCTGGATTTGTTTGGAGGAGAAGAAATATGTTCCGCCGTCTGTCATGGTTACTGTTAATTGTTTATGTTTTCGACATTGGATCACGTACGTTCGCATAACTATATACGAAATATAAGACAGATCCTGTAAGATCCTGGAGATGGTACGACACTGTAGAAATCTCCTCTTCCGTGGAGTGTCACCACCTTTTTTTGGGGGGAAGAAGAAGAAGACAAAAGGGAAAATAAGAGTCAAATTTATAAAAATTGTAAGTGTGTATTTCCCCACGTTAACGCACCGTAAAGACACAGACGGCCAGTTGAAATATAGCTCTACTCAATCTTAACCTCGACGCTAGATGACGGTGGGTGATGAATGTCACACCCCGGGGCCGCTTTACCATCAAGAAAGGTCCCCAGCACGTATAATACAGGTGTGTGGGTGGGCTCTAGTACCGGTCTGGACGGGTGTAGAAAATCGAAAATAACTTGCACTTACCGGGGATCGATCTCCGGACCGTATAGTTAATAACGAGTGGCTATACTGACTATGCCGTCCCGGTCTAGATTAATTTTAATAAAGCTATTATTATTATTATTATTATTATTATTATATAGCTCAGTCGATATAGCGACTCACTACGGGATGGACGGTCCGGGGATCGAATCCCGGTGGAGAAATTTTCCTCACCCTTCCAGTTCGGCCCTTGGGCCCACCCAGCCTCCTATACAATGGGTACCGGATCTTACAAGGGGTAAAGTGGCCGGAGTGTAGCGTTGATCACCCACCCCCATCTAGCGCCGAAGTTAAAGAAAGAGTATAACTATACCTCTACTCCCCATCTGGACCTTCGTGGTCTGTTCTAGGTAGAATTTTACCTTGTTACTTTTACTGTTCGAATTATATTTGTGTCAAATGAACGGTGGGAAATGTGAAAGAAACAGACAGTTAGTTCCAGGAAGAAATTTAAGTAAAAAACAGTGATAAGGCTGCTATTCTTTCTCGCTTCGTTAACCATATAAATAAATAAATAAATATATATATATAGCTCCAGTATGAATCTACAGATCTGCACATCTTTGTATTTCAAATAACAAGGAATAATTTAATTGTTTTTAAAGTTTATTCTGCGGGTTTAGATTGTGTTGTTCAGGCACGTGACAACCTATCGGTTTTTAAACATTAGTCCGTCTGTGAAACCGAGTCAAAAAGTATTTAAAAAAAGGGCCAGTAACCACCAAAAGGACCGTAAGGTGTTGGACGACAGTTTCGTAATTCTTCACAGACTTCAAATCACTAAACCTCAGTATTTTGTATTTTGCCCGTGACAAAATAGAGCCGCACTTTTATAAGACGTCAGAAGTCGGATACATTCATCAATGTGCTACTTATTCTTTTCCGCTTAATTAAAGTATTAATTATAGTGACATCTTAATTATGGTTCTGATTGATTACACTGGAGGTGAAGAGTAATATACCGCCGTGTAAAAAGTGTGGTTTCTTGGAAGCGCCTGTTGCAGGAAATGCTTGAAATATTTCACATCGGATGTCTTACATAGTCACAGGAATGTGTCAGACGGATCCTCAAACACAATTTCCACTTGTACGGCTTACCGCGCACACCAGATGGTGCAAATTTGAAAATTTCTCGATAATTGTATACCCGGAGAGCAAGTAATGTGCGGCAGCAGCAGCAGAAGCATGTTGGACACCGCGATTTATGGCGAAGGCAGAGGTGTGTGTGTGTATGTCTGTGTGTGTGTGGTGTGGTGTGTGTGTAATGTCTGTGTGTGTATGTCCGTGTGTGTGTGTGTGTATGTCTGTGTGTGTGTGGTTTGTGTGTGTGTGTGTGTCTGTGTGTGTGTGGTGTGGTGTGTGTGTAATGTCTGTGTGTGTGTGTGTGTGTGTGTGTGTGTATGTATGTATGTATGGAACTCAATTCGATAACCTAGACAGTGACATCTCTGAACTCAGTAATGCCTTTAACATCTTTGGTAATAAAGGTAAAGGTAAATCAGTCTCGTTACAGGCCTGGAGTGGCCCACAGGGTTCCAGGAAGTTAAGGTTCCCAGATTTCATGACAACGGCACAGGATGGTGGTAAGGTTTTAAGGCTTACGCACCGGCCGCATTTAACCCCAGGAAATGCTCCTGGTACTCATTTCTGTTAGAGGCTGAGTCGATCCCAGGGTCATAGTGCGATCTGAAGGATTTTATGTCAAAAAAATTTCAATGACACCAGCTGGTGTCGAAACAGCGACCTTCCGATTTATAGCAGAGCACCTTAACCACTGTGACACAGCCGTCCCAACATCTTTGGTTATTCGCTCTGAATTGTGGGCATTATTTTTAATCCCTCTTGACAAACTATGTCCAAACTCCTGTCGTGTAGAACATAAAAGATCTGAAACGCCGTAGGTCAAACAAAATTGCCGAAGGCCTTCTTTGAAGTTTAGTAAACAATGGGAAAATATAATAAACTTTATTAAACGTTTTCCTATCAATGTAACCATAAAAGTACAAGTTTGTGGGCTTCATGACAAAGCTCATTCATGGCGTCATGTAATGTGGGATTTATTATGGATCAACATGGCTGAAAATCGGCATGGAACAACGATTATTATGAATGATAGCAATGTGAAAATTTAAACAAAATGTGTCAAAAAAGGGGCTCTGATTTTAGGTCAGACACATGTATGACGTTCACATAAGGCTCACATTCTGTTTTGTAAAAATATGCAGTAAGTGGGTGTTTTACGTTGGCAATGAATGCTGGAAGTCCTGCAGGCAGACCAGCGAACCTCTCCAGTATAATTAAAGTAATGGATATTGCTATGACGAAAATAAATGGGCACTGTTTGATTTGCTTATATTCTATGGACGCAGAATGCATTGGAGTGGGCGTAATTGAAATGCAGTTAATATTAGAATGGGAAGTAAATTAATGGACGAATATCTGGTAGTGTATTTAAAAAAAAACTTTCACTTACGGGCTGTCCATTTAGAGGATTTCAGTGGAATGTCGTCCATGAGTTCTAATAAGGACGGCCATTAAATTTTCGGAAGTTCGAATTTCCAGTAGAATATATTTGAAAAGAGAGTTATATATATATATATATATATGTAGAGAGAATGAGAGAGAGAGAGCGCGAGAGGGAGCGAGCCAGAATTAGCACTAGGATTGTGGCTTTTCTCGTCCATAGTTCAAATGAATCTCTTTGAAATGCACAAAGAAATTTTGTGGAGGAATGCATTCGCGAGTTTCCTGGTTTAATAACTGAAAAAAAAGAAAGCTCTTCAGGAAATGAAGCTGTTTTTCGTTCACGTTGCCAAAACCTTCCCTGTTTCGGACTGCCTGAAGCCGTCGGTCAGCGTCTTGATATTATGACAGCCCTCCGCACTTTGGAACCAGCGACGACACTGACACGGAGAGGTCACTGCGATGGGCGATACGTCACTTAGGTTGTCACTGAGTAAAGGTAAAGGTAAAGATGTCCTCATGCAAGCCATAATGGAGCATGATGTAGTAAAGAGTAATAGAAACACAGCTTCACTCGTTCTTTAACCTCAGCTCTAGAAGGAACCGATTGACCAACTTCACGTTCCGGCCTCTTCATCCCTGGGGGAATACTCTCTTGCACCTGTTGAAGAGGAGGGTCGATGGGCTCAACGTTTTGGAGAAATATAATATTAAAATGGGAACTGCGGTGACACAGTAGTTAAGGTGCTGTGCTACAAATCGGAAGGTAGCTGGTTCGATCCCAGTTGGTGTCAGTGGATTTTTCATTGACATAAAATCCTTCCGATCGCACTATGGCCCTGGGGTCGACTCAGCATTTAACAGATATGATTACCAGGAATATTTCTTGGGTGTAAAGGCGGCCGGTGCGTAAGGCTGACAACCTTACCACCATCCTGTGTCGTTGTCATGAAATCTGGGAACCTTAACTTCCTGGAACCATCTGGGCCACTCCAGGCCTGTAACGGGACTGCTTTACCTTTTGTAATATTAAAATGTACAGGATTTGAAGCAGTTGGCTTTAAGGACGTGAACAGGTCAGCAAAAGCTCAGGAATGCGTGAAGAAGAATGACTTTATTCACATTCGCATGCTGTTCCTAGAGACAAAGTTTAATTAATTACTCAGTTAACTGTTATCTTAATGACTATCTATGAAATCCATGCGCACAGTGTGATTTATAGTTACGCACGGCGTATTACTGGTATCGTATATAATTTTTATTTCAATTAACCCACTCAACTGGAACAAGTAGCCTAAAAAGTAAAAGAATAGGAAAGCGGAGCAACATAACATGCGATCAGCATGAATCGGTTCACATGCTGCAGTCCTTTGTGTGAACGGCAGTTCCACGCGGTCTAATGCAGACCACGCCTTAACGCCATGCTGCTGTAGGCACAGAACCTAATCCATTATCACCGACTGACAAATGGAGGTACAGATAATAACAGGAACGCAGACAAGGTGCTTGCTGCTGCCTTCCACGCCTCTTGCACCAGTCCACTCCAATAAACTGCAGCGCTTCGATCCTGTAATGCACATTCAGTAATATTTATTGTACACTGCCTTTCAAGTAGCACTAATTTAGACACGAGTCAACAGCTCAGCCCAGAAAAAATCATTGTAAATTCTGTTTTACCGGACAAAGAGTTTCTGTTATTATTGTAACATCACAGTTAGTACAACCCTGCGCACTCATCGGGACTCTTGAACAGAAAAGAAATGGATTTTAATTTTTTTCGTAGTATATTTTCTTCTTCTTTTCTTCTTCTTCTTCTTCTTCTTCTTCTTCTTCTTCTTCTTCTTCCATTGGCACTACAGCCCACTGTGGTCTTTGGCCTGTCGAAAAATGTCCTTCCATTTTTTCCTATCTGCCACCAACTCTCTCCATCTTCTCACTCCCAGCACGCGAAGATCTCTTTCTACCTCCGCTTTCTACCTTTTCCTGGGTCTTCCCCTTCTTCTCGTCA
>Ga0136643_10005089_pt1 | contig 18410 bp, 6 predicted proteins | sample TergutLab28metaG_FD_96883 | JGI IMG/M metagenome (GOLD analysis project Ga0136643, IMG submission 96883) | Labiotermes labralis P1 segment gut microbial communities from Petit-Saut dam, French Guiana - Lab288 P1 (version 3) (version 3) | ecosystem: Host-associated > Arthropoda: Insects >...
AAGTTAGTGCCAACTTTTGCGGATAGAGGGGTGTCACGTGGTCAGCGCAACGGTTCCCCACAGCCGTTAATCTCTGTTTTCTAGACTTGGAGCCGCTACTTTTTTCATTCAAGTAGCTCCTCATTTGACCTCACGAGGCTGAGTGGACCCCGTTCCAGACCCACTACTACTCAGAAAATCTGGTAGCGCCGAGGATCGAACCCGGGACCTCTGTATCTGTAGCCATAAACTCTGACCACTAAACTTGAAATAGTGTAATTGTGTCAAACCAAATTCGAAGTTGTGACGATCTATAGAAGCAGACGCAGGTTTTGAGGCTTGGTTACAGGTGGAGCTTAGGATTCCGTTCTTCTGGGATAGGACCCCATAGACCCTTGGCGATGAAGGCAACACATTCTTTTGAAAAGTAAGAAAAGGTTTACCCATTGAAGAAGTGTCTTTTCCCACAAGAACGGAATTCTTACCTGCTCAAAATTCCCCAAAGATATTTTTACCCATTCTCTGAATGTTAGACTAACAAGTGTGAACTGCAAAGTGGAGACAAGAGAGTGGCGCGAGGCGGACAAGCGGCAAGCACGAGGCTGGCTATAGAGATTGTACGTACGACGGGGATTAGTTGTGTGTGTGTGTGAGGTAATTTATACCTATACCATCAAAGTATGAACAGCGATAAAACAGATTTTCTTAAGTTTGGAATTCCGTTGTGTTATACATGATAATGAAAAACAGTATTTGGACACCGTCAAAACAACTTTTATTATTGACAAAATAACTTGTCAATTACTTTGGCAAAATGTTTCGTCACTGATTCTTTTTCCTCAGGCTAATCTGATGGGTATAGAATGCAAAAATCTGGAATTGTATAAATTTGAAATAGGACATGTGTCTTATTTTATGTAGTGAGTTTTCATTCCTTACTAAAGTGTTATAGATTGTTACCTTAATCTTGTATCTATATTTTTTGTTCTAAGATTTTTCGATTTTTCACTGTATGTCATAATTTATCATCTATTTGCAGTGGTTATGATTAGGATTTTTATTTGCTGTAGATACACTTACCCTTTGGTTTTCTTTCTTCCTTTACTGATGAAGTGTGTTTTTTTTATGAATTACCAGTGTCGTATAAAGTATCGTTCTTAATAAGTAAATTAGTATTGGAATATCCGGTTAAAATTTACTTCCATAGGATAAAATCCATAAGAAACATTCAAAGGCCTATAATTCTTGTAACGTAAACTGTATTGATCAGAGTAGACAGAGCTCATCTTTAAACCAGATTATACCACGTCAACACAATTTCACCGCGGGAAAGGTGCTAATGTGGTTTAATGGTTACACTTACATTGGTGATATTTGCATGTGATTATAATGTTCGGCACCGTTTGATATATATGAGGTTCTCAGTGGTGGACTTCAGTATTTAAATATGATTGTACGAGTACAATAAGCTGCGTGGTTCACACAGCAAGAAACGCTGAAAATAGACAGGAATGAGGTCTGGCAGAAAATCTCAGAGTACACATATTCTTTGTCACTGATGTTTTACTTTCACACCGTCCTGTAAGTCCAATTATTTTTGTTCAACCCCGTGTATGTGGAACTGAGTCTGTTCATTCTTAGGCATTCTTGATATCACACAGTCGCATATTTATATATAATATTAATACATAAAATAAATTGAAGAAGAATAGTAAACATACGCAATTAAGAAACATTTAATTAGGTCCTAGTAATGAGTTTTACTACAAAACACAACTGACACATCAGCCTACTCAACGGTCATATTTGTACAGTGTACAATTTACTTAAAAGCCGAAATGTACATAAAGTGCTATTTGATGAGAACTCCGTTGGTATGGGTAAGATGACGAACCGTTGAAGACTGAATCAGTATGAAAAAATGTGGGGCTGCATAACTGTGTAGTTGTGTGTTATACAGTGTCTGACGGTAGTAAAAAAGAACATAAGTTTTAACTTCTTAATAGAGCCTGTATAACATGATATAAAATTTACTAACGACAATAGGCAATAATATGAAAAACGCAATCGAAGTGTTTGCCCATTGTCTCCGACTTTATTCAATATGCGCCCACACACACACACACACACACACACACACACATATATATATATATATATATATATACGTAGTATTTAACAAATGTAGCAGCTTATTTTAATCGAAGACATCCCGTTGTGTTTGAATTCTAAAAGTGAAAACAGAATGTTTTAAATTATCTTCCAAACACAAGAACAATGCATAAATATTAGAATGAAGTTTTTGTACTGGTACTAATATTTATACACTGTTGTTTTGTTTTGACGGTAACTTAAAACATTCTGTTTTACTTTTAAAATGTAGCATCATCAATAAATAACGGTGACGAAAGTTTACGAAAATTTTATATGCAGGTGATCAGACATTATGGAGGAATTATAAAGACAAGTTACAGATCTAAGTCAGCTAATTTAATAATGTAATAAGACAATTTAATATTAAAATGTCGATATCGTAAAAAGAAAGGTTTAGAATTCTGGAGTTAAAATCATATTGAAACTAAACTGGTTATGGATAACGGAATCACTGGAAAAAGCCACAACTTACATAGGTTACAATATTCGCTACTACTGCAAAGATGTCAACATTAGGCTTAGTAGAGATTAGAGAATATTTGGAACTACCAGAAGAGCACTTAAACTTGTTATTTTATCCACAATCAAGTTTAATATTTAAAAAGGCAGGCAATGTGTGTTTAAATGTTGAGGTGCCTTAAGTAACCATTTTGCCACAGTAAACCAGTAAGCATTTTACATATTCCGAGTGTGTTTAGCTTTCGTCACCCAGCCTGCAATGGAAATGCGCCGTATGATATTGTCATCTGTGGCCCGTCTGGCTGCACCATATTTTGCCATATTATCTCACAAATGATTTAAGGGAAAAGTTACTAAGTACGTACAAAATGCGTGTTTGGATTTTCTCTACAACTTTTGTCTGAAAAATGTCTCGATCTAAAAATATTACGAGATGTTATTAAAAATGTACATACGTGTTCATGTAAAGTACACACTATTCTTGTCGAGTTTTAATCAAACTAGAAATTTCTCGACAGATTTTAGAAAAATATTCAGATGTCTAATTAAAAGAAAATCCGTCCCAAGGGAGCCAAGTTGATCCTTGCGGATAGACAGACACACAGACAGACATGACGAAGCAATAGTCGCGTTTTGCAATTTTCGAATACGTCTAAAAATCCAACATTCTGCCCACAAGTTGTGTTGATGTGTTTTGCACGTATATCGGAACAAATATAACTTATTTCCAAATTTAGCATTAACTTACTAGTTTTCATAACCGAGACGGGAAGTGTTTTCTAAGCGGTACGAACTGAATGTTTAACTGTATTTCACATTATTCGCAGGTCTGCAGAAGGGTTATACCAAAATCACTTAAAAATGGGACTCAAATTCTACCAAATAATAACTCTTCCAACATCAATACTTGTATTGTTGCCAGAACTTGAAATTAAATAGAACCGACAAACAAACAATAGAAATGCCGAGATGAATTTCCCGAAAAGCTTAGCTGGCTACAAATTAAGCGATCAAAAATATATCTATAACCAAGCAGAATTAAATATACACTACCTTGATAATGCAGCAGAACACCGGTGATCCATTTGGTATAAATACATCTTAATGATTAAAGGCAGTCGACTTCCACATATACTTCTGAAGTATATACATACAGGCTAAAGAAATACAGATTGAATCGTCGATGAACAGATGTTTTGCCTTGAAGACGAAACACGCCAAAAGGCGCAGTGCTTGAACCCGATATCTGATTGATAAATTTTAACAATAAAAGACGAAGAAGTAAAAGTGTCTCTGTTTATGTCACATAGGCACACAGCCGGAGTACAGGTACATTTCCACTCCTTCTCAACCTTTACAGTAGGTAGACGTGAGTGGTCAAATTCACGTCCAGCCTCTTTTTGTTCTGGGAAAGAATCCCAGTACTTAGTGAACAGGAGGCCAGGAGGGCCCCCTTACCGGTCTGGATGGTTTTGAAGAAGAAAATGTTTTTGTCCCTTCTGGGATTCAACTGGGATTCAAACCTTCCGACCATTCAACTCATAACTTAATTTTAATAATACAACGGCAAATGAAATTTCTGAGAAGAGTAGATCGGTACAAGTATGCGAACGTTTGTTTAACATAGTGCATCCAACACTGTCTTCCTACCGCGCGTAACAACAGCCGGTTCACCTTCCAGTCCGAGTAAGCTGCCCGGACGCCAGCATTTAAGGGACTGTAAGACGTCACTGGTATAATTGGAAATAAGGTGCCAGTAAACTCAGGTTTTCGCATGCGAAAGAATTTTTCTGAAAATTAACCGCAAATTGGGCCTCTCCTAGGCCAAAAGAGTTTAAAGAATATAGACTTGAAGGGGCATAGTGTCAAACTATTAATTTGCCGGGGTGCCCACATGTATTGGTCCGGTTCTGCTTGTAAAACAAGGAAAATTTCAGCAATTTTAGCTTGGCAGAAGCGATATCTTATTTCCTTCACTAACAGACAAGATTAAATATTCACTTGGTTCAACAGATCTAAAGGATTATAAACCTGTGTAATGTGATCTTATAATACATGCATTCTGCTCCAGAATCCCTCCTATAGCGATAACTTGTGTCTAACGAATAGGATATCACTATTAATTCATAATTTCAAAAAAAAAATCCTGTGGCTGGACTCGGGATCAAGAGGAAGTCAGTCCGGCACAGCCTGAGTTTTGTACAGTAATAAGGCTCAGACTTTGCAAAGTACGGACTTTTCTGCCTGTAATCAAGGGCGTCACCAGAAATATTGCATTCCATCCTGCTTTCCCTTCCCTCACAGCGAAAATTTTCTTCCATGCAGCTGCACAGAGATAATGAGTAAAGATGCAGCACCCCCGTCTTTTTCTTCCCTTCATCCGTCGCAGTTTCAAAACTTGGTTTGCTACTGTGATATGACCTTAAGCTTAACAGTCTAGTTAAATAAAGTCCCTACCTTTATTAGCAAGCATAGCAAAAAAAAAATGTAAACTTTTGCAATTGTAGGAGTGTTAAAGAGATTAAGTTGATTACTGCTGAAAATTTTCTGTCGCATTTGGGAAGTTCAGTCTTAAATGGAGTAATTACGTTATTATTTTTGTTTCCAATTTTTGTAATTTTCAACTATGAAGATACCGACACAAAAGAAGGTCTTTACACCACCAGAACACATAAAATTATGCATTTATTTATCCGACATATTGAGACACCTATATAATATGTAGGCCTATTAGGGCGACTTGAAAGATGGAGCAGGTGACTAGTTAAAGTTAACTGGATCTTACGGAGGATACTGAGAGCTCACAGGGTGGATGAAAATGGTTCAGAATCGTAGCCGGTACATGTCTTTGATATTATCGGCGTTGAATGTTTGGGTACTGCTATCCGGGTGAGTTAACGAATTTTCGCTGAATGAAACAAACACACCAAGCCTTAAAAACAAACTAGATGTTACTTATTATTTTACTGCACTTCTTACAGGCTCAACATGTTTCGGGCACTACTATGCCCATAATCAGGAGCTCGCAACTATAATGTTGATTACCACAATGTTCACTTCGTTCTTGATGCTGTAGGTTAGAGGTTTGGTGCGGGTAGGCTGGAGTAGTGTCCGGGCTGCAGGTTAAGTGCTTTAACCTACAGCCCGGACACTACTCCAGCCTACCCGCACCTAACCTCCAACCTACAGCAAACCAAGAACGAAACGACCAATGTTATAATCAACATTATAGTCGCGAGCTCCTGATGATGAGAATGGTAGTGCCCGAAACATGTTGAGCCTATAAGAAGTAGAATAAAATAATAAGTAGCATCTAGTTGGTTTTTATTCTTCAGTTATCACAATGATGCACGGTACAACAAACATGAAACACCAAGCCTTGTCTGTCACTTTTTTGTGTCATTATCTACTTGTTGCTGCATGTTGTTTGTACTAATAAAGTGACGTATTTTTATTAGTACCATAAAACTGACATAATTTCCAAGCGCTAATCAACGTAACCTACTATGAGCCACAATAAAGTAACTGCCTACACCAGTGCTCGGTGAAACAGCCGTGTTACCGTTCAGCGTTGGTTCAGAAAGTCCTTCAGCTAAAACACTTCTAATTCTTTTCGGCAGTAGTACTGTTATTGGTCGTTGATATCCTTTATAACAAAAGGATGTGACTGACTGTCCGTCTGTCTGTTTGCTTTTGGCAGCAACAGAGCAAAAGAAAGTAGAGAAAGGAGTTTGAACTTTGATAGTAGTTATAAGAAAATTATGAGATGTGCTGTGCCTAAAACAAACATAATCGATCCATGAGAATGTTGTCACACCACAGACAGCTGAAAGCCCTTGGTGTGAGCAAGAAGGGTGTCATGAAGCAAGTTCCATACTGAGGACCCACAAATATTAAGCGCCATCGTACAAAATTTAGCTGCCCGGGCGGCCTGGCGAAAAGGTTTTATGCACATATGTGATAACCATCTTTCGCGATGTGACACCGTGTAAGCTGTTGGTTATTTACCGAAAGATTAGAGGAAATTGCTGCCTCCTTCATCTACCCTGATGGAAACAGCAGTTTCTCCCTAAAACTCGGAAAATGTCTATCAGAGGATACAAGGGTACCTTCAATAAGACTATTATCCTCATTTTTACACTGATAAATGTTGCTTTCCTTTACGGTCGGTTCATATGTAACGTATTAATACATATCAAAATATGAGTAAAGCCAATTCGCCACAGAAGCTATAAGCAAATGGTAACACGAAGCAATCAAGGGACAGAAGTAAAAGATAAATAACATAATAATGGGAAAAAGCCGTTAATAAATGAATTCAAAACACATGCAAATTAATAAAAGCAAGAGAGCAAAGAAGGAAACAAGAAATAAAAAGGAAACTTTTGAAGGGAGGAGAAAAAGCAAAGTATGAAGGAAGAAAAATTGAAATTAACGACAAATGAAGAAAAGAGTAAAGATTGAACGGATGATAATTAAACTAAAAAGAGAAAAAGAAAGGAGTGTAGAGAGACAGCAAGGCAGAAATTAATTAAGGAAAGAAGAGGAAAAGTTGTAATAAAATGGAATAAGCGAAGCAAAGAGAGAAAGAAAGAAATAATTAGGCGAATAAGAAAGGAATATATCTCTAATTATGTAGGAGTGTAGATAAATATCGGTGATATCCAGGATGACTTTTTTTGAGTCGGATCGTCAAGTATTTTGCAGCACTGCTGTTCTAAAAGCGCTTCCATTTGACAGTGCGTTACCACTGCACGAGCGAATTACTGATGCTAACTAAGCTGCTGGCAGATAATGCGGCGTGTTTGGAGAGCCACTAAGCTGGACGGACACTGAAACATCGCCTTCTCCAAATCAACTTCTCTCCATTCCACTCTAAACAGCTTCTTCCTCAATTCACATTTTAATTGGACCTTACTTTTAGAATGCTCCCTAATATTTTTAGTTCCGGACTTCTCACCTCAACATCATCTACGGGCGCAAGAATTGCCTATGTGCCGTCAGAGATTCCGTGAGCTTCCCAGATCAGTACCCTGAACCAGCTATCTTATTATTTTTCTTTATTTTCCGCAATATTTACAAGTGCAACCGAGATAAATTTGTCCTACTGCATGCCACGAAGACATACCTTAACTTAGGCACTAGACGGATGTGAGTGGTCAGATTCACGGTTCGGCCGCTCTTCCTCCTTAGGAGGGAAACCTCGGTACACACTCAATAGAAGTTTGGGTGGACCCCACAGCATGTCTGGTTGTCTTCGACAAGAGTTTATTCCCATGTGTATGTCCGGATTCAAACACTGAAACTTCCAGCCCCTAGACTAGTAATTGCACTGAATGCACAAACACGGCTCCCTCAACTAATTTTTATAAGAAATGTATAAACTAAACAAAAAAAAATATTTTACGTACAAATAATACAGCGGTATGTGAGTAACTTTTGTTATAATTACATATTTTTCACCCATTGACGTATTAAGGTGTGATAACAGTCGAACAATAGGCTGTACCAGACCCATACACAACATTACAAGTATACATAAAGCAAAGTATTAGCAGTGCTGGTAACGCATTTACACCGTCACACGGATGTCTTCACGTTTTCGTAGCGTTATTAAATAAGTTGCTCGCATTATTGTACATTTCTGTACATTGTGGTGGTTGAACTTATCTGTGTTTCAGACGGACGTTCCTCCTCCATTTTCAGAGTGGTTGAATTGAGTTCAGGTGGGTGCATTAACTAATCCGAAACATCGGAATTTTCAGCCACTGCACGGTTTAAAAGTACGAAAGAACTTACATAAATTGATGCTAATGACGTAATAAATACTACTGAAAATTACAGTTTTCGGCACCAAACGTCACCGAGTTCTGCGCCTTGTATTCGCTTTAACTTTAGCACGAATGACGTCACGCAACTCCAACTGCTTCTTACTCTTTCAGCCCACATTTCCCCACATCGTCACACAAACCACACACATTTTATCCAACTTTCGGCTGTCGTGCCACGTTGCTGCCTAATCTCAAGGTGACTAATTAACAAGTTTACAGAGGATGTCATTAGGGCCTTGCCTTTCCTCTTCCCTCATTCCACTCATTTGCTAACAGCAATGAACTGCATTTTAGTAACAGCCATCTGCCTAATCTCTGTGTAATAAATTATCCGCAGTTGGTTAAGTGTAGGCCTATATTTAAAAATTGAAGACATCAAAGTCAAGTCCTCTGTTCTTTTCCTGCTGGAGAAATCAGCAGGTCATGTGCGATCTTATCTGTGGAGTTAAACTGTGGCGGAGAAGCCTGTACGGAGACTGCTAGAGATAACGTACATTCTCGAAATATAACGTGCGATAAACAGCTAAACATTAAGTGAGCAGATGTAATGGGCCGCGGATAAAACCTTGTGTTAGAGAGCGGAAGATGTCGGGGAGTCTGCGGACATGATCATGTCTGAAATCCTTCGTTTCTGAAATATTTCACTGGCGGCTTTTTGTCAACAAAGTAAGAATTTCTGTTAAGAAAGACGGTGTGTTTTTGAATGGCAAGGTATATTAACCCTTCGAAGAATAACATTCATCTGTATTATACTATATGAAGAGTGAGATATGCGTCACAGATAACACAGTGTGCTTACATTAGGTAGCTCATGAGGTGAAAGTTGCTGTCGAAGGCAAGACAGGCACAGTGTTTCTAATTTTATAATGTAACATTGAGGCGCATTCGTGCAACCATTGTTGGAGTGGAAAAAAGCAGAATTATCTGTCCTGAATTTGTGTATCTAGTCTTAGTTATCCAGCATTCAATGAGCATTCGCCACTCTGCCATCTGTGGCCTGTCCGGCTGTACCATATTTTTTCACACTATCTAAAAAGCGGCAAGATTTTCGAAAAAAAAATTACTGAATGTAAAATGCGTGTTGTTATATTATCTGCAAATCCGTCTGAAAAACTTCTCATCCTGAGAAGAATGGAGTGAGATACAATAATAAACCTACAATAGTGTTTACGCAAAGTACCCGTTATTCTTCACAGATTTCATTGAAACTGGAATTTCGTCGAAAATTTTTCGAAAAATACTAAAATGTAAAATTTCACGAAAATCCGTCCAGCGGGAGTCGAGTTGTTGCATGCGGAAGAACGGACGGGCGGACAGGTGGACATGACGAAACTGATGGTCGCTATTCGTAGTTCGCGAACGCGCCTAAAATACCCGCTTATTGTAAATATCACAACGAACATATAAATGCACTGTATTAAACAATGTAGCTTTAAAGGGTATTAAAGGATTAACAACATGTAACTTGGAAAGAACGTCACCTTTAGTGGTCTAAATTCGCAACGAAGAATGAAAATTAACGACGCATATTTATTAATCCTAAGAAATTTACGAGATTCGGTCTAAAAGAAATTTAATGCTTGCATTTTAGGTTATTTTCAGCCCCACTACGAGCGTCATGTATTTAACTGTTCTTTTATCCCGCTACATTTCCACACAGTTCTCACCCGAAATAAGCCATTTATCATAGCGTAGGACGCACTTTTCTATTCCCTGTTCACATCAGTCCGTGTCACGTGTTTGCAGCTGTCGTGTCTCAAATGTTTCCACCTCGCGATCGTCTTTAAATTTGTGGTCGCCAAGACTTTGCGTCAGCGCTATAAACAGATGATTATCAGTCGGCGATGGATTGCCCTCTTATAATCACAGTGGGATCGGATCGTGGGTTAAGAATATGTGTGCTTTACAAACTTATCGTCTAACACTCCTACGCAGGTCTGAAGTGCTTTTTGTCACAATGACTGGAAATTTTTAAATCGTTAATAGTAACGTTGGATGCTCTATAATAAATAGCTAGAAAGATATAAAAAAAGGAAGAAAAGGAAGGAGGACGAACAAGAAACTTTAATACAAAGTTTGACTCAAATCAGTCCAACTGTTATAATATGACACAACATAAGTTAAAAAAATCCTGTTTTTAAATTATCTCAAAAAACGCAAGAGAAAATAATATGCCGAAGAATAATTTGACTGTTCAGTTTCCCTCCATAATGTTTTCCGCTGCGCGCGGTTACGAATATATAGGTCGCAATGTAAAGTGTTCTTTATTTTGTCTGATTTTAACTAACAAATTGAATTCGTCAACAAATTTAAAATTCTCACTACCATAGTTTACAAATCCCCATTCATCGGCTTTCCATTTGTTAGCACGAACCAACGTGACAAACTAATGGGCGAATTTTAGCAACTTTAGTTGCAAAAGCGCCAAAAAAAGAGAGATTGAAATTCAGAAATTTAATAACGGGACCTTAATCAATGCCATCTCTTCCTGCCTTGTGGATTGGACGATTCCATTGCCAGTGGTCCGGTAATTTAGCAGAGTTGAAGTGAACATTGAAAATACGTGGTGTGGCAGAAAAGTAATGAGACTGATTTTCTTTTAACCATGAATTTTATCCTTTTTACAAATCAAGGTTATCCCCTTCGAAACGGTTCCCTTGGGCAGCTACACAGCGACGGAGGCGTTGTTTCCATTGTTCGTAGCAGTACTGGAAGGCTTCTGCTGGAATACCTTTCAGCTCGTCGGTTACGCTCTTCTGTATATTATCCAAAGTACAAAATGGCGCCCTTTCAAATGGTTTTTGAGCCGGGAGAATAAAAAGAAGTCACAGGGACTGAGATCCGGCGAATAGGGGGCTGAGAAACCACAGGAATGCTTTTTTCTGCCAAAAGTTCATTGATGGAGACTGCCGTGTGACATGGGGCGTTGTCGTGGTGCAACATCCATGTGCGTGCAATGCCTGGTCGCACACGTGCCACTCTTTTCCTGAGTCTTTCAAGGACTTCTCGATAAAAGGTTTGATTGACAGTTTGTCCTGGTGGCACAAATTCCTTGTGGACGATCCCCTGACTGTCAAAAAAAACAAATGAGCATCGATTTGATTTTGGATTTGCTCATTCTCGCTTTCTTGGGCGGGGAGAGTTTGCAGTGTGTCACTCCCGACTTTTTCGTTTTATCTCGGGGTCCTACTCTAAAATCCATGACTCATCGCCTGTGATAACGTGACTGAAGCATTCTGGCTTCCTCTCAAGGTGGTCTAGAAGATCAAGACACACATCCCTCCGATTGGCCTTCTGCTCAGTCGTGATGTTCTTTGGAACCATCTTGGCGCACACTTTTCTCATGTCAAAATCCTGTGTTAAAATTTGATGGACGGTAAACCGGTTCAAATTTAACTCACTACTGATCATTCTCAACGTCAATCGACGATCTGACCTCACAAGAGACTTCACTCTTTCCACATTGTCGTCCGTTTTTGAGGTTGAAGGTCTTCCCGCACGAGGTTCGTCTTCCACTTGTTATCGGCCTTCTAAAAAGGACTTGTGCCATCTGAACACTTGTGCCCTGGATAGGGAATGTTCTCCATAAGCCCTTTGTAACTTTTCATAAGTCACAGTAGCGGATTCGCCAAGCTTTACACAAAATTTGGTGGCACAATATTGCTCAAACTTTTGCCAGTCCATTTTCGTAACGCACCTCACAAACACAACTTCACTTCAGACGATCTCAACAATCGCGTAGCAACTGTAGCAAGTTAAAACTTGTACTGAGTCTACGGCAGAGGTTAACCTAACTGCCATGTAAGGGGGGAGGCAGGAGCATTGTCGGTCCGTGCACAGCGTTGCCAGTCTCATTACTTTTCTACCACACCACGTAGAACAAAAGGAGCCACCTCATTAGTATACACCACTGCAGTACAAATTCCTTCTCGACTCATGTGTGTGTGTGTGTGTGTGTGTGTGTGCACGCGCGCGTGTGCGTGTGTGTATGTGCGTGCGCGTGTGTGTGTGCGCGCGCGCGCACGCGGGAAAAGCCTTAGTTACAAACTGTGGCTATAAAGTCTCCAGAACAAGTCTGAATGGATTCGTACTGCTGCGGTGTCTGGCCATAAACACAAAGTTATCTCCGCAGTTTAACAGTGACGCCATAGAACTGTGCGTACGTTGTCGCCCATTATTTAGCGTTAGACACGTAAGCTTATTCCATAGTGCGAGTAAACGAGGCATAGGCCTTCATGACTTATGGTGAGATTGGAAGTATAGCTGCACTCAAGTACAGCTGCACTCAAGTACAGCTGCACTCAAGTACAGCTGCACTCAAGTACAGCTGCACTCAAGTATAGCTGCACTCAAGTATAGCTGCACTCAAGTACAGCTGCACTCAAGTACAGCTGCACTCAAGTATAGCTGCACTCAAGTACAGCTGCACTCAAGTACAGCTGCACTCAAGTACCTCCGTCCAACTAGAAACTTTTTAGTACTCTACGTGACGTAATTAATTTTACATTTTAAATTGATTTTATTTTCATTATACAATTTGACGCTCAATTATTTTTACTGTTATTGTAAACTATATGGGATCCCATACAGTACACACTAATATTATACCTTGTATATGTTCTGAATTGGCCTGATGATGGCTGTTTCACTGTCGAAACATGTAGCCCTGATGTAATTGATATTTCATCACTGTGTTGATGTAAATATGTTGTGTTTTAGATGGTAATATGCATATATAAGAACTGCCGTCATTCAGTACAAAGTATTATTAGTTTCTTCAATATACAGTATGCTACATGTTTCGATCGGTCAGATGATCCTCAGGCACTTAAAAACACGGCTTTAAAACCCCAAAATAATATATATATATATATAATTTATATTTTTTGCATCGTGCATAGTAGTATAATTACGCAACATAAACCAACAACATGCACATTTTCTAAATTAATATTTTAATTTTTTGATTAACTTTTAAAATTTTAGTTAACTAATTTAAATAAAAAATAAAATATTAATTTAGAACAGGTGCATTTTGTTAGTTTATTTTGTATAAACACTTTATATATGCATTTTATTTTTGTATTTTGAAGTCATGTATTTTTAAATGCTTCAGAATGGTTTGCCCGACCGAAATATTTGCATATATTGAGAAAATTAATAAAGCTTTCTTGTAGTTTACGGCAGTATGTATGTTAATATTTGGTGCAATATACCACAATGGGATGACTTCTACAAAAATAGCTCTACTCGTTCTTAGCATCGAAACTAGATGCAGGTGATCACAGTCACACCCCTGCCGATTTAAACACAAAAAGTTATCCTGCACCCATTAAATAGAAGGCTGTATGAGTACCGGAACTAGACTGAACGCTCTCTAGAGAAACAAAAGTTGTTTCCTAGGTCGAGAGTCGAAAAACGATTCCTCGAACGTCCAGTCCATAAGAGTAGTCACTTTACCGACTGAGTTATCGCGGCCCGTACTCACAATGTAATTAAATTCAAAGTACATATTATGTACCTTGCATTTCTAATTCATTTCTCTTCCCTTCCACGAGGCAACTGGTTAAAAATACCAGAATACATTATTGATTTTCAGAACATCATAATTTGTTTTGTGCCACTATTAAGTTTTCTGCATCAGCATGAAAAAGAATCCGATCGTCTAGGATATGACGCTGTATCACTTTGTAATTCGTTTCCGATTTTCCGAGACAAGGTGGTGGTCTCGTCTTCAAGGGTCGAAATGTCTTCGATATTCACACATTTGGCTGCTTGAGATCTGGTGATATCGGGGAACATACTGCACTAACCGGGGAACTCACGCGTACCCAGACTGCCGACGTCGCTGCTAGGTCACAAAAAAATTCTCTCAATGAAAAGCTAACAGACATAATGTATTTTCTGGCCTCGACGACATTTTGCAATATTGAAAAATGTAGCACTATCTGGCGGCCACATTACACAGTTGGCAGGAGGATAGCAACTATACTGAAATACTCTGTACCTTGAACGTGGTCTGATAAACAGGAGACTTAAACCATAAAGATCAACTAGCGACACACTATGTGCATTTTTAGTCTATCAGTGACTGTGGGTGGTGAAAGTTTTAATATCAGAGGCGACAATCCGACAGAGGATGTACTGTGATAGCTGGTGATTTGCCTACGCGAGATAAATAGGCTAACGGCTGTAGTACCGAAATAAATAAAGTCTTTTGCAACATTTAATTACATTTGGAATTTCAAAACTTTTCAAAATAACTTCAATTTTTTTTCATATAAAAAGTATTATTTGGTTTATGAATCATTGGAACTACTCGTATATATTCTTGGTCAGTTCTACCCAAAGTAATGTATATTTCAAACAATGAAATATACACAAGGGACTCAAGCAAAACCCGCAGACAAAATGACTATTAAACACTGTAAAAGTTATCCCATTACTGGCCTGGACAGCCCCTTGCGGCTGCAGGAGTTCGATTATCCTGAAATTTCTAGACAATCGGCATACGAATGTGGTAAGGTTGTTAGCCCTAAGCCACCGGCCCTCTTTATCCCCAGGAGATTAGCAAGTAGAAGGGTTTAAATGAGGGATATAAATTTGCAACGTATACTTCTAAAATGTAATTATATTCATGAAGTTCCTTGCATTTCAACGGATACGATCATTTAAGTTTCTTTTTTTGTGGCGTAACAGCTCAAATTGGGCCTAGGCCGCTTCATTTTTAAGGTTTCTAGATCACACACGATTAGACACACACTCAAGCACTTGGTTGGACTCTTCTGACAGAGTGCTCAGCTAGTCGTAGAGGCCACTACCTGCACAGTACACAACGAACACAAGACAGGCCACTTACGTAAAGCGTAATATTCAGGAGCGTTTGTGCAACCATTCTTGGAGTCGAAAAACAATAACTATTACATATAATCAGTGTGTCTTTGTAGCCTTATTTATCCCGCATTTAATGCGCATGTCCCTTATTATATTGCCACCCGTGGCCTGTCTTGCTGTACCACATTCTTCCATATTATCTCATAAAAACTACACGATTTTCAAAGGAAAATTTATTGAACATAAAATGTGTGTTTTGATTTTCTCTATAACTCATTTCTGAACATTTTTCATTCTAAGAAAGAGTGAGCGACATATGCTCTAAAGTGTATATTGGTCGTCACGTGAGGTCTTCGTTATTCTTGTCACATGTTAATGAAAGTGGACATTCCTCGGAAATTTTTCGAAAAAATTTCTAATATCGAATTTGATGAAAATCCATGCATTAAGAGCCAAGTTGTTCCATGCGAAAGTCAGACATACAGACATGACGAAGCTGATGGTAGCTTTCCGCAATGTTGCGAACGTGCCTAACAAAAGAAAAACATTTATGTCTTCAGTGGGATTTAAACCCGCGATTCCAAAAACCGAGCGGCCACCAGGATCGGAAAATAATTTAATTACTCTACAGCTTATCTTCATTCCTTATAATATCTGGTCAAACTTAAGAGTTACCTAAAGGAAAGTGTAATGGCCACAAAATGTATTTAAATTTATCTGCAATTTCTGTTACAAACAATTTTCGTGTCAATAAATAGATCACGAGTTACACGGGAGATGCTATATGAAGGGCACGTAGGTTTGTCAAGCAATGTCCAGTATCGTGCGATCGGAAACAGAAATGAATAGATCACATAATTTATAAGGTTGCAAAATATGTGGGACCACAACACTCCACGCAGTCGTTCTAAACTGTGCTAAGCACACAGACACGAGTGGGTCAGCTAATATGGGGATTTTCGTCGAAAATCTAAGAAAGACACTGAAGAGAAAATTTGTACTAAACGTCCACACGTTTCTGAAAATCGCAACGTGGCGCGAGCAACGTACTTCGGACAGATTCTTTTCTGTGAGAATCAATTAATATAACTAAGATTCTGGCCGTCTAAGGTATCGGCGGCTGTGAGGCCCGGGAAACGTTGACCCAACTTTGGTCACTAAAACTTGTCATCTTTAAAGGGAAGCGTCTTTTTGTTTGGGGGGGGGGCGATGTTAAAAGATAACAGCCTGTGACTCAAATCAGTCGTCTCTTAGGTTCGCCGCGTTGTAAAGACTCAGATCTTGTGGGCTAATAGAAAACATACTTTAGACGATACAAATCCAAAATGACGCTCATTGCATAAAAACAAAGGACATACAATAAACACAAATAACTGTCCATAGTGAATTAGTGGGCAAATGGGGGTGAGAATGGTGAAACACGTCGAATTTTGCAGGTGAAAGAAATCTTCTTGGAGCTATGTGAAAGCCCCATTTTTTTAAATTTACCACTTGCTACCGTTACATGTGTTAACGTTCCAAACACCTCTTCTAAAGACTCGGTAATGAAAAATTGATTTGCTCATTCCACTGCCGTGAGAAACAACGGACAGCGATTGCAATTGAAAAGGTATGAAAGTACGGGCAATTCAGTAGGCTTATACCGGAATGGAATGATAACCTGATGAAGACAGTTTAGATGAGGATATGAAGGCCTGTCAGGCTGTGCCATGTCGGCGGTCTCTCACCTGCAAGTCACTGTTAGGGCCCAGACCAATCCATGTGAGATTCGCGGTGGAGAGAGAGTGGCACTGGGACAGAGTTTTCTCCTAAAATTTTGATTTTCCCTCTCATTGTAATTTCACCATTGCTCAACATTCACATTTCCTTCATCTACCATCGACGCTATATAATCCTAGCAAATAACAGCATACATCAAGGGCTGCTTGTTGAACGTCTTAAAGTAACACTTTACAAATGAACGTGGTGTGTAGCCGCAGGACTTGTGCCTGAATTATGTGATGTAAATATGAAGCGATATATAGTACTACGGCCATAAACGAATTATGACACAACTGTCACACTGAGGGGCTTAGGTCAATGCTATTTTAGATCCTTATCCTAAGACTGTATTACAGAATTAGAAACAAGCAACAGGAACGCAGGTTAAACCACATTAAAAAGTGCCGCTGAGAGCGTGGACAGGTTATTGAATGACGCTCTTGCTAACATAAATTCTTTAGCGCCGAACGGTGTGATTATATACAAAATAATTTGGAATGAATGCGGTTAGAAAGGTCACAGTGTACAGGAATGTAATATTATTGCCTTCCTTTTTCGTTAGAGGCACGCAGTGGTGCAGTTGGTTGAGGCACTGCGCTACAAGGCGGAAGGTAGCGGTTTCGATTCCCCAGAATATCATTGGAATTTTTGATTGACATAACCCTTCCGGCCGCATTTCAGCCCTGGGGTCAAATCAGCCTCAAAGAGGAATGAGTACCAGAAATATTTCATTGGTGTAAAGGCGGTCGGTGTGTAGGGCTGACAACTTTTCCACCTTCATGTGCCGATTGTCTTGAAATCTGTAAGCCTCAACCTACTGGAAACCTCTGGACCCCTAATAGGCCTGTACAGGGATTAATTTACCTTTCTACCTTTTTCGTTTTCAAGACTATTCTTGGATACTCAACAGTCTTTGTAATGTGAATTTATTCCAACCAAATGGCACGCTTCGTCAACTTATGTAAGTTACTACTTTTTGGTTACATTTTTGTAAGTCAGTGGTACCTCTTTTCGAATTCTGCAGTATTCGGACCCCTGGAAGGCTTCTTATGTTACCGGCAATGCTAGTGTACCCGCGTCTCATTAGAACAGCATCATTGCCTGTATTTAAAATTAGCTGTACCGTACATATATGGTAAATTTTGACACAACCGTAAAGAAGTCCAGTCACAGAGCTAACCCGTCATTTGAGTGAAGAGACTAAGGAAAACTCATGGAATAAATCACACGACTTGGCTCTAGGTTCGAAGTTTCGAAGGGGAGAATTCCGTGTACGAAACGGTGATCTAACATACTTAGGCAAGAAGAGACGTTATTATAAGCTCCAAAAGTAAAATAAGGGACACAATTGTCCAAAATGACTTCGTGTTACACACACACACACACACACAC
>Ga0136643_10005090_pt1 | contig 18409 bp, 9 predicted proteins | sample TergutLab28metaG_FD_96883 | JGI IMG/M metagenome (GOLD analysis project Ga0136643, IMG submission 96883) | Labiotermes labralis P1 segment gut microbial communities from Petit-Saut dam, French Guiana - Lab288 P1 (version 3) (version 3) | ecosystem: Host-associated > Arthropoda: Insects >...
CGTACAGAGAAATAGAACGGATTATTTGTCAACAATAGGACCAGATTGTTGACATGGTGGCAGCACTACCCTAGAGAGGTTAAGAGGTGAACAATCGACCCATATAACAAGTAGTGTCAACTCGCGGACGGAACAGGGAACAGGTTACCCGGGGTTAGACACTACACAGCTACAGATTCATGTTGTTTTTACATTTCTGAAACAAACGGTTTCATGATGGCTGCCTTATACAGCCGAAACATGTAGCTATTGTAGATTTGTTATAATAAAGATTTGTATATTGATGGATTTATTCTTATTGTTGCCTAAGATAAATATATGTTTGAATTCTGCATATTGTCCTATCCCTGCAAATTGGACAAAATATATATGTTTCAGGAAACACCTTCATTGTGAATGTGGCACTGGCAGATTTGCTCATCACAGGACTAGTGTTCCCAGCATCTACAGTAGTACTGCTTGCTGGTCTGAAGGACGCTCCTGAAGTGTGCAACTTCCAGTCGTTCCTGGCTATCCTGTGTTGCCTGGTTACACTTCTGACATTGGCTGCCACAGCCGCCGAAAATTACGCACGTCTATGCCTGTCACAGGATTGCTATGCAATGCTCACATCCACAAGAATTACAGTAGCCGTTCTCACAATCTGGCTGCTCAGTGGGTTAACTGTCACGTTACAATTTGTGTACAATGTGGGGCCTGGATACTGCAAACCACATCGCTTGACAGGAGATGTTCTGCCACATTATGTCATTGTGGGTGCCTTCTTTGTATTACTGCCTGCTTCCCTTACTTTTGCTTGCTACCTCCACATTACCCTCCGTATCCGAGTGGCCAAATCAAGGCCCAGCTTCAAGCCACCCATGTCATTTAGTTGGGACTACTCTCTTATGAAGACGAACCTCTACAGCTTTATGCTCTTTGTAGTGTTTTGGCTACCATTTGGCATTACCTTAGGTGTGGGATCTGTGCGTACAATTTCAAGTAGACTGTTTTACAATTTGGCATGGTTTGCACTCAGTAAGTCTTGTTTCAACAATTTTCTGTACTGCCTAACCAACCGTCACTTCCGAAATGCATATGTTAATTTATTTCACTATTGTTGCTGCAAAACAACAGTGTCCTTTTCAAGGCGACCCCGAGGAGCTTCAGAAGGACTGTCAGCAACCACAAGGCCAACAGGAGACGTGCGTGTGCACATCATCCCTGGTTATAACATGTACTCTTATACAAGTCCCCAGCGTGCACGAGAGGTATGCAAAACAGCTACACCCAAGCGTTCTGCAGGTCCCTGTCGGCCCAGTACTAGCCGTCCAAACGGCCGTGATGTGTACGAATTGTGATGAACCAGCGGATGCCCTGTAAATGAGCATGACGAATAAGTTAGCTAGGTTGGGCACTCCCTAAAACATTGCAATCAGATGCGCGTACCACTGTAACACAATGCATGTAAAAATACACGAAACAGCAATTGAAACTACCATAAATACTGAAAGTCTGCACATTTATGAACATAATTTTTGCAAATGTGATGATCATATTTATGCAGATGTTATTAAAATAATACAGGTTACTCAGGACCACAAGTAAATAGAACACACATTCAGCATTCAAAATTAGACATGTTTAACTTTTGCCTGATTCTCTGAGCTACACAAAGTAATGCCAACACACAGTCCCTCTCAATTGCAGTTTCATAAAGTACTCTTACACCAGTTTCTAAATATATCAGATATTTAAATATTTATTTTTTTAAATCAAGCATATTAATAATTCATATTTTATTATCAAAGTTTTCATAATGTAACATTAGATTGAAGAAACATTATAGATAGTTACTCTTCACCATTACATTACTTTATTGACAGTGCTGTTTGTACATCCGTGTCAAAGGCAGTAAGCACTGCCATGGCAGTAGTGGTACTCCGACACATTACACACAAGTATTACACTTAGTGCTTTTGCAGTGCGGAAGTTCCGCCATAAGCAGACTCCAGTGTAGTTACAATCAAGGGAACCCACTGGGTGTAAATGAAATTTCCATAAGGCAATATTAAAAAAAAAAAAGACAAGTTTGAAAAACATTCAGCTTATCAGCCAGCATTCAAAAATACTCTCTATACCGGAAAAAAGACAAGGGCCTAAGTCTAAATTATGTAACTTCAGGACAATTACACACACATTTAATTTCAACACACAACAGATGTTTGTGAAATATTTGAATATTAATATAAATATATGCAAGCAACTTCAAAAGAAGACTGTGTTCATTAAATGATACATCTCAATTCTAACTTAACAGGACTGGATTCATACATAACAATTCAAGAAATATGTTAGATGTTTGGATGCATATATATATTGTACTACATCTTTATGATATTGAACACACCTTTGTCAGTATTTTAATCCTTCAAGTTTTGTTCGACATTGATACTGTATACTTGAAACTCACTGCTATGTCTTCAACATGCATTAGGTACACATTCTAGTTAGGACATACACTAGTATTTTCTTATGTTTTCCTTGTATTGGGTTCTGCCAGATGGTGGGTCAGATGAGCCGAAATATGTTGGAGGTAATAATATGTAACAATAAAATACACAAATTGACTTGAAGTGAATTTTGTTGGATCCGTATATATAAATACATCATCATCATCATCAGCTCTGCAGCCCTGGGTGGGCCTTGGCCTCCACATATACTGTATATGCACAGAAAATATAGAATATTAAGAACGTGTTAAATATTCTCAAAATCATTAACATAATCCAGTAATAGTGTCACATGCTCCTGATGAGTATGCATCATACTTGAAAATACATATTTCTTTAAAAACTATAAAAACGATTTATAGGGTACCATACCCAGGTTCTATAACTCACATAAATTGGGTACTTAGAAAAATTCATTTCAAGAAATTAAAAGGAACATAATTTTTGACTCTATTATAAAAGAAGTTTTCATACAGACTCTTAGGTATGTATCGCAGTGTAATAAATTGTAACCTTCCAGAACTGAAAACTATCTCATGTGGTAGCACTTGTTACACAAAGTCATCAAGCTTATCAGACTTCTGTAAGAAAATGGGGTCAGTGGTATTTACCAAAAATTTAAAGTAATCTCAGAAACAAGTAACTATTAATTCTGAAACTTCATCTTCTTGGGGTTCCAGCACAGAAATTCACACGCATTAAATTGTTTACTTTTAAAAGTAAATGAAAAAGATGTTTTATGAAATGCATATTTTTAACCCTGCTATTGCTTAAAAGTTTTCTGCCTGCTGAAGTAATTCAGTAAAGTAGATTGATAAAGTCAGTTAAGGCCCTTTGTGGTAGATTAGCGATTCTCTTACATATCTGGGGTAACACGTGATGTACACACAACACAAATAAATAATGAAATGTTAAATAGAACTGAGACTACACAGAAGTCAATAATTAACGTGATTTGCCACTTGAGAATATCTTTAATTTTTCAGTACCAATCAGTTTTATTTTTGTGCTCTGCATTACAAGTAGTTTTCTTTCAAAAATTTCTGTTCCAACCTAAACAGTCTTGCACAAAGAATGAGACCTTAAATTACATTATGTGTTTATTACTCAAAGTATAAAAATCCATCCATAACTGAAGCAACACGCACAAGAATTGAGACCATAAACTACATAAATATGCAAAGTTTTTGCCACAAGTATGAAAAAATAAGGAAAAAGAAAGCAAGTAATGTCTAGTACAGGTTGCTAAAAGAAAAATGATCCATCCATTTTAGTACAGTAAATGTATTATGGTTCCATGTAAAATATTCAGTTTTTCTCCTGTAAGTTTGAATGCCAACAATTGAAAACTATACCAAAATGTAGGGATTTCTACAAAATATTGTAATATATTTATAGTCTGTATACACAATCCACAGTTCGAATCCCTTCAGAAGAAAAGTTTTTTCTCTTTTCCGAAATGTCCAGTTTGTCCTTTTGGCCCATCCAGCCTCCTAGTCAGTGGGTGATATGGGGATCATGTCCCTGCGGTAAGGTAGCTGGGGTGTGAGAGTAACCACTTACCCCTGTCTAGTATCCAGATGAAAAATGACAGGGGCTATTCCTCTGCTCCCCCTTTATGTCATCATGTTGTGGACAGGGACAACTTTACCTTATATACATTGTATATATGAAACAACTGTATAACGAGAGTCTGGTATTAATCAAAGCATTTGTATGATAGGATAAAAAAAGTTTGGTCTCAGAATATTATCAGGAATGTTTCTGTTGGTAAAGTTTTCATTTCATCTTAGCACAGGCCAAGGGCTGTGGATACACTGACACAGACTTCCACGCATTACATTCACTGTTGTGTTTGTACAAGTGCAGACAATTTTAAAGTGTAACTTAATTGCAAGTTATATAGTGGCTTAGATTCAGAAATATTTGCAATTACTTGTCAAGTATATATTATACACTTCAGTTGACACACAAAGTAAAATTTTCTAGTGAGTTTGTAGGATAACAAAGGCTACTGAAACATCAAGACATTACATCTCACAGTACTCTTATTATTTACCATCTGTGGAACTGAAGGTATTGAGTGAACAAGCACATGATTTTCAGGCTGAATAGCAAGTTACATAAGGTATCTGAAGACAATGAGTCCTAGAAGTGCCCAGTACCAGAACAGGCTGGCTGTTTATTGCAGTTGTACAAGTACAATACTAATTTGGCACGCACTGCTGTTATACGCATATAATCTCTGTAAATTTCTGTGTTAAATTAATTTTGTATTGTTGTATATGTATGCAGTTTACCGTCCATTGCACCCAAACTAGTAGAGTGGTGTCCAAATCCTTGGTGGCTGTGCTCTTAATGAGATGCATAGAGACTGTATGGTTTATTCATTCTCCTACCAAACAAAATATTTGTTGAAAGTTAATGCCATCTATTGTAAACACTTTAAAAAGTGCCATTGAATAACAATTCCATTGGTATATGGAACACTTTGGCTAGTGGTGTTCTGCCAGTCCACTAAAACTGGAGGAATATAAAAAAAAAATTCTCTTCCATGTTCTACAAGATCTTTAATGTTTTGCATTGCACAGCTAACAATGCTGTAGTATTTACAAGGTTTTATGTGCCTGGCAAAGAAGTGGACAGACTCATCTCATGCATTCACTGCAGTGGAAAGAGGCAGAACTATCACATTTATTAGTATTACCAGGTCATGTGTCTGCATTTCCACATGACCTGACTTCTAGACAAGCTTTCTCAATTGACAAATTCAACTAACCTGTACAAACACAAATCTTTCCTTACAAATAGAAATTTAAACTGTTATTAAACAGTTTACTACAAGCATCAGTGTTGTGTTCCATCCTGGGATCAGCATATGTTTCATTAAATTATGAATAAGAAATCTGTGCAAAAAAAATGGTCTAAAGCATAACAAATCTGACATTTTATTAAAAATATAAATAGTGTATGTAAACGTGGGCCCGGTAGCTCAGTCGGTATAGCGACTGAGCTACGGGCTGGACGGTCCGGGATCGAATCCCGGTGGGGATGAGATTTTCCGCCCGTCCAGACTGGCCCTGCAGCCCACCCTGCCACCTGTAAAATGAGTACCAGGTTTTTCCCAGGGGTAAAGTGCGGCGGGGGCATGCTGCCGACCAATCACCCCCTTCTAGTGCCACGGTCATGGAAGAGTAGAGCTATATACCTCTACCCACCCTCTGAGCCACACCGGGCCTGTAATGGGATCACTTTATCTTTACGTAACATTACACTTCTGCATTCCACCTACAGATGGTGTTTGACGCAAATCAAAGATGTGGATTTATCACAGGCCTAAGAAGGATTAGAAGGCAAATGACTTGATAACATGTTTACACTGATGTGACTAAAATACAAAATACATGAATGAAACAACTGAGAATTATTGTGCAATTAAAGCATTGGGATAATGGGAAATAGAAAAATGTAGGGTAACAGATTTACTGATTGGTTACTTCAACACAGTGTGCCCACTGCAGAGGTTAATTTAGCAGTGAATGATTGAGAAGTATAATCATGTATAATAAGCAAGAATAGATTTGAAATGCAGGTGCCATAGCCTGTTTCATCATACTTACATGGAGGGATGGTGTAAGAACACAAGATATCTCAATACTAACAAACTGGCTGAAACTTAACAAGGTTTATCTTGAACAGGTAACACCTGTCATATAACCTAACCTGCTTGGTGATGGCCACTACAGTTATTAACAGTAATAGCTAAACCTTATGTCACTGAAACATTAGACAATAATATGTTAATCAATGACTTACCATTAAACACGGTGCCCATTTTCTGGTCCATAGACCTTCTGCATCATCGGAAAACATGAGACATATGAACTCAGCATACAAAATGCAGACACTTCCAATCAAAATTAAAATATAGTCAATTGAAGTGCAGTAACAGACGTCACGATAGACACTGTTGTTATTAAGGAAACATGACATTCCTAGGTAACATGTTCACAGTTAATTAAGGCACTTCAATTCTGTGTTGGTAATGAAGGTCAGCTCAGCTACCGTTCCACTGCAGAATCATTAGCCATTGCTCGCAACATATTATTATGCAAACATCCAATTACAAGGAAAGGCATGCAGGAGGATGGGGGCTGGAAAGATCGGTAGCATATTAATTTGACTGAGCAGGTCCTGACCATATGATAATTACAACAGATGCAATTACTTACCTAGCTGTGCAGAAAACTCTTTCATCACTCTAGACAGCACATTGTTATTAAAAAAAATCATGACATAATTCTTAATACATAACAGACTGAAAATGGCAACAGTACAAGGCTGACTCACTCTATAACATATGTTACAACAATTAATGGCTGTGCAACTTGCAAGTTACATACTTATTGCACATAATAACTGTGTGTTGATGTATCAAAGTTCTCCTACAGTTAGTATTTCCTTTATTATTCAATGTATTCCATAACACAACCGAAGTCTTACAGGTCTGTAAAACTGGGAGGCATAACATCTGCATCTGAAGCAATATGACAGAACAGTGGTTGTCAACCTTTGTGACTTATAGACCCATAAAAGAGCTGCAAGTTACGTGAGAACTAGTCCCTTGTCTGCCTCAAATTATTCAGTACAAATATTAGTCTACTAATATAATAACTGGCGTGAGTAAACCCAAATAGTTACAACACAAAATTGTCTTGTGTGGTGTTTAATCAAAGACATCATAACCACCAATAATTAAAAATTAAGTACCAAGCCATAAGAAAGAATTTGTCGCAATCTTTTAATTTATATACAGAAAGAAATGTAATTATGATAAAGACTGTGCAAAAAAGTGGTAATGAAAAACAAAAAATGTTTAGTCACTGAAAAGAAATAAATAGTTGTTAACATAACGAAAAACACATAAAATCTGTTATATGCTTGGGAATTTTGACTGAAATGAATGTGAGGAAGACTAAGTGCAGTATAAGTTCATGCCTCATCACCAGAATGCAGGGCAAATCAAAATCATAAAACATTAATTGAAATTTAAAAAAAAAAAACTAAGTTTGTGTATTAAGAAAAAACTGTAAAAGTTAAAGGTAAAGTTGTCCCCATGGTCCATAATAATTTGCACTCTTCAACAGATATTATGGAGGTAAAATAACATACATACATACTTAACATACTTGCACCACCTCATTGCAGAATTTGGTTGTTGATAATTGTATTTTCTTTACAAATTCAATCGAAGTGACAATGTAGGATATTAACTTAGGACTGATTTTCAGCTACAAGTTCAAAGTGCATGATAACAATGTAACTGATTTGACAAGACGAAAATAATGCAGATAATTTAACATCAAATAAAAGGGTGAGTTAGCTAAACAGCATGAATAGACCTGTATGACTATTGCCAACTATACATAGAGTTCATCCCAATTCTCAGAAAGTATGGTTCATTTTTTCTCCATAATGATGCCTACAACAATTAAAAAAAGTCTCATCTGCACAATTTTATGTATGCAATGTGACAGGTTTATTTAAGACAGTTTGTCTCATCTTGCAGATTTTGTTACAAGCTCTGCACATTATGGAAAATTTCAATGAAACAGAAATCACTGAGCAAGGATATAAAACTTATGAAGTTGTCTATAATACTTGGTGGTACGCAACATTATTTCCAAAATAGCTAAAGTACATACAACTATATTGTTCATTTGTTACTTGCTTAGCATCTTGAATCATGTGGTAATGCATATGCAAGCAATGGTACACAGAGTAACCCAAAATCAGTTAACCATATTTAATTGTCCAGTTTACTAATCAATTAACTGACTCTTGGGCCACTCTGTATTTAAGAATAAATGAATGTGTATTCCTATATGATCATCAAATAGTATCAGAATGGTTAAAGCAAGAAGAATGAGATGGGCAGGACACATTACATACATGAGAAGGATGAGAATATATGTAACATTCCACTCAGAAAACCTTGAAGGAAGAGACTTCAGCACAGACAGGAGCATAATAGTAGACTGGATCTTAAACAGATACAAAATGAGAGGTGTGCACCAGATTCATCTGGCCCAGGATAGGACCAGTGACAGACTGTTGTGAACACCGTAATGAATCCTCAGGTTCTGTAAAAGCAAATTGTCTTGACCAGGTGGGAGAATGTGAAATCCTCAAAGGCTCAGCACCATGGATTTAGGTGTAGATGGCTTTGAAAAACATTTCAGTAATGTCTGAACAGCCCTGTGCTCCTGTAGGTTGAGATCTAGTGACTCTCTTTCACTGAAACATTTTCAAAGGATGATGTATCGCCAGGTGAAATGACGTGTAATGCATGTCAAAATGCTACTGTCCCTCCCCATTTGATGTGCAGCTCTCACTGTCATGTTGTCCGTATGCCTTCTTTCCAGCTGTGATCACTACCACCATGAAAAGAGAGATTTTTTGTAACTGTTATTTGACAAGGGACCACATGTTTCATGGATGGCATTTATTTTGCTGGAAAATAAGTGAACTATTTTATGTGTAAAAATAAATATTTGAAACAATACATATTGTAAAGTGTAATTTCATACTTCCCTCAGATGTATTTCTTATAACTTTATATGTGAATTTTATGTACACAAAGGTAAAATAACTAAACAGCAGTTTTCACTGATTAGCGATAACTGTGCTTAAATTGGTATAATGTGTACACATGTGAAAGAAGCACTGATTCATATTTCGGTTGGCGCAGAGTCTTTAAGAGTAAATCACTGGTAGAGCCTGACTGAGAATTAAGGTTACATGATACAGTTTTAATGTTTACAAATGAAGTACAAGATCCTATGTGCAGCACACATCTTACAGTCTGCTGACATAACATCTAACTACTATCATCCAGACAGACTTATATCCAGACAATGGATAGAAATTTTGGTATATAATAATGTCTTGGAAAAATTTAATTATGGACACTTTATCCTTCTTGACAATGTTGTTCACACCTATTGGACATTTCCTGTCAACTCACAGTACATGAAAATGTTGGGTAAAAAATGATAAGCCCATAAATCAACTACCAAATAAGGAACACTATTGAATTTTCATTATAATAAAATAAGCCCAGAGGAGTACTCCTGGTGCACAATGTGTGTGCAGTGATAAGAGCTGATTTAACTTTCTATGAACAATAAAATATCTGACTTAATCCATAACAAAATGGTAACCACAGTCTTAAAAGACCCAAATAAACTTGATTAAAATTAATTTACATTAAGTACAACACATTTCATGTAAAAAATTTGTAGTGGGTGACTAGAGTGTAGGAATGAAAACAAGCCATACCAGTGACTGAGGCAGGAATCCACAGTGCTTCAGTCCTCATAATATGCTTGTATTCAGTGCCTAAGTGGAAAGGGATGTCTTCTAGCTTATTTTTTGGTGGAATTCACTTGTTCAATGTCCATGAAGTTTTCTTTTGCCCTTTTAATCTATAATGTTGTCCTTATGGAAGATTATTGATATATAGCTACCGTATATACCATCCCATTAATTTCATTTCATTAAAATGAAACTTCATACACACAAGATATTATACGAGGATAAGCAACAGTACAAACATGGACTTTCATTTTATGTGCATAGGCTTAATGACTTACAGTCTTAACACATGTTTAACGATTTCTGACAGCATGTTTTTACCATGTGGGACTTAGTGCTGGAATGTTACACCATGTCAGTAGTCAATTATTACCAATATTTTGAAATAAACAGGTGCCCTCAACTTCGGGGTAAGGCAGTCCACGAAGGCACTATGATCCAAACATTGGGTAACTGTTTACCAATAGACATGGCATAACATCTCACCATGACAAACACAAATGTTGTTTTCACAGGACTGTTGATAAAGATTCAGATCCACTGCCTCCATATTTATGGCAGTCCAAGGCTTTGACTACCATGGCAATGCAGGAAATTAGCTGATACAAAACACTGGTAAATAATTACCTACCGACATGGTGGCATACCCCACAAGACTTTAATCTACTTCTTTCACTGTATTTACAGTCAGTGATAAGTCTATGTGAACTGAGATGTTACTGTTGTCATTGATAAGCAGAAATATTCACATCACTGTATCATATAACCTTACATATTTTAGGACATTAGTTTTCTATGGGAATTTGATCTTATCAAAATATTTTCTGAGTGAAACACTGTACACTGTGCCACAGCTAACAGTTAATTTTAAGAGACTTTTACTTAAAAGAATACTAACTATATTTGTACTGTGACTTTCACTTATGGCAGAGATTTTTATCCAAGTTATTTCACAAAATGTGGCTAGTAACCATAAATATGTATGAAATGAATGATTTTATTCACCATCCATAGGGAGGTGTAAGCGGTATTCTAAATGGTAATATGTAACACGTATATGTATTGTTGTGTATGAAGTATGTCAACTGCTCTTGTAAACATGTTACAAACAATTGTACATCGAGAAACAAAGTGCAAGATTCAATACTGCAGTAAGAATTCACATTGTTAATGGGACAAAAGAAATTGTATGCCAGACATTCCTTCCCACAGGGTTCAGACAATGTTGTATTACACTTGGAGTTGCTTCCTTTCTGGAATTTTTCCATCATCCAGTATTCCAAAACACACACAATGTAATGTCAAAAATACAACTTACACTGTTTTCTTTTCAGAATAATAGACAATGTTCCAAGACCAGAAACCAATTAATCCTAAGTGGTATTCCTTATCCGTATTGGACTGTGCATCATCTTGATATTTAAATAAAGGTAGACCAACTTTGATGACACTTGCTTTATTATGTCAATTTACTGCTCAACATGTTTCAGATGTTAATACATCCATCTTCAGGAGCTTGTGACTGCTTGGTGCGTTATTGTGTAGGCTGTATTGTGCTGACTTGAGGTGTGTCGGTGTTATGCAGCAGGATTGGCTGTTGGTGATGTGGTATCCGAATGCAAGCTGAACCACCACTGCTTCTGCCTGCATTCGGATACCACATCACCAACAGCCAATCCCGCTACATAACACCGACACGCCTCAAGTCAGCACAATACAGCCTACACAATAACGCACCAAGTAGTCGCAAGCTCCTGAAGATGGATGTATTAACATCTAAAACATGTTGAGCAGTAAATTGACATAATAAAGCAAGTGTCATCAAAGTTGGTCTACCTTTATTCAAAAATGGTATTCCTTATTTTGTTTTCTGTTAGTAGACTTTGAAGTTTAAAAAGAAGCAACAGAGGGTGGACAAATACAAGTGGGCATTTAACAGTATAAATTTTATCATCATGATACATGGACAAGAAATAATAATTGTGCTTTTTACAATAAGCAGCAGTATTTTATTCCAGTGATGCACGAATCCTGGGCGACTAATTTTTTTATGGTGGCACCTAACATTTGTGAGTACTTCAGTATGGAATTTGTTTCATGCCACTCAGCTGGCACCTACAGTTTTAAGGTGGGTCCTGGATTTTGTAAAAATTTGTATACCCCTGTACTATTCATGACATGAAAGGTAAGGAAAAATTCCTTTATTATTGGATGAGCTATCTCCTGTGCTTACAGAATTTAAGTTACTGTCTGCTACATTAGGAGTACTGAAGCAAAATCTTTGTACCATTCCTTGGTATAGAACACTGGACAATACATATCTCATGTTTTCCTAGCAGTGTGTTTTAAAACTTTGATATATATCAACAACAATGCACAGTCTCACATCCTAGAAAGCAATAAATTGTAATGTTTGGAGTGCAAATTGTTAACCTGACTGGTGTCTGCAGTCACAAAACATATTACTGGCAATCTGAACATGTGCATGTGCAGCAGTGGTGAGAATGAAAGTTCTTGTGACTTCATTAAAAAACTTCAGACATAGGTATAAATATGCATAAACATGCCTCTTGTAAATAATGTAATGAACACTCTGGTTCCCTAAAATGTAGGAAATTTCTGAATTACCTGAGGAAATGTTAGCTTCTCAAGAAGGACTCAGTCCCTAAAAATCATAACCAGGCACTGTTCAATCTGTACAGCTGTAGCAGATGACATGAGATAATGGTCCTCTGTGTTCCAAACATTGGTACTTACCTACCTGATAACACCACGTCATATATCAGAATCCTAATTTCTACTACTACAAGAACCTCATATCTCACAGAGAAGATATGTATTCTCTGCATCCTGTTCAGTTCATTTTTACTTTTTCATTTTTCTTTATAATATATGATACTGAAAGACCTGAATGATACAGTTTCAAATGGCGAACACAAAGAAATTACAAGAAGGGTGGATAAAAGGTTTTCTTTGTGCCTCTAGCAGCTGAAGACTTCAAATGTGAGTGTTGTGCCAGAATATAGCAAATGGGAATATACAAATAACTTGGATCATCGTCACAGAAGTTTACATTCAGACTGCCATATGCACATATGGGTTAACTCTCTTGAAGATAAAAAACCTGCAAGCACAGAGGAACTCCTGCAAAATATTATAGTTGTTAAATTATAATAGTTACATTCTTGGATAGTAAAAGTGCTTTTCAGTTTATTTTTAAGATACAACAAAGCTGTATTCTTTAATCATTTTGATACACTCTACCAACAAAATTCACAACATATTGTGCATTTTATTGGTTGAGTGTTGTGAACTGGTTTTCAACAATGTAAAATGAACAATATAAAACTGTATTCTGCAATAGTATGTTTATTACAGACATAAATGTAATAATTAATGTGCACTAACATTGAGTTTCTTTTGTTGATTTTGTTGTCACCTATAATTTGTGTTTAAAAATCTAAAACATGCAGCTCAAATCAATTCCTGGTGCCTAATCTGAGCATAACTGGTTTATAAGAATTGATATACAGAATAAGTGGTCTCAGATGTGACTCAGTTTGCATCTCCAAGGAAAGATAGGCCTGTGCCATGCGGTTAAGTTGATGTTGCTAGCAGTAAAAATAATATTTTCATTCTTCTTATCATCATACATGCAAATAGCCAATATAGAGTCCATCAGAAAAATGCATATTTTCAACTGTGGAGTCCATCAGAAAAATGCACACTTTCCAATAACATTTGGTCACCAGCTGTGGCTGTGTCCTATGGGAGTACATTTTTGAAGTGAATAGTTTTAGCGACAATGTTCTAGCAATGTGAATGCTTACTTAAAGGGCCATATAACATACTCCAATATCTTTGTTAGACAGTTCTTAAAAGTTATCATATGCATCTTAAACTCTTAGTGTCATTGATGTATTCTGTGTAGATTTTGTAACATTGTAATAAAATGATGGAGAAATATAAATAGTTAAATTAATCAGACTGACATTACAATATGCCTGCTAGTTTAAATACTTTCTTCTCAGTAATACTATTCTGATGTACTAAATAAATTTACCAAGCAGGCTGGTGTGGTGGAAAGTCTAGCCTTGTATTCAGAGAAGCCTGTTATGAATCTTAGACAGGTCAACAGCTATCATAAAGAAGGGTTTGTGTGGTTGTCCACAGTCTCTCCCTTCAAACGCTGGGATCACTCATTAATTAGGCCATGACAACTTCCTTCCAAATCCTGTCTAATTCATCATTCAGCATTATATGAGTTACTGAAAACATCACAAAATAGCCTGCGTACAATGGCAAACCAAACTTAATGTGACTCACATATCATGATACTTTCTGGATTACCAGCATTAAAATGTTGAAATTTTAAGAAAAACAATTAAGTAGCTATATTGTAGTGGTCAGTCACGTTACTCCTAATTCTGAATCACTCTGATCACACTCTAGAAAGAGGTCATAAAATGTTGGTTTTTGAGCCATGTTTAACCCACACATGAAGATGTGTACAAAGTTACACAGACCAGTTGTGTTATTAATGGTTGCTATGTAACGTTCAAAGAATAATGTTGGATATTCAATTGAAAATGAAAAGCCTGTGTACTTGAGAACACAGCAAGATACTAGCAGTGAGTAAGTAGTATTGAACTTATTATTAATACTATTATTATTATTATTATTCTGCATCCGTCCTACAACACTCTATGTTTTTGACTTCATGCCATGCCTATATGTCGATCAACACCTTTGTCCAATTTTTCACACCAAATACTCTAAAATCCTGCAAGATTTCATCCTGCCATCTATTCCTTTGGTATCCTCTTGATGTCTTTCCCATTGGACTCCAAAAATCCTATTTACCATTCTATACTCCATCATATTATGTAAATGGCCCAACATTTCAATCTTTGAGCTTCAATGAATCTCACTATGTTAGCTCCTCCAATTAAATTGTTTAATTCATGATCAGTCCTAATCCTCCATCCATCTCTTTCATGAACAGGACCAAAAATCTTCCTCAGGATTAGTCTTTTGAAAATCATTAAATAATTAACATCACTCTCCGTCAAAGTCCAAGTTTTAGCAGCATATGTTGCAATGGGCCTTACAGTGGATATAAATATTGTCACTTTCGATTGTTTCCCGCTGATGAGCCTTGATGAAAGCAAATTTTTATTCATAAAGAAGGCTTTATTTCCTTTCTCTGTTCTTGTCAGAACTTCCTCGCTGTTCACATTATTGTCATTTATTACTGACCCTAGGAAATTGAAGTCTGCACTCTCTCAAAATTATTTTGTCTCATTTTTACATTTGTATTCCTATTTATATTGCTTCTTTTCACATTAATTTCTAAATATTTTGTTTTCTCTTGATTAATGCTCAACCCTACTTCATTTGCGTTCTCTTTCAGGGCTTTTAATAATTCTTCCATTGCTTGTTTACTTCTGGCCATTATCACCACATCATCTGTGTATGCATTTATTTGTGTCATTTTAGGGGCTATTGTTCTCTAGACAACAATGTCTTAATTATGTGGTCTAAAGTTATATTAAAGAGAATTGTAAATAAGGTATCACCCTGCCCTACTCCTTCGAAGATTGAGAATTTTTCAGATAAATTATTTTTAAGGATGATCCTTCCTTCTGAATGTTCCACTGTCATCTTTATTAATATATCTTATTTTGCAGGCATTTCTCTTTGTTGCAGTATTTCATATATATCTTAATCCTTATTATGGAGTCAAAAGACTTGCTTGAAATCTACAAATAACATGTAGATTTACATTACATTCATATGCCTTTTCTATAATTTGCCTTAATATAAATACATTTTCAGTTGTTCCCCATCCAGTGGACATATGCATGTATTCTGAAAATTAAGTCTCAAGAAATATTATCCTGCAGAACTAGACATCCTAGAGATATGATCATGTCTCCCAAAATGTAAATTAGGTACAGTTTTCACTTATAACACGAACATTCAAGCTGTCCCCCAACAACTGTGGTATAACTTAAATATCTAATTCACATGTAATACGGTCACTCAAACAAGCTAATATATATTGCAAATATACCACCATATTTGAGATTTATTAGTTCATTGTATCTCGTGATCTGCTAAGCAAAATTTCAGCATGACCAAATATGGCATTTACTCAAATATAAAATGACCCCGCAAAAAAGATGATGTCCTTCACAATCTTTGATTTTCAGGAAAATATCTATCCAAACTTTGTGCAGACAGTTTTTCAGATGATGAAATAGACAAGAAAAACTTGTATTAAATTTCAATCAATATAACATATAGAGCCAAACTCAGTTGCAACATCACCTAAGGGAATGAATAAAATGTGTTTCTATAAATGAGTGTTGCTCTAAGCGAGGTTTACGGTAAAAATAAAGGGAAAATATTTTAAGAAAAAATACAGGCCTGCAGGCATATTACTTAAATGTTTACACTATGACCTATTTTAAACTTAAATTACGATTAAAATCCTATAGGTTTTACCTTCAAAGGTCGAGCAACCCAGAAAACGTCAGCAACTACTAATCTATGCTGCAAGTTCAACTGTATATATTCTTATAAATTAATTAATTCACCATTTCTTAGAATCAGATTAGGACTATATATTACTGAACTTCAATAATCATAGTAAAAACTACAGTACATTTATGGGTTAAGTTCAATATATGTTAGATTAAGGTAATATTAAATTATAATGTATGTGGTAGTTGCAGTTTTGAGTCAGTAGTGAATTCAGCAACAGTGTGGCAAGCTGGACAGAACCCATCTTGTACCAGCACAGTAGGTAAGATCCAGCCTGCAGAAAGCCATTCAATTAGGGACTGCAAGTCAATACACATACTTTCATTCTATAATAAAATATGGAATAATTTTGGGGGGTAATTCTTCCAACAATGGAAGATTTTTCACTTTAAACAAGAAAATTGACAGAATTATGGCTGGTGTCCAACCCAGAACCTCATGTAAAAGTCCATTTCCATAATTAGAGATTCTACCTGTTTCATGCCAGTATATACTTTCATTAATGAACTTTATTATCAATAATCAGGAAATTTTTTAAACAAATTCATTTAGACACAATAGTCATACAAGAAATAAGCATCATTTTCATACACCACAAGCCAACCTACCTCATTTTCAAAAAAGTACATTGTATGTTGGCATAAAAATCTTCAACACTTTATGACCTAGTGTTACAATCCTCAACAGTGTCAAGGCAAAACTTAAAGCATCCTTACGAAAATACCTACAGACACACTTCTTTTACTCTGTAGATGAATTTTTTTATGTTTAAAGATGATTTATAGTACAGTTCTTGTAAAATGTTTGTAGCATTTTACATTGTAAATTTGTATATTTTGTGTATGTATGACTTCTTCTACTTCCACTGTCTTCATGAAACACTTGTGGATCCATGGAAAGTATGTATATATGTATGTATGTTTGTGCTTGTGTATGTATGTACATACATATGTATGTATTTATGCATGTACACACTTAAGAATGATCACTTCATAATTTCCAAGAATACATTGCTGGTCTATGAAGGGCAGAGTCAGGTCTGGCACAATTGTGTACTCAGCCTTGGGAAGCTAATGACAATTTGCAGAACAAGGACTTCAAACATCTGACGGTGTAACATTTAATTATTTACGGGGTTAAGACAATATGATGCAAACCACGACAAGAGATTGCATGTACTGCCACATTAAAAACATGATAAATCCATCATATAATAATACTCAGATGTTTACCACTTTAACAGGAACTGTAGTGATACACAAATCAGGTTCCCAGCTATATTTCAAGTTCTTTTAAAGAATATTCTCGGGGTGTGCATTCCAGCCAAAAATGATTACTTAACAGCTTTCATCTTTTCTCAATAGTAGTAACAAAGCAGAGCATAATCACATATGGCATGCACCACTTGACTTTATGCTGCACTAGGTTAAGTTAGGTTATTATAATAGTTAACCTAAAATTAAAATCCAGCATTTGGTAATACCATGATTTTGGGTACAGTATGTGTGGCGTGCAGAAGGGGATACTAGAGGACTGAGGAAGTGAGAAGGGTTTGGAAGAAAGTTGTTATCATTCCACGATTCTTTTGCAACATGAGAGGCTTTTAGTCTAACTTACCGGTATAATTTACCGTAGTCTGGATGATAGGATGTGGATTTCTACTTATTTGGCTATCCCCTATTGCCACGTCTTTTTCCATTCAACTCTCTCTCTCTCTCTCTCTCACCATAATAATACAAAATGTACGTGAAAAATCGATATAAAAATTCGTTGCTCTGACTCTGACAGACCCAGATTTCTAACTTCATACACCGTGGCAAACATTTAAAAAAACAAAGCGACACTAGTTTTAGGTTTCGACCATTTCATTCGAATACTTATCCGCCCCGTTCTTTTTTTTTTTTTCTCTTAAACCCTACCATTTCTCGCCCCTCCCCATCATTTGCAGTTAATACATTAGGACCCCCACCCCTGTTTTTTTTTATAAACCC
>Ga0136643_10005092_pt1 | contig 18408 bp, 10 predicted proteins | sample TergutLab28metaG_FD_96883 | JGI IMG/M metagenome (GOLD analysis project Ga0136643, IMG submission 96883) | Labiotermes labralis P1 segment gut microbial communities from Petit-Saut dam, French Guiana - Lab288 P1 (version 3) (version 3) | ecosystem: Host-associated > Arthropoda: Insects >...
AAAAAATTTTGTTTCCTTAATAAAAAAAAAAAAAGGAAATTTGTTTTTTTGACGTACCGGGAAATGTATTTTTGACATTTAATCCAGTTTTAAATCCCCCCCCCCCCACCAGGAATTTAATCTCACCCGTAAAGGTAGTGCCAACGCATATGTAGGTGCTTTTAACTTTGTATGTAAATGCATTGCACTAATTATTGCTGCATTATATGTTTTCTTACTATTTATGTGTGATATATATATGTATAAATAAATCAAAAGACATTCTACATCTTAAATTCGGGAATTATCGTTACTGTTCAGTTCATATTCTTTTTTTTTTCAACGCCTACCATTGAATATCGTAAAAATTAAAATGTACTATACTGTAACTATGATGTGGGCATGATACTTGGTCTGTAACGGTAACGATGGAACATATATTGAAAGTGTTTTGGAACAGGGTACTAAGGAAAATGTTGGGACCGAAAAAGAAGAAGAAACGGAAGGAAGGAGGAAAGTGCATGACCCAGAGCTATGCATTTATCCTTTAAAAGCCTACTGGTTACGTGATGTACCAGCAGTTCTAACTTTCAAGAACTGTACATTCTGCCCACAGTGTGTTTATGTGTTTTGTATTATCTGAGAACAAACAGCGACTTATGCCACTTACAATATCAACTGGTTTTTATAACCGAGATGAAAAGTGTTTACTGCGCGGTACGAACTGGATCTTTAAATAAAGCAGTCTGCGCGTCGTCTTGAAAGGGTTAATAGTGCTATGCATTCGGTATTATTAGCGTGATCAAAAGAAGACCAAGATGTGCGTGGCTTGTAGCACGATTAGAAGAGAGATGAGAAATGAATACATTTTGGCTGGTCGTATGGGAGTATAATACTAAAATGAAATTCAATGAAGTTAGATGAGTTGCGGACTAGATAGGGGCAAATTGCGGGCTTTTCTGAAGACATTATCCAACCCTTTGGGGTTCATAAAGTGTTTAATTCCTAGACTACCTGAGCGACTGTCAGCTTTTCAAGTAGGACTCTGTTGTATAGAATAAGGTAGTATCCAACAGAAGGGAATCCAACTGTTGTGAATCATGTACATTTACAGGGCAACACAGAGAAATGCTGACCATCTTTCGAACCCACGATCCTGTTGCGTAAGTGGGTGTAGGTGGCTTGTGATCCTTCACCCCAGACTCCTAAAATTTGCTCTGTGGAGCGATTTATTTCTTCGAATAAGTGCAACAAGAAATTCAATACATCGTCAGTCATATGAGCGTGCGTTATTCTACACCTCCGCTTGTTTTTTGTATGTCATTACATACGTCATGTTGTCGTCGTTATTGATTAATTGTCCTTGATGTAGTTTATCTCAACTAATAAAATACTTGAAATAAATCTTTCAGAGTATTGGAATAAAAAATATTGCAAGGTAAATCCTATCGCCTGCTCCATGTAAGGACGCAGCAGAATTACTTTTAAAGTAATACTACTTGGCGACGGAGAACATATAGTATATGTACCACCTGTTTTAAGATTAAAAAATTTTGAATTTTTACGCACACATTGTCTTTATACAAGAATTAGATGGGCAGTAGGTGCAGCACGTACAGCGGAGAGGAGAGGTGCATACATGATTTTGGTGGGAAAACCTGAGGGAAGACCTAGGATTAGATGGGAGAATAATATCAGAATTGATCTTAAAGGAATAAGTTGAGAGGTCTTACAGGCTGGAGGTACCTGGCTGAGTAAAGGAACAAGTAGCGGGCACCTGTGAACGCGGTGATGATCCTTCGGGTTCCATAAAATGCGGGAAATATTTTGACTAGCTGAGGAAGAAAGCTTTTCAAGCAGGGCCTTGCTGCATGCGTGAGTCCATTGTCTTCGTAATCTTCGTATGATTCGCATAATAGACAGCGGTATTCCCTTAAACAGCATTAATCCGATGGGCTTTGTAACGGAGAGGCAGGTTGTTTCTTGTGACGGACGGAATTTTTAAATGTCATATAGATGAACTTCAGTCTTGGTTTCATGCCCTTTGTTGTTATGCGTTCGGCTTACTTCTACAGGCTCATCATTACTGAGAGTGTGTGGTGCTGTTGTGTCTAGTACCATGCCTGTTATTCCGATTGAGATTAGAAACTCGTAGAGTATAGCTGAAACTGTCATTTAATGCGACTCGTTGTTTGATGTTTATTTTTCCATTTGTACAAGACATTCTTGCTTTGTTTCGATGGATAATGGAAGCAGGTATGCTTTAATTGTGAGGTGGTATTACGAGCTGTGTTGTGTTCCTCTGAGTATATGCCGGCTTTACGTCTGCCTCTGCTAATGGTTTATATATATATATACAGTCCATGAAGATAAATACATCATAGCGCTTGCGATTCATGCCGACATCTACTCTGCCCCTATCAGACTTGGACAAAAATAGAGCAGGCCTTCCCGACAAACGAAACATGCAGTAATACTTTTATTAATGTGTGTCTGTGAACGTAAAAATAAGCTATAAATGACGTAGTAACTTACCCAAGGAATTCATTGCGTATTTTGTATGATACGTAGTTGCTTCCCAACCGAATAATTTGTTACATTTTCAAGTACCTGTGCTTTAAATTAGCTGTAGTATATGGGAACTAGTTCGGTGCGCCCTGAGCAAGGCTTACTCTCCGTGCGTGCACTGTAATATACAGTTCGTGTGTGTGTGTATGTATATTATAATTTTCGTGTTGGTGATATAAGCTCAATCCATGTGTGAAAATAAAGGAGATTGCTATCTGATTTAGTCGAATTGCTTAACACAACGATTACTTAATTACTTACTTCGTTATAGTGATTGTCGGTCAGGACGTCCTGGAAAAGAGGAAAATCTCTGTCGCTGCTGGAAATCGAAACCCGGACCTTCCGACCTATAGCCTAGCCATTATACCAACCGAGCTACCTCGGCTGCCATCTGTAATGTCAACCGAATGTAGCTGGCTGAATGACAGTAAATCTATCCTTATATTCACCTTCGACGATTGTAACGAACAGTACAATGTTGTGAGAGGCAAAAACAATTTTATGAGAGGGAGGGGAGACAATACTACGAAACTTTTCTTTGTGAAAGGCTGATAGATGGTATCAGTTCTAGTTTGGGCGAAGAGACTCTACCATGGACAGAAGTTTATTCTGCGTCGGTTTTGCTCTGAAATTCACACATGGCGCTACATCGAGACGAGGCTGCTAAAGTTGCCAGTCTTCTTTAACAGCAGGTAGTGATTAGATGATGGCGAGAATGGCGTCGTGTATCACGGCCTGTTAATGAATATTCGAGTAATTTGTTGTTAATTAGACTGTTTGGATGTGTGTCTACGTAAGGTGTGCAGTGTAACTTGCCGAAGCAATGGCACTGTAAGTGATAGGCGTCCAGCCAAGTGAAGCTTCAGGTGGGAAATGAGATTGTAATATTATGCCGTTTGGTCGAGCCCATTGATGATTGCACGAGCAGTGGAAGATAAGTACGAAATATTAATGAAATGATCGTAGTCACGGATGAACCGAAGTATTTAAATCTGGTCGCTCGCAGTGTCATTTAGTCATCGCACTCTCACGGGATGTCTTAGGACTACCCCTGCCCCCGCAGTAAGCAATCGCCTTATGACGACATAAATATCAGAATTATAATCAAATTGTGCTTGAACGAGGATTTGTGAGGGAGCAATATGGACTGTGGTAACGTACTTGGTAGCTTGCTAGGAGAAAGTAACAATAACCATCAAAGTGTTATGGCGCTGTGTAAAATCAGTGAGTGGCGTTGCGTTTTATTGGACTCTTTTTCTCGCACATTGGACGCCAGTGCTTAATGTGTTACGATAACATTGTAATGTGTGATATGAAAGGGTCCATAATCATCACCACTCTGTCTAACAGACTGAAACGCAGCGGACTGCCTTACGATTATTTAGCTGCTTTGGTCTTGAGCTTCATTTGCTGCAGATATAAATGTGTTAATGACAAGCCTAATGCACAGATAAGTCGCCACTCAGCATGGACATGGATTATGTAGGTGACGAAAAGCAGTAGAAATACTTGTAATGCACAGAAACGAGACATTTTTGTCGCCCCTCTTTCTTTAGACAGGTATAAGCTCCAAGCGTCATTTTGGCTAGAAGCAACTGGTGTGATGCGATGTGTTTGTAAAATTCGTAAATATTCTTTGGAGCGCTATTTAAGGTAGGCCTTATATTTGACCGAAACGGACCAGCATCATATTTGGTGGAAATGTTTAGCGTTCCCACTACTAAATGTAATAGAAATCCGTTAATTAGTCTGGGAGACGAAGCACGTAATCAGACGTGTAGACATACTTGTGTTAATTACCCCTTGTGTTTATGTTTGGTACCGTGGACGACGTTATATGTAGATTTAAGTGAATATTTAGCCTAATTATATCATATTCAATGGATATAGCAAATTGTTATGGTTCGGCAAGTCCCACGAATTTATTAGGAACCCAAGACGGGTCATTCATTGTTAGGTTATATTTCGATGTTGTTTCATCTGTAGAGGTGACCGAGCGTTCAATACGATTGGCAGGTTGTCGTGAATGTTTACTAGGTAGGAATATAGGAGGCGGGTGTGGCTTGTTTGAAGGTTCCTTGCCGGTGTTCGCCGGCGAGACTGAAGACAACCATTGAAAACCTCAGTTACGATTACCTTGTGACTCAGCCAAGATTCGAGCATTTACCACCGTAAGACAACTCCGTTCCACCTTCCAGCTTCATCGGTAATTCCGAAAGAGTTGCCAGAAATACTGACTTAGATGGCTCCATGTAATGTGCTGAATACGCTGTTGAAACCACGCTCGCTTTCTGTAATTGGCTTCTTCGCCTTCTACTTTCCTTCTGCCCCTGTGTAATCTAAATATTGTATGTACCCTAATTTGCCTTACCTCACTACCTACAGCCAAAAGACTCGAGATTACTGAAGCATACTGAGAGCTATCTTTGAATGTTGTCAGTTAATTAAGCTGGCAGGTATACCATAACCATCAACATTTGGCTTGTGTATCAAAGGATGTCCCTTTTAACTTAAATGGCACTCATCCATAAACAAATCATAATAATTCTGTTCTTCACTGGAAGGTTAACGGTTTTCTCTGAATCTGTAAATCCCCAAAACGAAGTGTCGTGGTAATCAGTGTGTGGCATTTGGTGTCCGTGCACATGGTACGTTTGTGTCACTTTAATTAACACGTTTCATTTTCTTAAAGTGTTATGTATACGATTCAGTTGCTTTTGTACGTCTTCTCGTATTCGTGTAGGATAGTCACGTCCATTTGAGATTTTTGCGATACATTAGAGGCTTACGCTTAAGTAGTTCAGCTGATGTTATATGTTAAGATAAACTCGAGTCGCAATGTCTGTGTCTGCATGTTGATCCGTGTAATAAATATTGGAGTATTATTCAGATATCTGTGCATCTCAGATGTTACAGTAACGTTTATGTTTTAGTAAATTATGTTACCTTAGGAAAATTACTGCTAAATTGTAGACATCTGTGGCATGAATTGTATTTCTTTTCGCGTTTCCGACCTGTGAATTTTGTTTCTTTGTCTGGTATTGAAAACTTCAGTTGAAATGTGTTTAAAAAATCTGACGTTTCTCTCAGCTCACATGCCACTCCAGTCCAACTAGTTGTGCTCCTTGCATGCCCTGAATTTTATTACTGCTTCCTTAAATATTGTGAATTGCAGGAAATGCGTTAATACTGACAGCAAAGTATGAATTGTGTAAAAAGCGTAAATACTTGTGTGTAGAAAGTTGTTTGTGTATTAGAACTTAGTGGGTTGAATCTTAAAGGCTACATAAAATCGGAATAGTTATCGATGAACCTGCGATTCGGTGATTGGACAGAAATAAAAATTACAGTGACATTAAAACCCTTGAAATTTACAGGGTTTTTTTTTTTAAATCTGTATGTCCACGTTTTGCACACCGACAGTAATTTCTTACATGTTACTTACAGTCGTGTTAGAAATAAGGATAGGAGAGCTCTGTTACTTTTCTCCGGTATCGCCACCCAACATATTTTAGGTATGACATCCCACTTGGGTACAAATTCAAAGGTAAGGAGAGTGTCGTTATTCACAGCAACTAGATAAGGTGTTACACGTATGAAATTTTCCTTATGCGTCTTACCCCTGGTTATGGCTGTTTTATAGGTGAGCCGAAACATGTAGCTCAAATTTAAACTTATAACGAAGACTGTTGTGCCTGACGATAGTCACCTTAAATTCCACCGAACATTACTGCATAAAGCCAGGGAGGACAAGTCACATTAACTCAGAGAATTTCTCCGATTTTTCTGAAATTCGAGTTTACATGAAGTGACTTTTTTTTTTGTAAATACCAATTCTCTGTTGTACACGTATATTGATACCTTTTGCCCGGCGGAACACTCTTTGATGTATTGCAGCATGCAATTACGTGTACCGCAGAGTAGCCTATAACATGGTACAGGAGACGTTAGTATTATTTCCTGGCATTTGGTCTGAGCTGAAAATGTTTTAACAGCATCTTTTTCTTTACCTAAACTTTATTTTTTATTGCATTTGTATTTGTCTTGACGCCCCGATTATGTTGGTTAGAAATACGCAGTAAGCTACGTTTGGAAATTTCATTAAATCTATTAAAAAAAGCAGTCCTAAATTATCAGGACTCGTCGCAATAGCAACTTGTTTCCGTATACGATGGAGGTGGTAGATTTCGTGCTTATTAGTCTTTGGTTCGAATCCGGCTTATCTGATTTAGTGACATCGCCGTAGAAGAAGTATAATGTTTATGTGTTGTGCAGAGTAACGGAGAATTGGTTGTGATTAAGAAAATAACCAGAAGATGCAAACAGCAAAGAGCGGTGAGATGCACGCGTGTTTTAGCCTGTATTGCAGTCTATACCATTTCAAATTGGTTATAATCTGTATATTCAAAAGAATCGTGATTTAGTGGAGTCCATTAAGAGCTGTAGATTACAGTGGCGGATAAATGGAATGCTGTCTTTTGAAACCGTTGTGAGATGTGCAGATCATTTAGTTCTCAACTGAAATTTTACGAATATCTTGAAACAATACACGGTAACTTATTGCACCGAATTCTTCAGGTGCCTCTGCATTTACCTGTATGTTTCTGGCGATCTCTTATTTAAGCAAACTTAAATCGAAGTTACTTTCGAAAGCCGGACTTCTTCAGTGGTAGTGTCACTGTTTGTTTGTTTCAGTCTAAGGAGTTGCAGCAGCCATCTTCTGTAGTGGCAGTGGCACAGAAATTTTCTTTCCGCAGCCAAGAGTCGTCTCCGACATTTACATCGCCTAAAGTTCAAGCACTGTGGATAAAATCTCTAACCAAACCAGCAGCTTAATAGCAAACTTTCTGTGCCACATTACCGGGGTAGTGGTTCAAGTGACGTTTTTTCTTTATCTTGTTTCCATAACCGTGCACTGGTGAAAGATTTTACATACAAATCCGACCATCGCACTGTATATATTAATACCACTTTATTCACTGTTACACTCCTACATGTTTCAGCCCTCAAAGAGGCCATCCTCAGGGAGTACTGATACATTTCGTGAGCAGGGTCAACAAAATACGCGTGTTGTATGTTACGTAGCATTTTGCAAATTGCTACGTAACACACAACACGCTGCTCTTTAATCTGATATTTACATCTGGACACGTATTTTGTTGACCCTGCTCACAAAATATATCAGTACTCCCTAAGGATGGCCCCTTTGAGGACTGAAACATGTAGGAGTGTAACAGTGTGAATAAAGTAGTGTTAACGTATATAGTGCATTAGTCGGATTTTTACGTAAAAAAACTTTTTTTTTCGTTTCCTTCGAGATAGCTCATGGGAAATACGCGTCGAAACTGACACCCCCCCCCTCTCACCCGAACAAAGACACAATGATGAATTAATATTTGTCGTCGTGCTGTTTATCTGTTAGACCTTGGCCAATAGCAGAAATTGCTGTTCATAATAGTGTGAGAGTGTACAGACTATGATAGTCGCCATGTGCGTGAAGTGACCCACGGTCCATTTGAATTAACTGTTCCATTATACGGAATGGCAGGACGTTATGACACGTCGTAACGCTCGTAGGGAGGCTTATGTGACGTTCCGGTGATGGCTGTGGGTTATATTTGTCTCGGCTGAATTTCTTGTTTAACTAAGACAAATAACGTAGGATATTGAACACAACAAAGGCGGAGAGTGGGATTGAGTCGACTGTAAAGGCGGCTGGAATGGACCACTGCTGTGGTATATGACCACTAATATAATAGATAAGCTGACCCACTAAGCAACGAACTTGTTGGTCGTGATGAGAGAGGAGAGGATTTTTACGACTTATAAAGTCAGCTTCATGACGGGTGAAGGTATTGAGCGGAAGGGCTATTTATGTAAGACAGTGGCGTCATATCCGTCGAACATGGTAAATGGTATCAGAAGTGTTCGATGTAAAATGAAACTTAGCTTGTGGCTTTGAAAGTAATCTGTAAACTGTTGTGGGAACATTTCCTGCATCATTCCGAACGAGAGTCTAACGTCTTGTCACCAACACTGATATATTTCTGATGAAGTAGAATTTAAATTGTGAGGTTGTAAAGTGCAGGTGTGTCATCTCCGTTCTGTCTGTATAACACTCAATAATATGGGTACCTTCCGTTAATACACAAGTCTTTGTTATACCACATTTAAGACAGCTGCACATTGCGGCTGTACAAGGCAACCATCATCAGGCTTCATGTTTCAGAAATTTAAAATGAAAATTAAATAGATGTAGCTGTAAATCTGAAAGTAAAAACCTATGGCTGAGGTGGCGCACTTACATTAAGTACTTCTAAACTTCACGTCTGGAAAGCAATTTTACAATATATAAAAGTACTGTACAAGCCATTTTTTATTTAGATATGTAGATTAAAAAAAATTGTAGGTGGAAATTGAAAATCATAATAAAACCCTACGTAAAAATTAACGTTTTTGGCTGGCAATTTGTAGCCCTTACGTGGGTGGTTAAAAAGTATGAAAGTGTCGAGCCGTTCGTCTGTTGGATATTTAATGGCATTAGTAATATCTGTAATCAAAATAGTTTACTATGTTACACGTCTTATAAGGAGATATAAATGTGTGACAAGAGTAACTTGTTCCTTTCCATATACTTATATTGGTGAATCGCTCTATGTATATCCGATAAAATACAATGTAATGTGATATGCACAATATGTGGACTCACTCACATCAATATAAGTGATTCAGTATGAACTGTGACGTGCTCAGACAGCGAAATAAGGTACGGCTCATGTCCAGTAGTCGGACTATACACCCTCCCGTGTTTAATCGTATGGCCTAATGTAAACGTTTGTAAGGAGGTTGAAGGTGAAGCAGGTTAGGAAGGCATGCTGAAGGGGAGGGGAAGAGGGCGATGGAATTAAGAGATTGTATGGGCACAGGGTAGGGATGTTGTGCCAGTGTCCTCCCTTCTCGGTGATAGTTTCGAATGTTTTGTTAGAACAAATGTTATGTTTGTCGTTAAGTTAACTGTCGGTTGATGCTTCGTTATATACGTAAAACCTTCCCATGGCATCCAGACGGATACTTTTTCTGTTGAAATGTAGAATCCGCATAATATTCTCCGTGGTTCCACAAGCTTTTACTTTTAGATGTAAAGCTACAGCTATATACTATTCATGTTTGCATTTCTGCAACGTATGGTCGATGATGCTTGCCTTGTACATCCGAAACATATACCATTTTTAATTTGCTATGATAAAGAGTTGTGTATAGACGAATCGTATCCGTAATATTGGGTAGGTTGTAAATTCGTGCTGTTATTCAGTATGAAGTTTGATAAAAACTGGCCGAAGTACCCGTCCTTCGTTCTTCGTCGTGATTTCTTTGCTTGGTTCGTAGCCGAACGAATCGCCCATCCATGTTTCCGTCTGTGAAAATATAACAGCTCAAGAAATGATGAACAGATGTTCATAGAATTTGACAGTGGAGCGTTTTACGAAGAATTTTCCATTAATTTCAAGCCATGTTGTGATAAATTTGGACAACCGCTATGCGTGACCTACTCGTATTTCGGTACCTATGATCTTGCTCATAAAATTGGCCGGGGCAGGAATTTTCTGTCGTAAAGTGTCCTGGCTTGCACTGGGGCCCGCTTGGTTTCTTATTGACGGGGTACCCTTCGCTCTTTCCCCAGAGATAATGCAGATGGGACGTGAAGGTGACCACTCACCGTTCTAGTGCCGAGGTCGAGATGATTGGAGCTATACCTTCACTCCACCATTTGCTTTGATGGCACACACAGGGTAAATTTTACCTTCTTAATATGCAGAAGTAGAAATTGAGTTTGGAAGGAGCTTTGTGTCATAATTGTCTAGGATGGAATGCTTCGGAAAATTTCGCTTGCTTTCGGAAAATAATTTTGGATTGTTCGGTAAACTTCATGTGTCTAAAGAATGCCGGTGCCAATTGTTGAACGTACAGATTTAGAAATTTCCACATAACGTAACAGTTCTTACGTAATTGCTTCAAAAACAGCAAAGCTTGTGGAAGTCTGTGTTGGGCATAAGGTAGCTATTTTATTTTGCAAATAACATGAGGTGCATGGTGATAGGCAAGCAGATCTTCATGTAAACTGTCCGTTACTTTTGTTTGATGTTTACCACATTCGGGCTCCTGCGAACACAGTATGAACCTTCGGGTTCCGAAGTTTGCTGGTGATTTCTTGACTAACTGAGAACCTGTTGGCCTCGCAAAATGGGCCCAGCTGTGCGGAATAAGTTATTTAAAGTGCACGCATCTTGCGGCCTGTAAGGGACAGGTGAATGGGGGCGAGGTGACAGGGCGTAGGTCCGTGCGTTATGTTGTGTGATGATGGTGCTTCGGCATGTAATGTTGCTTGTTAGTCCATTGTTGTCCCTGTAACAAGGATGGACAAATTCCTGTCACCAAATCCCCTTGCTTTGCATTGCAACCAGACTGAGGCTATACACACTTTCCATTCTCTCGGATTGCCGCGTTACGCTGCAAATGCGTGTGTGTTTTTGATTAGGGTAATTTGTAGCTGTAGGGAAATTTGTGCTGTAAAAGCATCCAGTGCTGCGCGGGATGTAAATATTCCGTATGTAGATGCCACCGTTGAGGTTGCGGGGGGGGGGGGGGGGGTGGCGGCGGCACAGCCGTCGGTGCCTCCTGGTTGACGTCTTAAACCAGGCCTAACAAATACTGATGCCAAGTCCAGTGTATTTCTGTGCGCGTAAATCTCCATTAGGTTATACAGTAAAAACGAAACATGACAGCGAGCATGTAATCCCATTAGATTAACATCCAGCTAAGGTCAAGGTGTGAATCCTTCTGCAGTATTGATTTTGTCTTGTTTGTTTAACGTAACAAAGACTTTCGCAGCCTTATATTCTGCAATGTCCAGTGTAATAATTTATGAACCATAGGAGACATATAAATGAAACTCGATATGACACGTGCCTCTCGCTGTAATTCGGCCATATTTCGTTAAAAAAAAAGCCTCTGGTCTCCCGTGAGAGTGATTTTCAGATTGCAGTTATGCTCATTTCAGACTTTGTTATGTGTCTGTAGTAAACATGATGAAGGTTTACACCAGTAAAGAGTTTTTAAATGTGTGGAAATGTGGTTAGATTAATCTGCATCATGACCGGCAAGTTACAACATGAAAGCTGCGGTAACAGTACTTTTAATTTTATCTCCCATGATTCTTACTCTAAATAAGAATTTTCAATTCGATATAAGCCTGTGTAAATAGCTGTGTGTACGTTAAAATACCAACGTTATGGTCACGTGACCTTATAAAATAGAAGAAACTGTCATTAAAGTGCGTTACAAGGTGCTACAGTATACAGTGACTACGGTAAAATCACTGAGAACTGCTAGTAACGTTAGAAACGAGACGAATCACAAGTAGGCCTACATTCCTCTGCAAAGGCACCCTCATCTATCCTTGCTGTTTTTTCCCCCTTTTTATAATGCATAATTCATATTTCTTTAACCTCGGTCATATGTCGGTTGGTATCCACTTAATTGCTCTTAAAATAAGCCATCCAATAACTTATTGGTTGAAGAAAAACACTGCATAAAGATTGCAACACTTTCATTATTGGAGCTAATTCAAAATTTCGAAATGTAATATATTTAATTTCTTGCTTATTAACGACGCCTTTTCAAAGCTAATGAATTATGCACCTATTTATTGGGTACCGGGGCTCTTGGGGGGTAGAGTGGCTGTGGTCTGCAGTTGACCACTTAATTTTGTCTTGTGCCAAGGCTAAAAATGAGTGCAGCTATACCTCCCTTCCCCCGTCCCTTAATAGCGTGCCGAATGACAGTTTTACAACTTTACAGCTTTACGAGATATTCGTTGCGCGAGACACTTCTTTCTGCATTTCGTAGTACTGTTGTCCACAGGACTACTGCACGGTGGACCTTTTTTTTATGGTGGTTGTGGGACGAGACTGCCTCTTTGGGACTTCAAATCCTAATGGGCCCACTGTCCGTCCCGCAGATCTCAGATGAATGGATATAGACCACAGGTGCAATGATAATTGACAGGGGATATCGAAGCAATCCCTGGCCAACATGTTAAAGTGTCACTGTATTCACCACATATCTCACATGAGCTGCTCTGTGAGTGAACCAATTCCTGCGTTGTGATAGGCCTATTACCGGCCTGCACTCTGGCACGGTCGAAAGGTGAACTGAAGCTGGTACCGTTTAGTGACTGCGGTATAAGGATTTGATTATGACATGATGAAACTTAATTTTGTAATCTTCAACAATAGAATTGTGGTGTGAGATGTTAAACGTATGTATGAAGTTGTGTAGAACAGGGTTGTGTGGATGTAATGCTGTAACAGTCCGTAGCATCCGTGCGATCGAAGCAATTACAGCGACTGTATGTGTTCTTGAGGAAGTATTTAGCATTTAAATTTTAGCTGGGGTAAAAGATCTTATAGAGAATGCTGTACTAGGAAATAGAGAAGTGGGAGAATGTGATTGTTAGTAGGAGTGTGGAAATAGAGACGAATTAGAAATGAAATAGATAAAGGAAGGCGCCGTTTATGCATAGGTAAAGAGGGTATCAAAGACATGATGGTGGTTTGTTCAGAAACTAGAAAGAGAGAACGGAATTTTGAAGTAAAAATTCGTTGGCTATGAACAAGGAGGTAGGTTACAGCATAATATTAAGATGTACTAACAAACGTCTGGTTATAGATTTAGGTAGATATTTGGACAAAATGTTGCGTAAGATGAAATGTTTGTAAACATTATGCGAGATGTGCGAAGGGCCTACCACCTTAAGAACCTGGGGCTAATCAGCAGGTAGTCCCAAGGCGAGAATAATGAATTGAAAATAAATATTATTATTATCATCATCATCTCCTGTTTCAAAAATACAAGCAGTCAAGTATGGAAGTTTTCGCCTCTTTAGTTGTAGGTTATTAAATAGTGATAAATCTTCATGTGCACACTTAACTGAAGTGTTGTTACGTAACAGAAGGACACGTTCCTTTGTTTGGTTAGAACATATTATAACGAATTAGGAGGTAGTCTCTGTAGGCCTACGTACAGTTTGCACATTGCTAGGTTAAAGAATCTAACATGAAGTAACGTTTTGTTTCATTAATTTATGCATGGTTTATTGAGCACACTGCCAGTTTGTCGTAACGAATGCGTCAAGTTTTAGTATAATTAATTGATCACGAATTCGAGAAGGCAGAGAAGGAAGCGTTTGTGGCCTAATTTGTGGATTCTGTCCCTCCATTTGTCCGAAGGCATTGGATAAGTATTTGTTTACCTTTTCAACATTTATCATGGAATGTAATTTGAGAAAATTACAATGCTATATTTTGGTCGTGTTCCGCGCCCGCAGTTTGTTTTGAGGCATTATCAGAGCAGCACTTTTAAACAAGACCTGCCGCTTTATTCCTAATCCTCCAAGATTCATTATTCATGTTCTTCTGATCCAGCAATGTCTGCTTGCAGCTTCCCGGCTCCAGGGCGGAATATGACACTGAAGAAACTACAAACGAAAGAAACGCGATCAACATTTATCGATTGTTCTGTACGTGTATTCAATAAGGATGTGCCTATGCCAGTAACGAAGCTCTTTTGCCACATGCAGAATCTCCGTTGCGTGGCTGTTCGGAATATTTATATAAAGTTTACTAACAAGGGGAATGAGAGAAAAGGTTGGTTTCTTTGTACTTGTGTACACAATGTAAAGTTCAAAAATTTTCACTGCCAAAGAAATGCTTGCAAGTCTTACGCATCCGTAGATTTTTGATTCCCATAACATACCGCTGTGCTTGGTTTCAGTTTTCTAGAGTCGTTGGTTTTACGGTTATCTCGGCACTGAAAATCACTCGCGGTGCGTACGGCGCAGATGGGGCAAATGACAATTGCTTACATGTTACTGAACTAGGTCTTACAAATGGCATACTATGCAGATGGTGTGATTCCTCCTGACAATGTGTGGGCTCTCGTGAAGGCGCTAATGAACTCTCGGGCGACATAACAGGACGAATTTTCTTCACCAGCTGAGCTACTGTTAGCTTTTCAAGCAGAACTCAGCTCCCTACAGTTAGTTATGTCTTGCTCCCTACCATGTTTCCGCCCCATCTCCAGTTTCGTGATCACGTTTTCGGTCCTTGGCCTGTACCCGTTTCTGAGGTACAGCTTCTTCTCGATCGTGTAACAACCGTCTTTACATCCCCTTAGTTTGTGTTAAAGGACCTGGTTTTGTACTCGTAAACTTCATAAATTTTTGTATTAGTTAAGTGCGTCGTCGGTTGCGATCATTATCATACTGGAAGTAAGTTTGAGCAATTTTTAGCATATTTTGCATCCTAATTTGTAAAAAGAAACAGGCCTGTGCGTAACCATGCTGTCTCTGTGCCTGTTCACATGGCTGTTTTTGAATAAGGGGGCTCATATTAACGAAAATCGGCGTTGAACTTTGTCATTGTGGGACATCCCAGAGCCGCACTTTGATTATAACAACAAGATTTGCCTTTATAAAGTGATACATGTTTCGACCCTTAAGGGACACCATCAGGCGCAAATATATAAAAAGTAACGCAGTTAGATATCTTGAATTGTCACTCCTACAAATTTATGTACTACAATTATAGTACTATATTAAAATCAGGTTGTCACACCTTAATTGTACAGTATAAAACTTCTTAAATCTTATAACAAAGGTGCGTTAGGTTGATTTTTATAAAATAGTATGAATATTGCAGATAAAATCGTAAGGAAAAGAACTGTTTCATAGTAATGACAGTTCAACGTATGTTTATTTATTCGAGCCTTAAGCGTCGAAACAGGTAACATTTTATAAAGGCAGGTATTATATTTATTTTTTTCGCCCTTGTGGCCTCTAAAACTACATTCCTTTGGGGTTGATACTGGAAGTTGTTGTATGTGTATGTTTCGATGTTGTCTGCTGCTGCCAGCTATAAATGTAGTTTGTTTTAATTTTTCTATGCAACGTGTTGTGACGAAGCTGACTGCGGGCTTAAACCGTTACTCCAAGCAAGGAGGAGCGAGGCAAACTCGATTCGACGTCCCTCCTTCCCTCCTGTCGGGATCTCGCAGGCTCATGTTTGACTCGAAAGATGATTTAACTGAACTTGAAATGGAGTTTGCCCTCGATATCCTTAACACAGACAGCTAAAAGAGTTTATGCAAAATGGGCTTACTCCGAAGACTCGAAAATATTTCTTTGCTTCCGTTTGAGGTAGGAAATCGTTTCAGAACTTCTGACGCGAAAACAGTCTCATCCCTATCGCCAGTCTTGTTTTTGGAAGCCCTTTAAATTTAACAGACCTGAATTTTAAATGATTAACATTTTACTCTGCCTCTTAGAAGTCTGTGAAATGGAGCTGCGTCAAATTTAAACCCTATACCGGTGGTAGTAAATTAAAATAGTTCTGTTGTCTAACTTAGGAACAGGGGTGACAGACCAAGTTTGCGGTGTGGAAACAGTGACGTGTACTTTGAAAGTTTCAACCGTTTAATGTTGATTCCATTGCAGTGAGTTGGCGCAAGTTTAGTGTGCAACAGCAGCATCAATTGTCCTGTTCTTTCACGCATTCTCTTAATTCTGGCAAAGTGTGAGATGAAAGGAACTTTTGTTAAGTTCAGTCTGGGATGATTGCAAATCGATACCGCAAGCAGTTAGTTGCACCGGCCGCTGGGCTGTACCAGTGATGTCACTAACAGGTGATCATCAGTTCTTATGAACCTAATAGGCCGTGGAATATATAAATATAATTTATGTATATCGTATATTGGTCACAGTAAGAAGTCTTTTCCTTAACTGTATCCATATTCGGATCAGGTTCGATTATAAGCCTAACAGGTGAGATAGGATAACGAAAACTTGTGCATGGTACGACGTTCTGACTGTCAGGTTTGCGATAGCATACCTGATTGAATTAAAACTAGCTTCTTTTACACTTTGTTAAAAAAAATGTGGAAGCCCGTTGTGCTGTAAAATTTCTATATCGCAGCCAAGTGCGATGTTTATCCGTTTCACGCCACGTAACTGTTGGCTTGAGATACGCTGTCACACTCGTGTGTAATCCTACTCACAATACCAAGGTAACCCATTCATGTTGTTGTAAAAGCGAAGTGGATTTTATAATTACATTGAGCATTTAAAATTAAAAATAATGTCGGAAAATGTTAAGATATAACGCAGAGGGAATTTTCAGAAAATCTCCGTCAAGAAATACGAATTTTAATTGACTCGTGTAAAAATACTTCTGTGTCAATGGCTCTGTAATGTTCGGCACAAAGTACTTAGACTCTGAAAGGGAAATGAAAATGATCGGAAGTGCCTAGTGGTAAAATTAGTTTTCTCAGCTGCTGTAAAAGAAATTAAATGTAACGTTAAATAAAATTTTGGGGACCGGTACATATTCAGCCTCTGACCGCCGGTGTATTAGAAATACTTCGCACTTAATATTTTTGCTGTATGAGTGTACTTTGTGCAAATCTCGGTTTACCCTGCTACTGTATGTCAGTTTGTAGTCTTACAAGACGAAAAACTTTCAACATTTTACAATACGTCACGAACGCCTCCCCCCCCCCCCCCCCCCCATTTCCCTCGTTCCTTTAGTCCCGCTGTACACAGTTATGATAGAAGGCATAAAGCAGGAAGGATATGCGGAGGAAAGAAATTGCCATCATTTGAATGCTGTTCCAGGTAACAAATTTTTATGTTTCAGATCGAGAAAATTGTAGGTAAAATAATATGGAGATCCTGGAGTTTGTTATTACTGATTATTATACGTTTCCCGAAGGCTCGTTGTGGGAGAAAAAATAATCCAGATAACGTGCGGGTCCACCGCGGCCTTGCTTGTAGTATCTCTCCGGTGGTAGGCTAAACGTCGTCCAGAAGCAGTTCAAACGGAATACAAAGCGTGCAATGAAAAGTAACTTGGTCAACCGTCGGAACTGTGGGCTAGTTCACAGTAATCACATGTAACTGTTGATATTCCCGAAAGAGAGCACTGTTTATCCGTGTTTATTATGCGTAGTCACGGGTGATGCGAAATTGCTTAATTCTATCTATTTCGTTCATGGAGCTCTCTATGCCCGCCCTTTTAAGGAGTGGTATTTTAGCACAGGCGAGAATTCGTTTGGTATTCATTTTATTGGTAAAATTCTGTACATATATTGATCTTTCTGAAAATACTCGAAGACACCGATTAAAGTAAATAGTTAAGACAGACATACTTCACAGGTCAGGCCTGTTCTAATCACTGGTCAGGAATTTTGTTTTTGAGGCGTAATATTTTTATCATTTTCTTGATAGACGATGTCAGTGTCGAAGTATAGAATGGACAGCTGTGGACTGCATTCTTCTGGCTCAGGACATGGACATTTGGTGGGCTCTGGAAACGGTAGTGAACCTTCAGGTTCCATAAAATTCAGAGAGTTTCTTGAGTAACTAAGAATCTGTTTGTTTCTCAAGGACTTAATTTGGTGGAGTTAGTGAGGAAATCGGTATGTCAGCAATGTGCATGCGACTGATGGGGTAATTGATGAATGGTAAAATGGAAGGTACTGGAGTGGCGGATGTCATGGTCTTTTCGGGTTCCTGTCCCAGCGTTTACATGGAGGAACTGAGGAAAGTTAAGAAAACCCGTGTTCCATTGAGATTCGAACTGGGCACCTACTGAAACAAGTCTAGGCTCCTACCGCTACGATAGACTGTTCGGTTTGCTCATTGTCAAGTCCTGTAACATATAATGTGTGGGTGTGTATGCGAATGGTTCTGCGTATCGTAAGAAATATTGGTTCAATTTATTTGAAATAATAAACATCCGTCTGGTA
>Ga0136643_10005099_pt1 | contig 18398 bp, 11 predicted proteins | sample TergutLab28metaG_FD_96883 | JGI IMG/M metagenome (GOLD analysis project Ga0136643, IMG submission 96883) | Labiotermes labralis P1 segment gut microbial communities from Petit-Saut dam, French Guiana - Lab288 P1 (version 3) (version 3) | ecosystem: Host-associated > Arthropoda: Insects >...
CCACTTCGCGCCTCATCGTGCACGTTCTCTCGTCCTTCATTGAACATCCGAACCCATTTCCTAACCATGCCATCACTCATCGCACTGTCACCATACACTTGACAGATCTGGTGATGTATCTCACTTGGTAGCACTTTCGTAGCGTTCATAAAAAGAATTACAGACCGTAATTCACAGTCGGCGGCCCCTTGAATTGTCTTAAACATGTTTAACGCACAAGAACAAACATAAACATAACACGAATTTCACGAAATGGCGTCTGTGGCTTCTCACTTGATAGAGTAAGCCCCTGCACATGCGCAAAGTGACAGTCTCGAGGATGCGCGAGAGATATGCGCAGACGGTACGTACTGTCCGAATAACCTACGTATATTTAAAACTTCTTTAACATGTACAGTACAAGTCTAGACCATTAACGTTGGTAACATGTTGCAGCGTTGTTGATTCCAAATGAATGCCTTCTTACTCTGGATTGATACTGAACCATGTACATCGTCCTCCTTATTCAGTATATTCTCGTTATATGTAACGCGTCCTTGCTATGCACGACAGGTGGCGTGTTGATATTTGCCATTAATTAATGTTAATAATTGATGCCGTGTGGTTGGAGAAAAGCGCGGAGCTCATTGTTAATTGAACTTGGTGGTACGTGTAGGAACCATTGGGCTTCGAAGGGCTCGTAGTTTTTTTTGGGGGGGGGGGGGTCTCCCCCCGTCTATGACCAAGTAACTGCTCAGTTCCAGGATATTCTGAATCATTTGTTTGCATCCCGTGGCCCGCGACCGTGTCCTTAGTGACCTGTGGAGCTTATAGTAACACACCGTATTGATAAATTGGCACTTCACCAAGTCACTCGTGTCTGAGTAGTCCTCAGTTAAAGTAGGTTCCCCACCACTGTTCTGAATGTCTGGGTTGTTTTCTGGTGCCGTATTGAGGGTTAGTGACATTTTATAAGAAGATGCCGTCATGTGAAGTGGAGCGTGCGGAAGCAGTGTTTTTAAAAAAGTTACCATGTCAGAACACAAGATTCAAAGCTAGTTTCAACGTGTTTATTTCAGTTCGCGCCACCATCAGTATTAAGCTTCAAGTTGCTCGCAATCCAAACAAAATGGCGATCCTTCCTGTAGTGCCAGGATACGTTGTGATACGCTGTGATTAGGCAGTGGATGAGGGCAGGGTGCCGACGTGATGTTGCGGCAGGTAGTGCTAATGAGTAATGCGTTGGGCATCGGTCGCCCTACCGGGGGTCGCGCTTTGTGCGCTCCCCTGCACCTGTTCCATGACAGGTTTCCGATCAATGAGCACATGTGTTGCTGCCCACGCTATAAACGGCTTTGGCTCGGATATCATGTTAATCCTGCCAAATAACGATGCTCACTGTGATTTATGTAACCTTATAAGTGCAACATGCAAGATACGTTGTTCTTGTATTAAAAGCCATGCCGTGAAGACGTGCTGTATATTGACCGTCTGTTCGTTCATGTATCAGAAGTGCTGTATACTGGCCTGCTGTCTGGGCAGGTATCAGAAGTGCTGTACACTGGCCTGCTGTCCGGGCAGGTATCAAAAATTCTGTTTACTGGCCAGCTGTCCGGGCAGGCATCAGAAGTGCTGTATACTGGCCTGCTGTCCGGGCAGGCATCAGAAGTGCTGTACACTGGCCTGCTGTCCGGGCAGGTATCAGAAGTGCTGTATACTGGCCTGCTGTCTGGGCAGGTATCAGAAGTGCTGTATACTGGCCAGCTGTCCGGGCAGACATCAGAAATGCTGTATCCTGGCCTGCTGTCCGGGCAGGCATCAGAAGTTCTGTATACTGGCCTGCTGTCCGGGCAGGTATCAGAAGTGCTGTATACTGGCCTTCTGTCCGGACAGGCATCAGAAGTGCTGTATAGTGGCCTGCTGTCTGGGCAGGTATCAGAGAAGTGCTGTATGCTGGTCTGCTGTTCGTGCATGTCAGAAGTGCCGTGTTCGTGCATGTGTCAGAAGTACTGTATACTTAGTATGGTACGAATTATAGACGTAAGCTGCTGAAACGCGTTTCGTGCGGCCATGCTGAAGGTTACTTGAAGAGAAAAATTTGATGGTAAAGAATAAACGCGAAGTAACATCTCTCCCTTAAAGGAAATCGTGAGGTAACGTTTTTCTCCTACATGGATCTATTAGGTATTTTTTACGCGTAATTTCATGATCTGTACGGGTAGTATATTGTTGGGATATGGAAACAGAGGTTTCGAGTGTGATATGCAGAAACTTGCTTGGGGAATGATTTATGCTCTGGGGAATGAACACTGAGTTTTCATTTTAATCCTTTTGCCCCACAGGAAGATGCATCTTGCAGAATTAGCATGTTATGTAAGTTGATTCGTGTTTTGGCTGTGGGAAGAATGTGACTTGAAACTTTTATGGTCATTTTTAATATTCTCGGAAGCTTTTACGCTGATCCACTGAGGAAGCAGGCCAGCGATGGCCGATGGCCACAGTATTTGCTGTATAGGGACGACACGCATGCCCTTCGTCGTGCATCCTAGCCGAAGCCTATGCCAAACAAAGAGAATTTACATGTAACTTTAGCCGAGCTATCGGCAGCAAGCATAACGCATTATGCAGCAGTGGTAGAAGAAAACAATGGAAATATTCCGAAGCGTGACGAAGCTCGTGCCGGAATCCCAGCTGAGAACAGGGCGCCTTCTACAACTGAAATCTGCCCTTACACCAGAATGGGCATGGTAGTACAAATACTATTGACTGTTGGTAGTATGTGTGTCTTAGGTCGCTGTGCTTCAGCGGCTTGCTTTGAATACGCAAGGTGGAATTTAGTAAACGTCTTTGCATTCTTAGGGGCATGCGGTAGCGGAGTTGGTTGAGGCACTCAGCCTGTAACAGAAATAAGTACCAGGAATATTTCCGGGGGGGTAAAGGTGGTCGGTTAGTATTTCTGACAACCTCACCACCTTCATGCGCTGATTGTCTTGAAATCTAGGATCCTCAGCTTCCTGGAGCCCTCAGGGCCATTTACATGCCCGTACAGGGATTTATTTACCTTTACCTTTGCGTTCTTAATTTTGAGCGTAGGATGGAGGTGGGGGATCAGCTTTCCGCTACGGCTGTTTTCCCGTAAGATGAGAGGGTGTGACTCAGAAACGACCCGTGCCCGGTGGCCGAAAGAATAGCTCAATTCCCTGTCGCATGTCGGAACCCTGTTGACAACGCTGTAACCAGCCACCAACTGTTTAAAGCCAAGTGGTTGTTATTCTGTATGCCGTCAGGTTTTTTAACGCTCAGAAATTGTTCTCTTTGTCTGCAGAGTACATTTATATATTTTGTATCGATCTCAGAATAAACAGCGATTATTATTCTCTCTTTTTTTGTGTGTAATCGAAACAGAATGTGTTTACTGCGTATGACGAACTGAATCTTGAAATGTAAATGAGGTTAATTTTGTCTTTCAAGGGTTAAGATTCATCTCAGTATTGTGCTGTCTACATTGCCATCATCCAAGTGTTCTTCTTCTTCTTTCAGTTCTTCCGACTACCATTTTGTAGGACTACACCGTGTCGTATCTGCACCATACGTTCTGTATGCCCTTCTAGAATCGAACCCCTGTGGGGGGCGAGAATTTTCGCAGCCTTCCAGACAGTCCCTGGGGTCCACCTATCCTTCTGTACAAGGTGTACCGGTTCCGTTCACGGGGCGTAAAGCGGCCGGGTTGTGGCGTTGACCACCCACTCCAAATGTAGCGTCGAGGTTAATGAAAGGGTCGAACTATACGTCTACTCCCCGTCTGGGCCTTCGTGGCCTGTTCTAGGGTGAACATACCCTACTTTTACCTTTTGTAAGAGTTACGGTCTTGTCCTGCATTATGTTACCGGTATTTTGCGTGTTTAGACCAGAACATGGATTCGTGTGTTCCTAAGCCTGACGTAACGCCGCCGGCTTGCAGTAAAATCGGTGTTTAGCCTCGGAAGTCTTGCGTCTCTGTGGATGGCGCTGTACAACACCGGTCACACACGTCACATTGATCGTTACGAGCCCGACACCTGCCGCCAATTGAATCACGCAAGGATTCGTCATATGAATGCGACTTGGTCAATATTCTGCTTCCCTTTGCTGTCATTGTAACCACTACGGTGCTGGGAGCAGACTTCATTCTTGTCTTGAGGCGAAGTACAGCGAATGCATATTGACGATTCGTAAACACAGTAAGGATAGAGATGTCACTGTAATATAACGAGACTGTGAAAATGCACAGCGTGTCGGGTTTACGTAACAGGCGCATTCGACAGCACATAGGGCATAAGTGACAAGCTGACGTGCTGAATTATATATTGCATTAGGCTCACATGTTTTAAGTGTTTATACAGATAAGCCCCAAAAGTGTTAATGCTTTTATGTGAATATATAGTAATGTGACTTGGATGCTGGGTCTTGTACTGCTTGACCCAGAAGATGAAAACAGTACGGTACTTCGAAACGTAGGTAACTATTTACAAGCCGACGCGGCGTAACATCTCAGAAGACTCGACTGTTCGGCATCATCGCTGAGAGAACCTTAGATCTCGCAGAGGCGTGTATTTGCTTATGAGGTTGGTCTGTAAATGTAGCTGAGAGGAAGCTTCGATAGTTATTAGGCATGCTTTGTTATCTCCGAATGTGTTGGGAGACCACTGTTGGTTTTTTAATATACTCGTACGAGTGAAGGTTCATTTTGGCGCAAAACTTAAACCGCGCATTAAAAAGTATATGGGGCAAACTGGATTTAACTTTTCTAGCCGATAAATACTTAAAAAGCTAGGTTCGAGGTTGGCCGTAAAAATGGGTGTCGGTCTTCATGTAAAGTATGTCATTTTTCTCCGGTTTCATAAAGAAAACTGGAATGGATTGATCCCTTTCCATTTTGTGTCGAATTTTACAATACCATCTTTTATGTAAAACCATTTATTGGTTCTGCTGTTGTTTGACGTGTACATACGGACGGACAGAACATGAGTAGGCATTTCGCGCGTTTTCGAATGAGTCCAAAATTTGTAAGAAAACCGGGATAACTTAATTTTGAAGCTGCTGTAGCAGATGTTGGATGAATCTGTAGTCGAAGAGAGTAGTAGTAGTAGTAGTAGTTTATACTCTAAAAAGGAAAACCCCGAAATTGAATTTAGGGTGCGTTGCTGATGTACGGTTTGCGTTAAAGGAAAGTGGTGTGCTAGGTCACCGTATGATATTTTGATTGTAGTTGTTGTATGGGGTCTTTAGGGGTGGTTGGGGGGGGGGGTTGCTGGCTTATGTCGGGAATGGGGCCAGCTGCTGCTTGATGGACGCTCATAACCTCCCGCGTCATGTTGTTACTGTAGTTGCGTTTGAGCGACAGCAGCAGCGGCATCCCTGGCTGCTACAGCGCGCCCAGAGAGAGAGAGAGAGAGAGAGAGGAAGAAGGACAGACGGGCGTCATCTGCCCCGGGATACATTTGATTTACTGTGTTGCTGGGGACAGGAAAGTGACTCTAAATCTTGATGCCATTGTAACCAGGTCTGATTATAACACAGAAGATACAATGTGTCCGGCATGTTTGCCATTACACGTGCCTCGCAGCCAGTAGTAGTATGGAAGGCGACATTGTGTAGCCAACACTGATGTCGTATCCTCAGTTTTCAAAGTGCGTAGCAGAGATCATTATCATCATCGTCATTATCAGCGCTGGATTAGGTTCTGAACCCGCTGGGGCTCCACGATTCATTCTGACTACCGCTTTCATTTCTGATGTGCCTCTGTAACGCTGATATCATGGCCGTAGTAGTAAACGATGGTGCGTCTCTGGTTGTGTAAGGGGCATTGGGTTCTGTATTAAGGTCTTTCATTTAAATTATTCTTCGTCTCTGACATCTTATTTGTAGCCAAGAGGAGAATTTAATTTGAACTGATCTTATCTGATTTTGGTCGCACTTCATTATTCTTGTTAAAGTAATGTTGGCGCAGCAAAGATAAAGGTGGCCACTTGCTTAGTTAGTACACCGCGCCTCGAAGACAATGGAGGAATACACGTAAGTCGCCAAGCAGTCTCAGCCTTGACTCGCGGACGCACGGTGGAGATTGATGACAACACTGACATGTCAACCGCTTTATTTTCGATACTCATTCTGTTAGGAACTTAAGCGGGCGACGCAGGGTGTCCGTCTGCTCTTGTAGAGATTGGAGGCCATAGCCAGCCACTTCACCAAGTGAGCTGTTGGGATTGTAGGCTAAATTACTTTCTTTGGCATAAAATGGAAAATAATGCGATCGTTCTCTTTAGTTAAAGTGTCAATATTTAAGGCTGGAATGTTATAATTACAGCGCGAGCACCGTCGTATTTTGGCTGAATTGCAGAGAATGAAATTGAATCGTAAATTGTAGAGAATATAGTTGAATTAAAGCGATGACATCTTGCTACCGGGTACCGCCACCGGCTTGGTTAAACGAACGATGAACAAAATTTTAAGATTACAATAATAATAATAATAATAATAATAATAATTATTATTATTATTTAAAAGAACTTGAATAGATCTTTATAATGCCATTTCGGGTTCTGGGCCCTTGATGTAGAACGGATAATTCAAGTGAAGTGAATTTACATTATTCTACGCAGTTACTTACAGAACATCAGGAATTAAGATGGACAAGGACAAATAAACATACACGAAAGACGCACTGGACGAAGCGTATGTAGGATTATATATTTTTGAATAAGTGCATGTTAGAAGTAGCATGATGAATTTTTTTTTTTATATAAAGGAGATTGGTCTAGAAGTAAATGCTGAGGAACCTAGGTATCTTGTGTCTTGAACAAGAATAAACTACAAAATCACAATATAAAGACTGATAATAGTTCCTTTGAAAGGGTGGAACAGTTCAGATATTTGGTAACAGCCGTAACAAATAAAATTCCAGTCATGAAGAAATTGAGTACAGATTGAAGTCAGGGGATCCCTGCTATCATTCGATGCAGAATCTTTTGTCTTCCAGTTTGCTGTCCAAAAATATAAAGATTACAAAGGATATACAGAAATGTAATCTTGTTTTGTTTCTATGGATGTGAAACTTGGTCTCCCACATTGAGGGAGGAACATAAGGCCGAGGTGTTCGAGAATTGGGTGCTGAGGAAGATTTTTTGGGCCTAAGTGGAACGAAGTAACGGGGGAGTGAAGAAGATCACATAACGAGGAGCTTTATGGTCTGTCCTCCTCACCAAATATTATTCAGGTGATCAGATTGAGAATAATTAGTTGATTGGTGCATGTGGCACGTGTGGGAGACAGTAGGTGCACACAGGATTTTGGGTAGGGAGAAGTGAGGGAAAGAAACCACTTGGAAGATGTAGGCATAGATGGTAGGGTAGTATTAAAATGGGTCTTCAAGATGTGGGATGTGGAGGCGTGGACTGGATTGCTGTGGCTTAAGATGGGAACAAATGGTGGGCGCTTGGAATAGAATGTGTTGATGAAACTTCGGGATCCATAAAATGCGGGGAATTTCTTGAATAGCTGAAGACCTGTTAGCTTCTCAGGGAGGGCTCTGCTGTGTGAACTTAGTTACATGACGTACACGTGTGAAGGTGTAAATATATACGGTTGGAAATACACGTGACCTACTGATAATTATGCGTATAAATGCAAGGTGTTTTGAGAGCGTGCTGCCATCATTGAAGGCTCCTTTGGCCTATTTGGACCTGTCATTCAGCCTTTTCCTGCAGGGACCGGAGGCCGAAAGTAGCCGACAATTGCCAACTGCCGGAACACAATGCTGCTGCATTGAGCTGTCTGCTTTATCTCCTTTTGTATAACTCCGTACGCTTTAGTGACAGGTACTTGCATAATACACGATTTTTTGCGAAATACATTTCATGTCTTGACCGTACTTTTTTTTATACCAGTGAATCGACCTGTGCCTGTCGACTAACTTCTCTCCTTTTCATGAAATTTGAATGACTTTTTTGTTCTGTTTCCCTTTGTTTTGTATGAGTGAGTCCGTGGGCTCCTAGCGTATTGTAGCTGGTAGGCGTCGTGGTTGTGGGCGGACAACAGACACGGTCCTGCCTGTGTCTCACATGAAACAGAAAGTGCTCTGTCCCTCTCATATTGCCCCGAGCACCATTTCATAAAATGTTTGCCGAGTGGTAGTAAAAATATAAATCTGTCGAATTTAAAGTGCCCACCTCATCATGAATGAAAAGGTACCCCATCTGATTTTTGTTTTTGAAGAAATCAGGGTGTTAAATTCGGCCTAAGAGTGAGGAAGTAATATAAGAATGTAGGAAACCACGTAATAAGGAACTTCATAAATTTTACTCTTTCGCCGTCTTCGTGCTAAAATAATTGAGGATGGGGTGATCATGACATGTAACACGCTTATGAGGAAGGGCATGTGCGTGCAAAATCTTAGCTGGAATGTGTGAAATGAATATAGTAGTTGGGACCGAGAGCAAATACACGTAGCATGGAATCATGTAGACAAGATGAATTACCTCAAATCACACTGTGAATGTGGCTCAGGGTAAAGATAAAGGTAATGTTCAAGAACAGGCCATGAAGGCTCAAAGGGGTAGTACTTTTTCCTTAACCTCGGCGCTAGATAGGGGTGGGTGGTCGTTGCCAGTCGTTGCCACGCCTCGGCTGTTTTACCCACGGGAGAGACCCGGTACCCATTGTATAGGAGGCTGGGGGGACCCAGGGTCGTTGTGGACGGGTGCGGAGAATCTCGCCTCACCGGGATTCGATCCCCGGACCGTTCAGCCCGTAGCGAGTCGCTATACCGACTGAGCTGGCCTGGCTCAGGGTAGGTTTTAGTAGCCGGTTTGTCATAGTTCCTTGTATGTACTCTGCTGTTTGGAGTTAGGACCATCTCAGACAGTGCACTGATATGGCATAAGCATAACCGGAATTTCTGGTGTGTAGAACACACTGCGCGCACATTGTATTGACATTGCACAGTACGCCGTAAATACATAGCGATAATGCCCATTATTGGGGCTCGTTTGTCGCAGGCTTCCAGCAGAACTCTAGTACATTTCACCAAAAGTCGTTCCGCCAACTCTACCTAATAGGAATCATTCTAAAATAAATTCAACTCGCTACGTCAATAGTATATATATATATAAAACACATAATACATATATATGTATGTATTATATATGTAATTGTGTGTCAGTGACGACTCTACGGACGGGACGGTCCGGGGTTCCAATCTTGGTATTGGAAAGAGATTTTCTTACATCCAGAGCGTCCAGATCAGCTCTGAGGCCGACGCAGCCTTATATTTAATGGGCACCGGGGTTCTGTCCTGGCGATAAGACGGCCGGGGTGTGAAGTTGACGACTCACCACCATGAAATACCAATGGTCAGAATAAGTGTACCTCCACTGACTCTATATGTGTTCATGGGGTGGGCAGGTAAAACTGTGTGTGTGTGTGTGTGTATATATATATATATATATATATATATGTATGTATGTATGTATGTATGTATTTATTTATTTATTCATTCCTGTGCTGTGTCACATCGGCTGTCCGGTTGTAAACTCTCATTTGTCTCGCAATTATCATCTGCTGTGCCAGCGAGCCCTGAAGCATTGAATACATGTATGCCAGCATTGTACAATCGATTCCATGCCGGACCCTGTTTTTCTGTTGTGCTTGCATTGTACTAACGAGGATCGATACATATGCAGCACTCGTCTGACATCCGTCGGCAAAGGTATGGATTTTGTCATTTGTTATTTCAAAGTTGTAAGATTACAGTCCACACTGACAGCTGTAGTGCTGGGTGGTGCTTCTGTTCGTACACTTGCACGTCTTTTATGGTGTACTTTGTTTATGTTTCAGTTAAAGATTGCGCTTTTTATGTACTGTATTCGCATATTTAAATTCAACTAAGTTGCAATCAGACATCAGCATCGACAGATGCACAAGTTGGACTATAGTCGCCAGCCGTTGTCACGCGCGAGAGAAAATAAAGTTGTCCATTATTTAAAAAAGGACTAGCTTCGAAGATGATAATATCGCGGAATGGTCACGAGGTCATAGTCCAGCTGGTAAAATGACCATGGGCGGACTTCATTGCTGGGATTCGATTGGTCATAAAGGATTTTTATATAGGCTTGTGGTTTCTACCGGCTGTCTGTCGGACGGGTATCAAGCTGCTCTCTTGGGGTATGAAAGCGAGAGACATGTTTCATTTAATATCGTTTTGTTGCTTTGTAGCGTCAGTAGTAGATTAACGACTATGAGGCATTGGTGGAATTGTGTGAAGATGTCTGCCAAGGTAAATGTACGGAGCTTCACCACCATACTCCCCGTACACGTACATCTTCGTGGTCTGTCACTTGGCCCCCAGTTTGTTGTTTACTGTCACATATTAGGATGGTATAAAATTGTCACGTTTCGCGCGTTTGCTTCAGTAGCAGAATGATCCTCTGTAGAACACGTGGTGGACAGCACGCAATGTATGCACGGCCGACCGTTATGTTGTTTTTACTACATTTGTATATATTCATAGCCCAGTAAAGTAAACATATAGCAGGATTACATCCACAAAGTCCCCGACAGTTCGCATGTCAACCTTCAGCGTGAGTCTCCCAAACTATACGGTCCTCGTGCCTTAGTCACATGATTGCATCTACTACGTAAGCAGACGAATACTGGCACCACCACTCCTCTTGACTGCATACGATTCGCGCGCACGCTCCCGACTTGTGACTTCAGCCCAGGCTGGCTAACGTTACCCGCCGCTTAAGCTAGATACTTTGTGGAACTAATCCTAGTATAGTTGAAAAGACAGTCGGGAGGTACAAGTAAAGGGAAGGGTAAACTCATTCGAATTGGACGTAGCTGCTAAGAGGCAGTGGCAGCAGCAGAATTAGTCACGTGAAAGTGTATATGACCGCGTGTATTATGTCGGGGAAAATGGTTGTTTTCCTATACAAGCATCGGGCCTTTTATTAAATTATTCGTCTGCGCACTTTAAAGTGCAGCATTCATTCTCTCAAACGGCCTGGCTGTACACGTGGTACGCGGAAGGCAATAAAGGGCCCCACTATTGGCCCGTTGGCAATAAGATGCAAGGACAGCGATAAGGCTGTTGTTCTGAGGCTACAAGCCGACCGTCTCCGTCGTTTAGCCGTTACGTTCAACAAGACTTTGTAGGAGTATCAGTGTGATAGCCTTTGCTAACGACAAGCGCTTTGGGTTTGTTTGTGTGGCCAACAAATGGCGAAAAACGGGGACAGGGACAAACGGGGGGGGGGGGATGTCTAGCTCCGTCGTCCTCACCAGCTACGGCATCGTTTCCCGACTTTTTATGTTTGTGACCCTAAAGTAGCATAGGGTGTGACCCGCGACCTTACCGTGGAAACGGCAGTAACCTGTGATATTTACTGTAAATGGTTTGATACTAATGCCTTTTCTTGAACACTACGTAGCATTGACACTTGCAAAGAAGGGTTTTAGATTGTTAACATTACTTGTCAAATCAGTTATTTTGGGGACAATAATAAATACACAAAACGCGCAAGAAACAAGTATTTATTTAAATAACTAATACTTGTGCTGGTTAAACAAATCATTGGCTTCCAAATAAAAACTTGTGAAATACTGATCTTAAGAAAGGTCCCAAAAAATGAACAGAACAATAAAACAAAAAATGTAGTGATTGCAAAGTGTAATACATGTATTATTTGTTTTAAATAAAGCTTCTTACATTACTAACATTGAAGCAAATGCAATAATTAATATGAAGTATGTTAAAATAAGTTGCGTTCATTAGCTATTTAAATTCTAATTGCTGCAGTAACACAGATTCAATAAGTATATTTTCTTGATCATTCTGTTTGAATTGAGGTACAGATTTTTATTTCTTTCATAATTATCGAGTTCTCCATAGAACCCTCTCGCGACCCTGATTTGGGTCGCGACCTGATGTTAGGAAGCACAGATCTACGGGGCTTTTCCCTTGACCAGAAGAGCATGGCTCTGAACAGGCTTTGTACCCAGTTTTCTCCAACACCGATAGAAGAGCTCCTTTGCCTTGGCTCAGTGTTCAAACCCTGAAAACATACCCTTCATTCGGAAAAAGAAGTAAAGTTTGAGTAATCGAGAAAGACTTAAATCGCCCCACGCCTTAGTCAGATACCCGGGTCGGCAGTGGTGGTGGCGGCGGCGGCGGCGGCGTGTTTTCTAGGCACAGTGTGTTACTTTTTACATTGACACTGGTGTTAAAGACGATCATATTGACCTCAGATTTTTGTTCTGACCAATTCGATACCTCGGGAATTTATTCACCATTTCACCATGCAGAGTGTAACTATGTGTCAGATGTTTTGGAATTGTGAGTTCCACGTGGTTTACTTTAGCACGAGAATTGAAGTTCGGCGAGCTATGTACGGTCTGTGTATTATGGTGATACACATCAGCGGTTCAACGCTATGTTGTTACTGGAGATCCACTCACAACCGCACGTGAAATTGATGCCTTTGATGAAGCTTCTTCCGAGATGCCTGTGCTCGTTAGCTGAGGTGGGCTGCAGTGCGTGAATGATTTCTTGTTTATAGCACCTAATATCAGCAGGCACTGAGTTGCTCATTAGAAAGTAGCGTCCCTGCAAAATGAAACCATACCCTACTTTAGGCGTCTGTATGTTTTGTGGTATTGGAAGCACAGAGCGTCCTTTGTAGTATCTGACGTCCCTGAACCACTTTCTTTGGGGCATGTATCTATTATTAGGGGACCGCGTGATAATATTCATAAACGCCAAAACATCGTTAGATAGCAGATGAATTTGACATCAGCTTGATATCTGTACTTACATTAATTTGTTGGGCGAAAACGTAGAACAATGTATTAAGGGCTTGGTTTGTGAGCGAATTGACACTGGGGTGTTTTTTGTGTATCATCATCACAGTCACTGCCCATCCTCAATTTGTTGTTGTATGAAATGCTGGAAATAAGTGTGTTCGTTATTTTATTCAACATGTGCTGTTTGACACAGCATTGATTGGATGGAGTGTTTCCGGTTACTTCGGCAGATTTATTTAAGCCTTGTTGATGTAATGGTAAGTTGTAAGCATGGTGGAAATAGAATTGCAGTTGATTTGTGTGTATCTTAAGCACTTTAGGCATCACTGCTCTAGTAACAGAGGTTCTGAACGACTAACGTTAAGTATGGTTTTCGAGCGTTCTTTACAAAGTTAAAAAAAAAAAAAAAAAGAGGAGCTCTGTGTGGGTACCATGTCTGTCCGTCCACGACCTGGAATCAGGGCTTAAAGAGTTCGTCGGATTTTTGTGAGATTCAATATAGGAGGTCTTTGCAGTAAGTTGTCAGACATTCGTATTTTGTAAAAACTGGCCCATTGGCAGTCATACTGTACTCTACGGCATTATTGAACTTAACTCTGTACCAGTACTTTCTGTATGTCTTCATAGATTTGGCGAAATTCGGCATAAAACATATTTCTACGTAATGCTATTGAGGAACTGAGTGGCCTTCTTAAAAATCAGTGCAGTGTAAGCCTTAGTTCACCTAAGGGCGTCAGTAAATGCTCCCCCCTCCCCTATATTTAGGGTAGATGTTTGTTCCAATGGGTCCCAAAATTTCACCTCTTCGGTGTTGTTCCGTTAATCTCTGTGCCTGAAAGCACTGACACCAGGTCTGAAGCGGCGAGCGTTTTGTTCTTACCGTGCCAGCAGACTGCAGTTTCGTCAATATTCGTTCGCTGGTACCGCCAATGACTGCACTTAGCTGACGAACAGAGAAGCGGGGGTATTCCTTCACTCCTCGTAAGAAATTGCCACTCTTGGCTTACCCCATAAATAAGCCATTCAGTAATGTATTTTTTGCAGTATTAAAGAATACGACTAGGAAGAATTTAAAGTCCGATACCCATAGTAGTGTGTGAGTGGTGGTGAACAGTATTAAGGGAATGCTTATTCTCGTCCTTGGGTTAGAAGCACCCAGAAGATTGATGCGGCACGTTTCTCCGATGTGTTTATAATCAGTGAAGCTGTTGGGTATCACATCTTAGCCACAAAAACTTCGGATCTCGTACAGAGAACAGAATGCTGGGTGAATATTTGCCCCTAAGAGGGAGTAAGCAACAGAAGGCTACGGGTAATTGCGTAGGAACCTCCCAGAATTTGTATTATTTGTCAAACATTATTAAGGCGTTTGACATTCTGTGGACCGTGCATCGTGATATATACACGTAGAGGATTATTATTATTGAAATAAATTGAGAGAAAAAAGTGCATCTTGTTGGCCCTTATTACGCAATCAAATGAATAAGGTTGAGACCGCCATGCGTGAAATGTGAAACGCGTAGAAACCACCTAACATCACTTAGGATGATAATCTGAGAGCGAATAAAAGGAAATAGCACGTGAGCTTTTACAGTTTCCCTCATTCCGGACGCATAGCCTGCTACCGTGCTCCTAACAGCCGACCTCCAGCAACCAAGGCATTACACACCATATGCGGCAATAACACAAGTGCCTGAAACATATTGAGCAGATTATAAGTACAATAAGTCATTCAGTAGCATCTAGTTGGTTTTCTTCTCTACGGTTATAAAACGATGCACGGACAAACATGCATCAAATTCTGGATTAGGCTGTTGTAAATGGTGTAATCGCGGATGGAAACAGATTTATACTTATGCCTTGTGGAGGTTCGGCTGTTTTCGGCTGATGTGTAGTTACCCTTGGTGTGGAACAAAAGATATTAATTACCCATTGCTGCTGTCTAAGTGAGCAGAGGCTCACAGCTACTTCCACAACAGTTTTACGTAATTTCTTCTAAAGCTTGCGAAGCATATTGTTTAATGTGGACACATTCTCCTGCTCGTCGTCATCCGTATCATCCGTCTACAGAATATCATATGTAGTTCGTATTGTTCCGAAATGTTTCAAGGCTGGTGTGGATAATTGAATAGTCTTCTACTTCATTGGATTCATTAGCTCTATTCATTACTGACGCCTACGGACGCAGACCAGAGATGACGTGGTGAACACGGATTTTGTGAGAAATGACTTACCGGCCAGGTTCTGTCGCTATTGCACGTGCTAAGCCATGCCACCTACCAGCGTGCACAAAGCAACACTTGATTCATTCGCTCGTGCTGAGTATTGATCACAACAACAAGCACCTACGGAGCGGCGCTCCAACTCGAGATTTCTTTATATCGACGAGCTGACGTACCTCTGCCATGTGGTTCTTCTAGGAAGCTTTGTGGTGCCACCGGGCATTGATCGATTCGCTTCCATCCATTTTTTTTTTTGTATGTGAAGATCTCGCTCAAAACGTGAACCTTTATATGCACTTTGTCGTGTTTCGCCAGTTGCAGTTCTTTGTGTCGTGTTTGTTGTCTTATAATTGGAGAATTAAACGTGGGTCAAAGAGGAGGCAAATTTGGAGTTGTGAGTTGGAAGGCCGCTGCGAGACCCATTGTCATTTTCACTTTCAGAGTGTAATAAAAATCAGATCGTAAGCGTAAGTTTTGAAATTATATCAGTTGGAATTTCACTGTACTATGACAAGAACCAGGCAAGGCTGAATTTGGAATCCGTGACTTGCAAAGACGAATGCATCACGATGCTTCGAAACGTCGGGAACCAGTTAACTCGGCGGCACAGCGTCACATCCCGTAAGATCCGATTCTCTGAAATACCGCTGTGAGACCCTCAGATCTTAACCATTTCGAAACGCGTGATCATTTGAACGTATGTCTGAACCACTTACATGTAAAGAGATTCAGAAGTTGACTGTCGTTGAGTTGGTTGAAACCGTGTAATGCAGAAAGTGATCACTTCACGTCGTTACATTGGGAAATAGTTAAGGTGAGCGATAATTTTCGTAAATGACAATACAGCGGCAGTCCTACCTCTAGTGTGACCTGCATTTCATCACAAGAAACTCGGGAAACTTGTGCTTTCGTTTTTTGTGGATAGGTGACTGCTGGGCTCATATTTACCAATCCGGAGGATCAAACGTTTATGTTGCACATACTGAGTGTCGTATCTTACAGCACCAAGCCACACTTACGTGTTTGGGGTCACAGAGGACAAACCTGGCGGAATCTTGTGGTCTGGAAATATGAACTGCCTCTACAGAAGACCTGGCTGCTGTCAGTATACAACGTATATATGGCGTTAAGCGTCTGTCGGCCTCTACGCGTCTTTAGGTAACAGGTGTAGATCCTTTCACATTCTTTAGAATTATGAAAGCGTTTGAGTGGCATTTACCGAATCGCTTTTAATGTAAAGGAATAGGAGTAAGGAGGAGGAGGACAGGGACGCCTATTTGACGGGAGAATAATTGGCAGAGAAGCAATATTCGATAAACAAGTTATGGAGGTACTGGAACAAACGTGATAAAGGAAGAAAGGAAATGAGAGATGGAGGGACGAAGGAAATTGTATCCGTCGAGAAATGAGACCTCGGACGTACCGTGGGTGTCTTACATGGTTTATCCCAGTTACATCTAGAAACACGTGGATATAGCTCCATGCGACGCAGTGGCCACATGGACACTTGCCTCTCATGCCACTGAATTGTTACTCTTATCATTTGATACTAAACCACGTGTGTATTGGATACCGTTCGTCTAAAAATTACAGTCTGCCTTGGAGATCACCACCATCCTGTGTGTGTGTGTGTGTGTTTGGTTGTTGTGTTCATAGATTAATGTTATGATTGAACTGCATTTAATGTGTACGGTAACAAGATACTGACTTTGAAATTCAGCGGGTATTACACTGGTTATAATGAAGTAACAAAACACTCAGCCGGGTTTTTCGTAATTTAACTCTTGAACTCTTATTTGCTGTAGCAGTCTTATGAATATAGAATATACAGTGTTCTCTTGTTGTCCCATTCTGCCCGTCACATATCTCAGTTATCCCTGATTGTCTGTCTGCAGCTTTGCCAACCGTGGTAGTCCGTTCTGTGTAACCACGGTTGTCGATCTGTATATGTCTGCTAGCTTGTGAACTGTTGATAAGCCGATAACCTCTTAAGTAGTCAAGAAATTTTCCTCTTTTGAGGAACCCGAAGGTTCATTGCCGTGTTCACAAAATCTGGGCACTGGTCTCTGGCCTGCACCCAACTAACCCAGTTCACGAACTCCCACCACCTCATATTGCGCCCTGATACCCACCCATCTACGTCTGTGTTTTCCAAGTGGTTGTGTTTAGCAGTTACTACTAAAATAATTCAGTTTAGTTATTGTTTCTTAAGGTACTGAATCAACAGCCAAGTGGGTGCATATTTGTTGTCGATTGACTCGTCGGCTGTTTCATGGCGTAACGTCCCATAAGACTACCCGTGTGTTTCATGGCCTATGAAAGCCGTCTTGGGATCGGTGAACTTTCCCTCCTTTTCAGGTGCTTTGCGCATGCAGTTTGAATTAACTAGGTTCCTCATGACTGCTCCATGAGTTTAGCCTACGTACTGTAATCTAAGACATCGGATCTGCAGTCCTCACCAAAATGTTATTCGGGTGACCAGATCAAGAAGAACGAGATGACCAGGATATGTGGCACTATGGGAGACGGAGAGGTGCATACAGGGTTTTGGTGGGGAGACCTGAGGGGAAAGATACTACTTTGAAGATGTAAGCATAGGTAGGATAATATTAAAGCGGGTCTTCGAGACGTGGGCTGGGCAGACATAGACTGGATTTATATGGGTTAGAATACGGACAGGTGGTGGGCGCTTGTGAATGTGGTTATGAAGCTTCGGGTTCCATAAAATGTGGGGACTTTCTTGACAAGCTGAGGACATTATAGCTTCTCAGGATGGACAACGCTCCATGTAGTTAGTTCATTTTAAAAAGTTAGGGTAAGTTAACCAAGAGGCTTCCGTTTTTATAGAATTTTCCATCTACTGTCGGTTCTTCTGTTGCCATAGGTTTCCTCCTATAGGGCTACACGTGATCACGAAGAGAGCGTGCCATGCTTACATTGTTACAGTATAGTCTGTGTGTTCAGAAAATGCCGGTTGTGTGTGGCATTCAACGTACAGCACGTGTTCGCAAATTTGCGGTAATGATTAATAATAGGCTAGGTTGAGCGAGGTGGGGTTCTGTATCCGGGTGGAGTTTGCACAGGGCACCGCCTGTGTTGAATGCTTTCACCTTGCTTTGTAACTGCGATCGTCCGTATTTGTTTCGATTGCGGTCCGCCTCAGCTAAACACTCCCTTTTTTGTTTTCGAAAAAAATACTAGACGAGGTAAGTTTGTCCATCTTCCTCACGAAGGCCCCCCCCCCCCCCCTCCTCACAATCTGGCAAAGGTTTCTCCTATAATAAACACCGGTTGACAATAATATTCCTTCTTTTTTTCGTCTTTTCAAAAGAAACAAACAAAAACAAAAAGACAAAC
>Ga0136643_10005100_pt1 | contig 18395 bp, 15 predicted proteins | sample TergutLab28metaG_FD_96883 | JGI IMG/M metagenome (GOLD analysis project Ga0136643, IMG submission 96883) | Labiotermes labralis P1 segment gut microbial communities from Petit-Saut dam, French Guiana - Lab288 P1 (version 3) (version 3) | ecosystem: Host-associated > Arthropoda: Insects >...
CCTATCCCTTGCCCTTGAAAATCAGGATGCGTAACGAAAACGCTTGCAAAACCAACCTTCCTGCCTCCGGCATTCTCAAAGTCGTATGCAAATGCACCGACAATGCGCTCATCTATCACGGCGACAAGTGCCATCTTGGGCTTTGGTACGAATAAACCCTCCATCACGCCAAAAGCTTTCTTCATGAGCTTATGTACTTCACGTACTTCGTTTGGCTGCATGCTGCGTATAATCAAACTCACGTCTATCCTTCCTTTCCAAATTCGATAAAAAACCTGCTGACAATATTGCTTGCCAGCAGGTTCAATTTAACTATTTTGCGTATTCGACTGCCCGAGTTTCTCTGATAAGGCTAACCTTTATCTGGCCCGGATACTCGACTTCTTCTTCAATTTTCTTTGCGATTTCACGTGCAAGCATTGGCAATCCTTTGTCCTCTACATTTTCAGGAAGGACTATGATGCGAAGCTCACGCCCTGCCTGGATAGCAAATGTTTTTTCAACGCCTTCGAATTCCTCTGCAATGCTTTCAAGCTTCTGAAGACGCTTAATGTACGATTCCAAAGTTTCGCGTCTGGCCCCCGGCCGTGCCGCTGAAATTGCGTCTGCCGCAGCAACGATAACCGAGATTATGTTACTTGGCTCGACATCGCCATGGTGCGATTCCACAGCATTTATGATTATATCAGATTCACGATACTTCTTACAGATTGCCGCCCCAATGGAGACGTGCGACCCTTCCATATCATGATCGACAGATTTTCCGATGTCGTGAAGCAACCCGGCGCGTTTCGCAAGCGTTACGTCCACGCCGAGTTCACCGGCAATAAGTCCGCAAAGTTTGGAAACCTCTATCGAATGTTTTAAAACATTTTGCCCATAGCTTGTTCTGAATTTCATCTTACCCAGAAGGCGAATAAGTTCAGGGTGAATACCATGAACGCCGACCTCAAACGTTGCCGACTCCCCTTCTTCGCGAATCTGTGTTTCAACTTCTTTCCGCGCTTTTTCAACCATTTCTTCGATTCTTGCAGGATGAACCCGCCCATCGACGATAAGTTTTTCAAGTGCGATTCTTGCTATTTCACGCCTCATTGGGTCAAAACCCGATAAGATAACGGCTTCCGGCGTGTCATCGATAATCAAATCGATACCTGTAAGAGATTCCAGCGCACGTATGTTACGCCCCTCACGCCCGATTATGCGCCCCTTCATTTCATCATTCGGGAGAGCCACAACCGAAACGGTAGTCTCTGTTACATGGTCGACCGCACAGCGTTGAATTGCGCTTGCGAGAATATCTTTCGCGCGTTTTTCACCCTCTGTTTTGGCCTTTTGCTCGATATCTTTGATAAGCATCGAAGCTTCAATCTTAACTTCGTCCTCTATTAGCGACAGCATGTACGCCTTTGCCTGCTCATGCGTAAGTGTTGATATACGCTCGAGTTCAAGCATTTGTTTCTCCATAAGCTGCTCTAATTCAGCCTTTTGATTGTCCAGCGTTTCCATTTTCTTACTGAGTTGTTCTTCCTTTTTCTCGAAGGATTCGCTCTTTTTGTCGAGAGTTTCTTCCTTTTGCATTAGACGCTTCTCTATGCGAGTAACTTCGCTGCGTCTTTCCTTTGCATCTTTTTCGGCTTCATTTTTAATCTTGATACTTTCTTCTTTAGCTTCCAGCAATATTTCTTTCTTTGCGGCTTCTGCACTGCGCTTAGCCTCTGAAACAACGTTCTCAGCTTCAATTTCAGCTGAGCCTATCGCTCCTTCGGCAAATTTCTTTCTATATAAAACGCCTACAAAAAAGGATATCACGGCGAGAAGAATACCAGAAACAGCCATTATTCCTAATACCATGGGAGAGATTGGAAACACCTCCTTCATATTTATTTTTCAATGTTCAAAACTGATGCTTTAAATCAATGTTGTAACATGTATTTCCTATGCATTTTAATACTGTTTCCAAACAAAAACATTCCATGTTTTTGTTCGGTAGGCGGCTGCGCTTCGCTCCGCCAGCCTCCCCAATTCAACATTTTTGACAAATCGCGCAAGCGCGATATATCCATATGTTGAATTGGAAGCAGTATTAATTAAAATGCCCCCACGCTAAAGTGTATATCTTTTCTGGATTTCTGTCAAGTGTAATTTTATACTTATACTGTTTTCAAACAAAACCCTTTCATGTTTCTGTTCGGTAACAGTATTACTCCGGCCAAATTCTATACACGCATTAAACTGAGGAGATTGCGGGTCAAGCCCGCAATGACGAAACTTTTATTGTAGGAATAGTGCATTGTATCGCTAACAATGACGGCGGATTTCATAGGGCAACACTTACCTCCTGCGGTAATGTAACCCATTAAACCTATCAGTATGATAACGGACGCACAATGCGCGTCCGAGTGTAAGAATAAACAAAAAAGGCTTGCTTTCCCGAGTTGGGTAAACAAGCCTTTTATGTACTAAGCCAGGATAACAAATTACCCGTTCTTACTACGCTCGACGACTTCTGAAATTACCGCAAGTGTCATTTCTGTCAGCTTGCAGATTTCGCCGAATTGGATGCTTTCGGTCTTTGCGTGTGCGCCTTCGAATCCGCAGGCAAGTATGCCTGTTTTGATACCGAGGCCGTTGAAGATGTTAGCATCGCTTGCCCCACCGGCGGCAAACAGCTTGCATTCTCTGCCGATTTTTGCAGCGGCTGCTATCGCGACCTGTACTACAGTGTCGCTCTCTTCAAGTTTGTACGCAGAACAGTCTTCGAAAATTTCTACCTCGACACGCCCGCCAAATTCATTGGCGGCTGTTTCAAACGCTTGGCGCATGGCCTGCATCTGAGCGTCGAGTTTTGCTTGGACAAGCGAACGCGCCTCGATTTTCACCTCGGCGTATTCAGTTACAATGTTAAGAGGAGAAGCTGCTTGGAACACACCCACGTTAGATGTAGTTTCAAAATCTACTCGGCCATGAGGCATAGTTGTTATAGCCTTTGCACCAATGGCGATAGCCGAGACACCCTTTTCAGGCACATTGCCCGCGTGCACCGGAGTACCGTAAATTTTAACGTGCATCGTTTGGCGTGCCGGAGATTGAATCTTCAACCCGCCAACTTGGCCACCGCTGTCAAGCGCGTAGCCGTACTTCGCCTTGAGCGCATCGAGCTTTAAACCCTTCGCGCCAAGCAGTCCGCTTTCTTCGCCCGCTGTAAAGAGGATTTCAATATCGCCATGCGGCAAATTGTTCTCTTTCAACACGCGAATAGTTTCAAATATGGCCGCAATGCCTGATTTATCATCGGCAGCCAATATTGTCGAACCGTCGGAAGTGATGATGCCGTCTTCACCGATAATCGGCTTGATGCCGTTGCCGGGTTCTACGGTATCCATGTGTGCATTCAGGAAGATAGTATCTGCCCCCAGAACATTACCTTTCAAGAATGCAAGTATGTTGCCGGCTTCGCATCCCGAAGCCTTGGCAGAGTCGTCCTCACGAACATTTTCAAGCCCAAGCCGATGGAGCTTTGCAATAAGGGCGTCTGCAATCTTACGTTCATGCTTTGTAACAGAATCAATTTGAATAAGTTCAATAAATTCTTCTAACAATCGCTTTTCGTTAATCATGCAAGCACGCCCCCATTAAATTTGTTGTACTGCTTATTGCTTATCTAAAGTATTAGATAACTAGGTAAAAAATTAGAACAAGAACAGGTTCGTAAGGAACATCGCCGTAAGTGCGTTGATAAGGCAGATGATTACCATGTGAAGGTTGTACTTAGGATTGATACCGATAGTACCAACGATTCTTCCAACCCATTGAATCATAGAACCCATGAGGTAGTTACCAACCAAAAGGATTGCTATTTGAGAACCTTCTGCGATTGCACCGGAGCCTGCAAGACCTGCAGCAACACCCATACCGCCGCCCATCGACATTGCACCGGCCATAAGAACCGCTGCCGCTGCGCCCGGAAGACCGAAAACGCCCATAATAGGTGCAAATACAGCCTCGATAAGCTCAAGTAATCCGGTAACTTCAAAAACTTGAATAAGTACGAAAGCAAAGAATACGTTTGGAAGTGTTGCAGTTGTACCGATTGTGAAGCCTTGCCTAGCGCCCGCCAGGAAAGCATCTAAGAAATTGCCTTTTTTTACGTCTGTAGTTTCGCCGCCCATTAGAATGCCCCCTGTTCGTCTTTATACATGAATCTCAATAATACGAATCTCATTACATTTGCGCCGATGAACTTGAACACAAGTATAATTCCCAAAGGCAGACCTACTGCAACGCCGCCCAAGAATGGGAACAATGCAGCACCACTCGCGAAGTAGTTAGAAAGAATTGCACCGCCGGAAAATTGGAACGCACACATAATGAGCGTTTCTCTGTCATCCAAATGCTTATTCTCTACCAAGCCGCGTGTTGCCGCCGCACCGGCATCAGCCGATTGCAAGCTCGCCGTAAGTGCGATAACCGCGATACCCGGTACGCCCATAAGCGGTTTAAGCAATGGTCTGAGACCTGCTTGTGCAACATCCAAGCCGCCGAAATGCTCAACCACTTTAACAGTACCAAGTGCAAGCATAACCGCCGGAATAAGAGTAAGAACAAACAGGAAACCATCTCTGGCACCGCTTGCAGTTGCTCCCGTTCCTCTAAAGTTTGTTACTGATGCGTTACCGCCACCGATTTCAGAGATATCGATGTCGTGTGCTTCGAGTGTGCTAACGATGTTGTTAACACGAGTGTTGAGTGGAGCTACGTTACCCGCAACACCGAAGGTACCCAACAAAGTGTTGAAGTCCCATGCACGTATTGCTCCTTCACGGTCTCCCATGACGCCAGAGAAGAACACGATTATGAAAATCAGTGCCAAACTTCCGGTGATCCAGCGTTTTGTACTCATAATTAACCCCTCCTTGAATCTTATTGTTTTTTATTCTTCAACAACTGCGAACCTGCTATTCCGACATTCGTCATTTCAAACGGGTTCAGGATTATATCAAGCTCTTCAGCTGTGAGGACGTTGTCTCTGAGGCAGATTTCTCTGACGCTCAAACCTGTTTCGATTGCTTCGCGTGCTATCTTAGAACTTAATTGATAGCTGATGTGCGGGCTGATAGCGGTTACGATACCTACGCTGTTTTCAACCTGTTGCTTCATGTGTTCTACATTTGCTGTTATGCTCTTCACGCATACATCTGTGAATACTCTGAATACGTTTGTCATAATCTCGATAGATTGAACAAGATTGTAAGCCATAACAGGGTGCATTACGTTAAGCTCGAACTGCCCGTTAGCAGAAGCGAGGTTGATAACAAGGTTGTTACCTGCAACTTGGTATGCAACTTGGTTTACAACTTCAGGCATAACAGGGTTTACCTTGCCCGGCATGATTGATGAACCCGGTTGACGCGCTTGAAGTTCGATTTCTTTCAAACCGCAGCGTGGGCCTGATGCCATCATTCTGATATCGTTACAGATTTTCGTCATGTTTGTCATGCAAACATTCAGCATACCTGAAATTTCTGTGTAAACGTCTGAGTTTTGCGTAGCGTCTACCAAGCTTTCAGCACTGTGAATTTCTTGGAATCCTGTGATTTTACGAAGATTCTTGATAACTGCCTCGATATACGCCATTTCTGCGTTGAGGCCTGTTCCGACAGCAGTAGCACCAATACTTACAGCATTGAGGCTTTCTTTTGTGCGGCTGATGCGCTCGATATCTCTTTTGATAACTTTCGCGTAAGCGTCGAATTCTTGGCCTAAGCGAACAGGAACTGCATCTTGAAGGTGAGTTCTGCCCATCTTAACTACGCCGTCAAATTCTTTTGCTTTTGCAGCGAAAGCCGCTTGCATATCTTCCATTACCGCAAGCAATTCGCTGAGCAGAATTCTGAGTGCAATCAACATAGAAGTCGGAACTGTGTCGTTTGTTGATTGGCACATGTTAACATCGTTGTTAGGGTCGATTGCTTTGTAGTCGCCTTTTTCAAGACCCGCTTTAGCCAGTGCGATGTTTGCAATAACTTCGTTTGTGTTCATGTTGATAGAAGTTCCTGCTCCGCCTTGGATAGGGTCAACAAGGAATTGCTCGTGGTACTTGCCATCGATAATTTCTTGCGCTGCATCTGCTATTTTGTTGGCTTTGTCCTTGTCAAGGAGGCCAATTTCAGCATTTGCAAGGGCTGCCGCTTTCTTGACTATGGCCATAGCAACAATGCGCGTTGGATGGAGCTTCATCCCTGTGATTGGGAAGTTCTCGATTGCCCTAAGCGTTTGAACGCCATAGTAGGCATCCTTGGGCACTTGCTTTTCGCCCAGGAAATCCTTTTCAATTCTGAAATCTGACATTTAACTACCCCTCTTTTTATATTACTTAGCAGTCCGTAGAACCTTACTACGATGGCTGCTACAAGCCTTGGTAAAATGCCGAGTTTTCTAAATCGGCCAATATGTATGGCAGGTTGTGCTTGGCTGCAGACGCTATGCCGCGTTCGGTGGTAATTAAACGCGCGCCGCTTCCTGTTACAACTTGGTCTTTCATAATTTGCTTACCGTTTGCGAAGCTCATGCAAGCACTTGTTTGCTCTTCGTTCAAGACGGTTATGTCGGCATCTGCGCCTATGGACAAATGCCCTTTGTCGTTAAGCCCGAACACCCTTGCAGCGTTGATGGACGTTTTGTAGATGATATCGTTCAAGCTGAGATATCCCAGCCTGTAGAGCGACAGCAGTCTGCCTAAAACATCGTTCCTTGGGAAACCTCCGCCGTCTGTCGCGCTGAGCGGGACTAGGAACTCGCCGTTAGGCGTACGCCTTTCCACAACACATGCAACTGCAACTACAGGGCTGTTCATTGGAAAACTGACAGATGTTTGAGTGTCTTTGTCTCTCCAGAAATCGTACGCGGCCTTGCCTTCGAGCATGAAGTTCTCATTCCCGATTGGGGCAACAACGCGGCAAACTCCGGCAAGCATCGCCTTCTCCATGCCTTCTTCGGTTTGGTCAAAACCGAACCTCGCTAAACACCCTCTAGTTATAATACTATGAGGAATACCATTTTGGCAAGCCCCAGATGTTCCATTCATGATAGACATGTAAGAATCGGAGAGAACATTTGGGTTGTCACGCAGCATTTTAAAGGCCATTTCAAGCTCTTCGAGGCATGGAAAATGTTTTCCGCGGCAGTACGAATTTACATGTGCGAGAATCATCCGTGAGCCTTTTGCAAGGTCAACAGCTTCTTGCATACCATGGATATCGCTGCCTTTTTCGGTAGAGCCTGCATGATATGCCACGATTACGCCGCGCTCGTTTGTAGAGAGAATGCTTTGGCGAGATGCCTCAGGCGTGAGCGGATAGTGTCCGCCGAGGATTTTCATCCCAATCGCGCCTGTTTCGAGAGATTTGTCGATAAACTCGTCTACCTGTGCGCGGGAAGGGTTGGCTGTTATTACATCAGGGTTCATTGCGTCGAGGCAGCCTACACTCAGCCCGCAGCCTACACGTGCCGCGTTCTCGACGATATCGTCAATCGGTCCTGCGAAGTCAATTATGGTAGTAACGCCTGTCTTGGCTGCCATGTAGTATCCCACATGTCCGCCAAGTTTCTGTGTAACGTGTACGTGAGTGTCCATCACACCCGGCAGCACCGTTTTGCCTTTGCAGTCGATAACCGTCTTGCCGCCGCTTATTGTTGCTTCGACAGCAGCGATTTTACCGTCTTCTATACCTATGTCGAAAATACCGTCGATATTATTAACAGGATCTATTACTCTTGCACCTTTTAAAACAAAGTCCATACGAGTTCACTCCTTTTCACGATTCTGCCCTAGCTGTTGGGTTAATTTATAACCCTTACCAATATAGGAATGCTGCTGTCAATCAGCGTTAATTGATGTTAGACAGCGGCACGCTGCCACTGTCTAACCTATATCAAAACTATTTCGCTAACTTATGAGTCATTTGCAGCATAGCTGCTACTGCTTGTGAAAGTGCTGATTCTTCGAAGTCGAACGCGCCGTTATGAGGGCCTGCCGCACATTTCGAGCCAACCATTACATAGCAGGCTTTGCCGCCTTTGCTTTGTACGCGCTCCATGAAGTACGAGAAGTCCTCACTGCCGCCAAGTTCGCGGCGGTCTTTGATGTCATCGAAGATGGCAAGTTCCGTGGCAGCTTCTCTGGCTAAAGCAACGAGTTCTTCGTCACTTGTGCCTGACATTGCTCCGCCAACTGCTTTGACTTCGTACTCAACGTCGTACATTTCGGCACTTGCTTTAATCATTCTGAGAGCTTCATCTCTGACGAAAGCGTCTATCTCAGATGTTTCGCCGCGTGTCTCAAGCTTGACTACAGCATGCTCGGGAACAACGTTACGGCCTGTGCCTGCGTTCAACACACCGATGTTGATGCGTGAAACGCCCGCGCTGTGGCGGTAGATACCTTGCATAGCCATAGTTGCCGCGCAAGCTGCCAAGAGTGCGCTCTTGCCTTTTTCGGGGCTGACGCCCGCGTGAGTAGGAACGCCTTTGAAGTAAGCGTCAAACTTGCTTGTTGCAAGCATTCCGTCTACGCCGCAGACAAACTGCCCCGGAGTACCCCAGATGTGCATACCAAGCATGTAGTTAACGTCATCGGCGATGCCTTTTTCAACCATACAAGCCGCGCCGCGCACGCCTTCTTCGGCAGGCTGGAATACCAGCTTGATTGTGCCGTTGAATTCGTCCTTCAGCTCCATGAGAGCCTTCGCAACACCCATACCGACTGCGGTGTGGCCGTCGTGGCCGCATGCGTGCATAGCGTCTTTGTTTATAGATGCAAAGCCTTCTTTGTTCGGGAAGTGATCCGGATTCTTTGTTTCGTCCAAATCGTTAGCGTCCATGTCGAAGCGAAGCGCGACTACAGGGCCGGGACGACCTGTTTCAAGTACCGCTACAACTCCTGTTTTTCCGCCTTTCATTTTGTCCAAAAACTTTACGCGCGCGCCTTGCTCTTTCGCACGCTCCATGTGTTTTTCCAAAACCTCGGCAGATGGAACGCCCATCATGGCTGATTCTACCATTACTTCATCACCGATGAGAACTTTGTAGCCAAGGTTCTCGAGGTATTCGGCAACGATAGAAGCAGTTCTGAACTCCGTCCAAGCAGATTCAGCATGCTTGTGGAAGTCGCGGCGGATTGTTACCAATTCGCCCTGCATTTTGTTTGACAGGTCAAGAATTTTATCCTTTATGCTCATATTCTACCTCCGAATTAAGCAAAGATAACTACAAGAACGATTGAAGCAATAATCATACCGGGAGCATTTCTCTTAGCAATTTCGATAGGGCTAACCTTTGCCATAGCTGCCAAAACGATAGCCGCGCCTGCAACCGGAGACATTGTACGGCCAAGTGCGCCGCCGATGTTTGCAAGGTTACCAAGTGCAATAGTCTCTATTCCGAAATCCGCAGCATGCGGTGTAACAAGTTGGTTGAATGTTATTGTTGCGGCATCGCCCGAACCTGTAAGAGCACCGAGAACCATTGGGGCATAGAAAGCTGCAATACCTACGATAGCATGAGCATTTGCCATAAAGTCGAGAAGAGCGCCTGTAAGGCCGATTGCCGTCATACCGCCTGCAAATACAGTAGCGGCGATGATGATACCGATAATTTCAGCATAAGCCATACCCATTCCGGCAAAGAACTGCTTAGAAACTTCTTGTGGGTTAGTCATAGACACTGCACACGCAAGGACTACACCAATGAACATAGCTTCAGGAACTGTAAACGACCTCATATCTAAAGCATCAAGATTTGAAATAACAAGAAGTGCAAGAGGAACAAGAGGAACAAGAGCTTTGAGAATGTTAACTTTGAACTCTTTCGGTGCTTCTGCAGCCTCACCTTCTGCTACATAACCTTTATTCTCTTTGAGAGCAAACGCAACTACTGTCAGAGTTATAGCACCAATAATCATCGCTGTAATTGAAAGCCCTCTAATTTGCATTATAACATCCATAACCGGAACTTCTGCGATACCGCTAAGAGTTGCATTATGAGCGTTGCCGGGGCTAAGCGTAGAGCCAAATGTTCCGGCCATAACAGCTGTTGCCGCCATCGCAGGTTTTACACCAGCAGCGATAAGCGTAGGAATCATAACCGCGCCAACAGCCGCGGCTACGCCTGCAGCACTAACAAGTGCAGTGTTTATCAGATATGTAAGAACTACAGTACCGGGTACAAGTATCACGGTAACTTTTGCAAGTGGTTTAGCAATCAAGTTTACAAGATGAACATCACACTCTGTAAGCTTGAGTACGAACGCAAAACCCATAACCGTCAAGATAATCGGCACAAGTCCGCCTGTCATTGCACCTGCAAATGCTCCAATCGGTGCCAAAAACGCACTCGGTTCAAAATTCTCTAAACGTGGGATTCCAACCCATGTCATAAGCGTACCAGAAAGAAGAAGAACCATACGAACTTCATAACGTTTGATAATGAAATAACCTGTTGCGATAATAATAAGAATACCCAGAATAAGCATAATGTTGTCCATGTTGTCGCTGTTTGTAGAACGAAAATGTGCTACAACAGCTTTTCACCTCACTTTTAGATTTTTTTGTTGCCTTGCTTGATGATGCTTACTTCCCCTCAATCTTATTCCGCGTTTGTCCCCCCTTCTAATTTGAGAACGCTTTATCTATATCTGCGGAATTTGGTGCGCCCTCCAGCACTACTGCCAGTTTTAAGCGCGCCTTTTGCCCGTTTAGGCCGTTTGAAAATATTACTCCCATGTCGCTAAGGCGTTTTCCGCCGCCTTCGTAGTCGTAAATTGGTTCGGCTACACCGCTCAAACACCTGGAGACAAGTACCACAGGGATGCCCCTGTCGATAATTGCCTTGACGCTTGAAACAGTTTTTGGCGGAAGCTGCCCCGCACCGAGGGCTTCTATCACCAAGCCGTCGAGCTTGATGTATTCCAACAAAGCATTGAAGATAGTTCCGTCCATGCCTGCGTGGGCTTTCAGGAGTATCACTTTCTTGCCGATTTGCTCGACGGGGTAGTATTCATCCCCGATCAGCGTCTGCATGAAGTTAACGCTTCGTCTGTTGACGATGCCTATATGCCCGAACTGCGGGCTTTTGAATGTGTCGACATTACCCGTGTTTATTTTTGTGACATTGCGAGCGGCATGGATTTCGTCATTTAGGACGACCATCGTGCCTTTGTTTTTGGAATCGGGATGTACTGCAACCTTTACTGAACACATCAGGTTGTGCAGACCGTCCGACCCAAGCTCGTTCGAGGAGCGCATCGCGCCTGTTATCACTATCGGCACAGAATGCTCGATGGTAAGGTCGAGAAAGTACGCAACCTCTTCCAGCGTATCCGTCCCATGGGTGATTACAACTCCGTCCGCGCCTTCGGCTATTTTGCTCAGAACACGCTGCCTAAGCTCCAGCATCACTTCTTCGTCCACATGCGGTGAAGGGATATTTTTGAACACTTCGGACGTTACCCGAACACCCTCCATGCCGTATTTCTTGAGTAGATCATCATCAATTTGCAGTGGGTTACTACCCTGCAAACTTACAGAGCCGGTATCGTTATTGGTTGCCATTGCGATAGTACCACCCATATGCAGTACGGCAATTTTTATCATTATGTATGCCCCTCGTATTAGAATGCAGCGAAATCGAAATTTGTCACTCTAAAATAGCATTTGTCATTCTGAGCGAATGCCGTAGGGGCGTTTTTGCCCCGGAGTACGAAGCGGAAGGAGTCTTGTATTTAAAACCCAAGACCCTTCACTACGTTCAGGGTGACAACTAAGCTACAGTTCCGGCGGAATGTTTTGGCTAATTCTCTATAGTGTTTCCATTCCCTAAAGAATCATTCATTTAAAAGAATGAAAGGACTACACCGATTACAAAAAGCACTAACAATCCAAACAGTATCGAAGGTCTTTGGAAACGGTTAGCAATCTTCAGGTCTGAACCCGGAATAACCGGAATAACTGTTGATAAAGCCGCAACAGGGCCGCCGGTAAGATAGTATTGCATAATCGCCGGGCCGCCGGCAGCGGCAACAGCAGCAGCAAACGGGTTTGCACCCGATGCCAGAACAATTGTCAAAAACGGTACGACAATCGCAGCAGCAGCAGCATTAGACTGAGTAAACAAACCGGCCAGAGATGAAACCAACAGCATCAGTATAATAGGCGCAACAGCCAAGAACGGCTCGAGCATGTTGGAAATAGTGTCAACCAATCCGACATCTCGAATTACAGCCGACATATAAAGGAACGCGAATGTAGCAAGTACAGGAACGGTAATCCTTGTCAGGCCTTCAATCATTGCTTTTTCGCCTTCAATTATGTTTCTGTCCGACATCATTATCACGAGCAGCGCGGAAGCAATACCAACCAAAACGATTGGAATTCCCACCACAAAACCAACAATAAGCACGATAAACGGTGTTATCGCCGTTAAGAACGACTTACCTGTTTCTTCTTCAAGACCTGTGTCAACATCTGCAGCTTTCGGGGCTGCTATGTGTTCTTTCTTCATCCCGCGCGTAAGCCTGTAATAACTTGCCGCAAAGATAGAAAGGCCAACAATTATACCTACAATATTAATGAAGCCGAAAGTAATGCCGGCAGTCGCCATAACTGCAACCAGTGTTGGGTGTGTAAAGCCGCCAAAATTGCCAAGTGTACCCGCATGGGCAATTACTCCCGCAACCTTGTTTTTATCGACTCCAAGCTCTATAGCCGGAGGGCCTGTGATTACAGCGGTGATTGCCGGTTGTGTGAAGCCTGTCATCCCGCCGATAATACCTGCGGCAATACCGCCCGCCGTACAAACTCCCGGGCCTCCGCCAAACGACTTGCCGAATTCCATAATCTTGACGATGATAATCTTCAGGAAACCTGCTCTCTCCATAACTCCGATGAACAGCAAGACACCCATCATATCAATGATAACATTGTGAAGGCCTGCGCGGAGCAAATCTGCAATAACTATGCCTTCATAACCGGGAACGCGCGTCATCGGGAAACCCGCCGCAAACGCGGCTATTGTCGAACCGATAATCGCCGTTAGGTAAATCGGAGCGCGTCCGCTAAGCATAACTAATAGCGTAAGAATCATAATTGCTTGGGGAATCATCATTTCCATACTCTAATCTCCCTTGCATAAATTTTTTCACGCTTCAAACTAAATCTTAAAATCTTATGTACTATGTAATAAAGACATGCGGTCGAGCATGGAAGCTCTACCCTACGTAATATGTTACTTCGTAGGATGTGGCTTCCATGCCGCACCGCGATTTTCAAATTTACTTATCGTTTACTTTGCGAACGTAGTCCGGCAGCAATTGTGGAGACAATTTGCCTGTGTTGCATCCGGCTGCTTCAAGTTCTTTTGCGTAAGCTTCGATATGGGCAAGAGATGGTTTGCCGAGAGAGATACCCTTGCATTGCTCTGCCGCGTTCTTACCCGCCATACGTCCGAAAACGATTATGTCGAGCATCGAATTACCCATGAGGCGGTTACGCCCGTGGATACCGCCGATGGCTTCGCCCGCTACGTACAGGTTCTTAACCTTGTCGGTTGTACCTTCCGCGCCAACTTCGATTCCGCCGTTTTGGTAGTGGAACGTTGGATAGATGAGTATCGGAACTTTACGGATATCGATTCCGTAGTTCATGTACTTACGCATTGTTCCCGGGATGCTCTTCTCAATCATACCTTCGCCGTGAATTACTTCAATCAGCGGAGTATCAAGCCATACACCATGGCCTGTAGGCGTTGGGATGCCTTTTCCGTGCGCGCTGCACTCGCGGATAACCGCCGCGCAGGCAACGTCTCTTGTTTCGAGAGGATGCACGAACGTTTCGCCGTCGATATTAAGGAGCTGTGCGCCGATAGAACGAACTTTTTCGGTAACAAGTGCGCCGAATATTTGAACAGGGTATGCAACGCCTGTCGGGTGATACTGGATTGTGTCTTGGTAGAGCAGGTTCGCGCCAACACGGTAAGCCCAGATGAGGCCGTCGGCAGTCGCGCCGTAGTGGTTAGAAGTCGGGAAACCTTGATAATGCAAACGGCCTGCGCCGCCTGTAGCTATTATAACAGTTTTTGCTCTTGCAATCAAGTATTCGCCTGTTTCCATGTTCATCATTACTGCGCCGGCTACTTGGCCTTTGTCGTCCATGATGAGTTCCATAACAGATGTAAACTCAACCACTTCGATACCAAGGTTGTAGACTTCATCGCGAAGAACGCGCATAATTTCCGCGCCTGTATAGTCCGCGCAAGCGTGCATTCTCTTACGAGAAGTACCGCCGCCGTGTGTTGTAACCATTGTGCCGTCAGGCTTTTTGTCGAACATTACGCCAAGCTCGTTGAGCCACTCGATAGCACCCGGGCCGTCCATAACAAGGCGTCTGGCCAGTTCAGGCTTGCTCTTGTAGTGTCCGCCGCCGAAAACATCAAGGTAATGCTGCTGAGGAGAGTCGTTTTCTTTGTCCGCTGCTTGAATGCCGCCCTCTGCCATCATGCTGTTTGCGTCGCCCATGCGAAGCTTCGTCACGATAAGCGTGTCAGCACCCGCTTTGTGCGCCTCGATTGCCGCAGAAGCACCCGCTCCGCCGCCGCCGATAACAAGCACGTCAACATCGTAGTTTGGATTGACAAGGTCGAACTCCATGCCGCGAATCTTACTGTTTGAGTGAAGAAGGTCACCAAGTTCTTGAGGAACTTTTTCGCCCTTGTTTGGCCCTATTTGAAGGTTTGTGAAGTTACCCGGCCCTTCTTTATAGTCGGGATGGAAATTTCTGAGGATATCTGTTTTTTCGTCAGCCGTCAGCCTGGTAGGCTCAAAGCCGATTCTTTGCTTTCTAGTAGCCTCTACTTTTTTGATAGAGTCTAACATTTGCGGTGTCAGCATATGCGCCTCCTATTTCTCGATTTCTCGTGAATTGTATAGTTCTTTCATTTCATCAACAGATTTTGCCATGATTTGCTCGATAAGTGTGTCGAACTCGCCTTTTCTGATTGCTTCGGCTCTGCACTTAGTATGTTCACTCTCAGGCATGATGTACTTGCCGTAGAGCCTTCTTGAAAGCTGGCCTACCAATGGATGGGATATAGCCGCCGGACACTTTGTGGTACAGATGCCGCAGCCGATACAGTCGAACGATTCGTGAGCAGCCTTTTCAAACTCGCCGCGTTGAGCATATGCGATGTACTGCATTACGTTCAAGTCGTTCGAGCAGCCTTTTGTACAGTTGTTACAGCCGATACATGCGTATATCTCAGGATAAAGCTGCATCATTATCTGTTCTTCAGGCTTAATCTTTTCCATGTCGTAAACTCTTTTGTTCATTGGGAAGAAAGGAAGTGCCGCAACATACATACCGTCCTCTACCTGCGTTTGACACGCGAGGCACGAATGAAGCGCGTTCTTGCCTTTAATTCTGTAGATAATTGCGCAAGCTCCGCAGAAGCCGTGGCGGCAGCCGCAGCCACGTAACAGCTCGTAGCCTGCATATTCCATAGCCGTCATGATTGTAAGGTCAGCCGGCACTGAGTAATGCTTACCGAAAAAATATACATTTGCCATTTCCTGCATCAATATCACCCCTTCTTGAATACTCTTTTCTTAATACTCGTTAGGTAATTCGTCTATTTCGTCGCACCGGAACACCGGGCCGTCTTTACAAACATACTTAGAGCCTATGTTGCAGCGTCCGCACTTGCCTATACCGCATTTCATTCTGAGCTCAAGAGTTGTGAACACTTGTTCTTTCTTGAAACCCATGTTTTGCAGTTCAGCCAGTGTGAGCTTTATAAGTATCGGAGGGCCACAGACAACAACTGTTTTGTCGTTGCTGAAGTTAAGCTCCTTTAGGTATGAAGGTACAAAACCTGTGTGTCCGTCCCAGCCGTCTTGCGGTCTGTCGATAGTTAAGTGTACATTAGTGTCCTTCATGTTCGGCCAAGCCTTCTCGATTTCTTCCTTGAAGACCAAGTCATCTTTCGAGCGTGCGCCGTAGAGGATGTCTACCTTGCCGTACTCGCCGCGTTTGTCGAACACGTAGTTGATTACCGAGCGCACAGGCGCGAGACCTATACCGCCCGCGATAAACAGCAGGTCTTGCTTTGGCAGAACAGTGTCAACAGGGAATGCATTCCCGTATGGTCCGCGGATAGTAACTTCGCTCCCTACTTCCAACGCGTGGAGGTAATCGGTAAGTACGCCGCAGCGTTTGATGCTGAATTCCATAAATTCGGTGTTTGTCGGCGCGGATGTTATCGAGAACATTGCTTCGCCGATACCGGGCACTGAGAGCATTGCACATTGCCCCGATTTATGGTCGAACGCCTTCTTGCCGTCTTTGTTGACAACGCGGAACGTCTTAACGTCGGGCGTTTCGGTTCTGATGTCTGTAATGATACCAACCTCGGGTATCAGCAGGTCAGGTGTTTTACACATTTGCGCCCACCCCCAAGCTCTTTATAACTTTCACGATGTTTAGCTGCACAGGGCATTTGTTTACGCATCTGCCGCAGCCTACGCACGAGTAGTCGCCGTCGTTCGCCATGCTGTACACCAACTTGTGCATGAAGCGTTGGCGGAAACGTTCTTTTTGTGATGTGCGAGGGTTGCCGTGTGCCATCAGAGTGAAGTCTGAATACATGCACGAATCCCAGCAGCGGAAACGCTGAACGCCGTTGCCTGTGTCGAAGTCTTGAATGTCGTAGCATTGGCATGTTGGGCAAACGAACGCGCATGTGCCGCACGCCAGACAGGCCTTGTAGAGTTCATCCCATCTTGGGTCTTCGAACAGTTCAAGCAGGTTCTCTGCCTTGAAACGTTCAAGCGGCAAACCTTGGCTGTAAGGAAGTGCGTCTACCTTCTTGCGGATATCTGCTTTACACTCTTCTGCTACAGTGTCTGCGGCAGGGTCGAGTTGGCTTTCTACCGCTTTTGTAAGCGCATGGCCTTTTTCCGTGTTGGCTTTCCAGTATAAGAAATCTCCGGCAGGCCAAGTGGTGATGTCTGCTCCAGGTTCTGCCGCGTCTACGCCGAACGGCTTACAGAAGCATGTCAACTGTGGTTCTGCACACGCAAGAGCGATAATGCAGCCTTGCTTGCGGCGTGCTTCGTAGAAGCGGTCGATAGGGTCTGTGAGGTATACTTTATCGAGTATTGTCATTGCCTTAACATCACAGCCCCGAACGCCGAACACTACGAATGGCGCGTGTTCAAGTGAGGCAGGCTCAATGCTGAGTTTCCCGCCTTGATTATTCCCATAGTAAAGGGTTTCGGCTTGAGGCAGGAAGAAATCTTTCGGAGACTTTACAGTCTTGAGAGTATCGATGTCGAGTGTCTCGCCTTCGCCGTATTTTGCGAAGTTCACTTGTTCACCTTGGCGGACGGGCGCATAGACATCAGACGTTTTGGCAATAGCTTCAAGCAGTTTTGGCAATTTGTCTTTTTCTATCTTGTACATGCGCCTACCTCCTTTCGTGAACATCACTCGGTTCTATGTCCGAGTCAAGATTATAATCTGTCAGCGGGCCGAGTTCTTCTGCGTCCGCTCCGGCTTGGAACTCGCCGTACAGTTCGTTGATGTCCTTGATGAACTTGCGGTTGAGCAGATGCAGGTCTATGCCTTGCGGACAAGCTCTTGTACACTCGCCGCAGTCCGAGCATCTTCCGGCAACGTGGTACGCACGGATGATATGGAACATTTGCTCTTCGAATGTTGTAACGTTGGCTTTTTGAGCCGTGTCGTACTGCGCGCTGTCGAATACGCATTTGTTGCAACTGCATACAGGGCATGTGTTACGGCATGCGTTACAGCGAATACACTTCGAGAGCTGTGTTTGCCAGAACTCGAATTTTTCCTCCGGTGACATTGCCTCAACATCTGCAACACCTGCGAAACGGTCTCCGCCTTCGCGCTGCTTGTGTTCTTCACCGATTAACTCGTCGAAGATTTTATGCTCTGTCTTTGCGCAAACTTTACACTTTTCAAGCAGACCTTTTTCAAGCATTTCTTCAACCGCGACGTTGCCGTCGCACCCAACCCCTACAATGTACGCTTTGTCGCGCACTACGCGGTTTCTTTGAGCAGTTGGTTGAAGCTGTAGGTGTCGCATGGTTTCAAGAACACAAGCGTCTTACCCTCTTGTTTGGCGGCTTGCTGCATGTAGTTGCTCAGGTTGGTCGAGCAGAACTTGTCGTATACGAGTTCGCCCAGTTCGTCAACTGTATTGAAATACGCGGGTTCGGGGTTCGTAGGGAAGTCTCCCTTTTTCCAGCCCAGTACGCGTTGTACGCTTCCGTCTGAAAGCATCTGTTTAGCGCGTTCTCTCATTATTTCTTGCATCGC
>Ga0136643_10005101_pt1 | contig 18395 bp, 17 predicted proteins | sample TergutLab28metaG_FD_96883 | JGI IMG/M metagenome (GOLD analysis project Ga0136643, IMG submission 96883) | Labiotermes labralis P1 segment gut microbial communities from Petit-Saut dam, French Guiana - Lab288 P1 (version 3) (version 3) | ecosystem: Host-associated > Arthropoda: Insects >...
AGCACCGATAAATTCAAATTAAAGGTAATTTCACGAAGTTAACTTTACATTCGTACCTGAAATGTATCATGTATTATGCTGGTTTATTATTTTGTTCCGATAATTGTCAGTAATCGTTACCTTCTATTCCGAGATTCAAACGGTCATAACTCCGTAACCGTCCAATATCGGTCACATGTTTATAGGAACTTTTTTGATGATAAAGACCTAGGAAATCACCTCCTGCAGTTATGCCCTAAAGTCGTGAAACACCCTGTATATGATAATTTTGTTGCCTGATAATATAAATAGAGGATGAGCAAGCATTCTGGAAAGACTTGGACAATGTCTTGTTGTGGAAGGAAGCAAGGGTCAGCCTACACAAATTGCGGGTGTCAGGTTGCCATGGTGACTGAATTTTGTATCGAGGCCACCAATATATGTGGTTTCTCAATATAGACCTTTCTTCATGTCACCCTCCTGGCACCTAGAATTTATGGAAATTTGACAACCCCTGGAGGGAAGACACTTTGAACATTTGAAATAGTACGTACATGTAAGTATTGTTTCAGTAAAGTTTAATTAATATATTGTTTCTAGTATCCAGTAATTTTTGTACAATAACTTGATATGCACTGAAGAGTTTGTACTTGAACTGGTATATTTGTGAGTGTTACTAAAATTAGCTGACACACTCCAGTAAATGCAAATAAACATAACTGGCAGTTTACATGAAGACATGCATTTCTGCATGCATCTGAAGCATAACTCACGGAATATTTATATGAGTGAAAAGTGTTAAATAAAAGTCACAGAGATGAATTAAACACACATGTTATTCCCTTTACATCTCTTCTATTAAGTCTGATGATTTTTAAGATAAACGTAATTGAAGATGGGTTTCCATACAGTCTAAAGATGCTAACCAACCAGAAGGTGAGAACTGTTACACTGTGTGTAATATATTTCCAGAAGATGTTAATATAAGTTGTAACAGCTGACCAACCTGTCCAATAAATATCTTAGCTTCACTTGTTGTATTCCAGGAGAAGTTGCAGCAGTGGCGAGGTTTACATCATATTCCAAAATGCTGGGCTGTTGTTCAGCAGTTTCTGTGTGCACTCTACATGCCAAAATGTGAGAACGGAACAGTGGATTTGCCTTCACAGGTACTGTTACTTCATATTTGGAAGGTTCTGTGTTCAGTTCTGAGCTCAGAAGCAATCTGTCTTGACTAAGGGCATACAGAATTATATGTAATTGAAATGCTGTTTGTATGTGCATTTGCACATGCATGCATGCAGGAGCTGTGTAATTAATTTCATGCCAGACAGTCATTCTTGAGAAGGTAATAGTCAAGATTTGAGGTTCTCACACTGGTGTCACTGAACATTTAAGGCTTCTGGGATGATATGACGTGTCAATTTATGATGCTACCTATACTGCTGTGCTTGGTCTGGCAGTAGAGGATACACTCTATATTATGTGTCATCTTTTCTGTTCCATTGTAACATTCAAAACTCTGCATGTTTTGAACCTATTAGCTGCCCTGTTGGTTATCAGTTGGTGATGATCCCTTCAGCATACATCTAACTACACCATTTTTCAGAGCCATGTTTCTACTCCAGGCTCCTTCCACATCCCCCCGATTGGCTTACCAACTTCTCCAGCCAGCCACAAACTAGTCATTCCTTACCAATATATCACATTTATTTATCCTACATTGGCTCTTGTTCTTGACTCCTTGATGCTTGGAGATGGAGGCACTGTGTTCCTTCAAAACATTGAAAATCGCTCATCCATTGTCATAGCATCATATCCCAGGAGATGTATAGCTTCAAAGTGAGCAATATGTAGAGGAAGAGATGAAGGAAATGTTCAGTTGAAGAATGGTTATTTTGATATAGTAGGTAACAAATGTCGAGGAATATAAAAGGTATTGATGCAAAAACAGATTAAACCATTTTGCTGGAGTTCATCAGTTGAGAAACACTCCATAAATGTGATTAGTAATTGTGACAAGAATTATGGATTGCAGCTTTCCACATAGTACAGATTTAGATTGAGTCATTTCTGTCACTTTTAACAGTACTGAAATCTAAGGTAGCTGGAATAACATAGTTGCCATAGTTATTGGCTGCATGACTGAAGAACTGTGGCTTGATTCCCAGTAAAGAAAACATTCAGACCTGTTTGGTGGCCCAACCAACCTACTGCTGCATGCACTGGGGCACTGTGTCACCAGAGGTAAAGCATATGTTGCATGAGGCTGATCAGTTTCCTTACCTGGTACCAAGGTTAAGAATGAGAAGCAAACACAGAACTGTGGTGGAGAACCCTCTTTGAATGTGGCTACTGGGAAGATAAATAAGGAAATGCAAAAACAAAATTAGAGATGTGTCTTAGGGACAGAGGTTATTGTAGTGGGATGGGGAAATGTAATATCAAGATCATATCCAGTGGTGAGCTTTTGTATTAACCTTTTGGCGCCAGAATTATTTTTTTTAATTTTAACACACCCTGTATATAAAATGTGAATAATACAGGAACCAAATACATTAGAATTATGAAACATACTGCATTTTGAAGAGAAAAAGACCGAGAGTATACACCATGTTTGAAATATTCGGTACCTATATTTGTTGAATAAATATATAAAATGCAAATTTGGAGGTTAGCGGTGCGGTACATCAACTATAGTTGACGTTAGGCGTCTAAACGTTAATAGTACTGAACCATCAGGTTCTGTTACCAGAGGATTAGTTAGTGACATTATAAGGGGTATTCGCGGGTAAAAAATATGGTGTATAAGATTGTCTTGTTTCATTATGTTGCAGTAGTTGAAGTAGGCATTATAAGGGCACAGGGGCAGGAATGTCGGCAGAGAATGCGTTTCTTGTGTGGAAAGATTAAAGTGAATATAAAAAAAAACTGCTGTTATGTCAAAATGTACAGGCCTCAAATTTAAAATATTAATATTGCATATTATTATATGTTTTTGTTTTTTTAATGTGTGTATAGTTCTTTGTTTACAACTGCATGGATTACATAGTGTTAAGTGGAAGGTGCAATATGAATGATGGATTGGGAAGAATGGGGACAGAAGTGGCTGTGGTCTGGTTTTGGTGTCATCCTAGTGTTTACCTGGAGGTACTGAAGACAGCCACAAAAAGATCTCAGTCAGGATAGCCAACCTGTGTCCCAAAAATGAAATAATGGAACTCCTTGTTCAAATCTTGAGTGCTGATCACTTAACTGTGATATTTATTGAACTATTTTGTAATGTGCATGATTAAGTGCCCACATTCAATTGAAGAATGAATTGTTTGGTGTGATATGTGACAGTAGCACAGCTGCCAAAATGGTATGAAAGTTTCTGGTAAAATAATGGATTAAAATAAATTACTTCCTGCATGTCTTTCTTTTTTCTGTTCCATTTTGTTTTTTTCTGTAGGAATTATGGTAAAAAATCTCATCAATCTTATGTCTTTGTAGGAAATGTGCAAAATGACAATGGGCCCATGTCGTTTACTTGATTCAACCAATAACTGGCCGTCATTCTTCAAGTGTGATGATACAGCCAGGTTTCCACCCATGTGCAAGGTAAGCATTTGTTGAAAGCTTTCTCAGCAAAAATATTATTAGGGAAAAGAATTATAAGGAGTGCATGATAATAATATAGTTTCTTAAATAATATTCAGTGAAAAGTTTGTGTGTCCATATTTGTGTGCGTGTGGTATTTGCCATTCTATCTTATGGTTACACCAGTTATTTTTAGTGTTAAACTGTCTAACTTGTATTTGGGAGATACCTGTGTGGAGTTTGTGCACGAACCCAATTCAACTTTCCAGAGATTTTAATTTCTTTTTTCCCATTTTCCAGACAAATATTGGCATGGTACCATAAAACATACTTAATATATCCTTTCCTGTCAACTAAACTACACCATACCTGATGGTACATGACCTCTGTAGTTGATATATTGTTGTTTCAGAAACCTAAAAATACGAATATTTCCTGTCTGCACTGCAAATAGGATATTGTATGTATTCTGCTTTAAGTGGAGTTTTGAACAAACCTTGAATCACGTTTTTATACTTTTCTTTTTAAAATGAATACAGATTAGGTGCTTGTCTGTCACATGTTTTATTTCTGAAACTCAGTGGAATGTGAAGAAATTTTGTATAGGAGGCCCGTATGAAATGAGTAAGAGAGAAGCTTAATTTTTGTCCATATCACAGACCATAACACTATGTAAATTTTAAAAAATTGGCTGTAAATTTTTAAAAATTGGCTGCTATGTATCTTGTTTAAGTGTTTTGTTTGGCATTTGTATAATCTTAATACACATAAAATAATATGTCTGTGCATTCCCATTTGGCTTTTTCCACAATAAACTTGTGTATTGCTGTATGTCACGAATGTTGGCAGGCAGAGATTATTGGAGTGCAGCATAGTTGAATTGAAAGAAATGAAAACAGAAGTCTGCAGTATATAGACATTAACCCTAGAAGGCTGCAGATTTGCAAGGAACACATTTGGGAAATCCTGTATTTTATTTGTTGTACACTTTTGAGGCATCTTTGGTGAAGTAATTTTTGTGAACTGTGCGCACAGATAGGCATTATAGACCAGTTGTGTCCTGTACGCGTCGTCCTAATGTTAACATGTCACTAATATTATTAATTTGATATTTCAGAATGACATTCGAGAACTAAAATTCAACACAACAGGTCAGTGTCAGAGCCCTCTGCTGCCAACTGATAACACTCAGGCATTCTATGAAGGGGTGGAGGGTTGTGGGGTCCAGTGCCAGAACCCGTTGCTGACCAGTGATGAACATAGGCAGATTCACCAACTTGTTGCTTGGGCAGGAACCATTTGTCTTCTTTTCAACCTCTTCACTGTAGTAAGTAAACCATTTGAAGGGCTAAATTATGATTGTAGGAGTTCTTATTGCATTCATTTTAATGAAATTACTGATTTTGATGTTGGGGGATGTATACTTAATGTTCTCGGACGGTTTTGTTCTGGTTCATTTTCATTCATTGTAACTTGTACTGAGGTGAAGCCATGTGAAGCTTCCCTAATTTTAAGGTGGGTAATTATACAAAAAATTTGTACATGATGAAATAAACAGCAATATTAAATGATCTGAGCCCAAGTTAAATACAACATTATGAAATCAGTAGTGTATTTAAATTAGGTCTACACATTGACTGGTGATTGGTGTGACTTTCAGATGACATTCATCATTGACTGGCGATCAGCAAACAAGTATCCAGCGCTTGTTATTTTCTACATCAACTGCTGTTTCCTAGTGTCTTGTGTTGGTTGGCTGGCACAGTTCATTCCAGGTGCACGGGAGAGCATTGTCTGTCGCAAGGATGGTACTCTGCGAATGGCTGAACCCAGGCAAGACAAACATTGTCTTTGTGTTTTAATCTTAAGCTTGTTCCCACCCCTCCCCCCCCTTTTTTTTGTTGTAATGCAAGATGTGCCCTGGTGTCCCCCATTAACCTATAAAGGGCAAATAGATTAATTTTACTGTTTCTTGGCTTGAACATTATGCCATTAAAGATTATATTATCACCATACAGTTTGTTCCTTACCATTAATAATGTTAGTACAATTGCTGTTTGAATTTGTGGGATAAGGTCTGTGCATGGTTGCCAGTTTGTAGTTATGATAACGTATGAATCATTATTACCAGGTACATGAAATTTTGTATAAAACTTGATCATGACGTGACTTAACATGGTGACTGCATAAAGCTGTAAAATTATGTTGGACAAGTTTAACCCTGTGTGAATGTGTACCAGAGATGTGTGGAAGTATATCACTGTGTAATGTAATTGTTAATTTATAGTGTTTGCTGAAACTCAGCATACTAACACAAACACTGAAAGAAAGGTGAGTGTTGTGATTGCTTCCTAGAACTTCATATGTGATGAGATGACCCTGTTTTATGGGGAAAGGGAGGGGCACTGTTTTCTCAGCATTTCACAGAAATGGTCCAAATACTAGATTATGGAAAACAATCAGAACTTAACAGCTTTCCACTCCCTAATGGTTTCACTATATTTAATTGCGTTATTCACACTAATATGTAATTCACACGCCTTAATTTTTTGTGAGACCAGCAACAGGTACTGCCCAAACATTTTCATGCATTTTCTTATTTGCTTAAACCTCTGATGCCAGAATTATATGCCTGTGGTTATGTGTAGAATACTGGAATTTAAATGGGCATTGCATAAGAGTATGATACACACACATCACATTCAGCATTATGAGTGTCACACTGTACTTTTCATATATATATCATGTTTGTCACCAAGGAGTTACTAATAGCCTCAACAAAGACATTGTCTTCAGAATGCGAAAGTTGTAGCAGTAGGTGTGATACCATGTATGGGGTATTTGGTGGGAATGGTTCACTGTTGTTTGCTACACATTACATGATGAGCATGCTGTGAAAATTGTGGTGTGGGATTGAATAATTAATCTTAACTGATGTGAAGTTTTACTGTATTGAAAACTTATTGCTTTTACAGAACTTCATTAAAAATTTGTTACCCAATGCAACATATTTTGCGGGATGCCTGAAGAATTTACATGAGGTAAAGGTAAAGTTTACCCTAGAACAATCCATTAAGGACCAAAGGGGGAGTAGAGGTATATCTGTGCTCCTTTAACCTCACTGCTAGATGGAGAGTGGGTGTTGAACGTCATGCCCCGGCTGCTTTACCCCTAGGAAGAAACCCAATATCCACTGTACCAGAGGTTGGACGGGCCCCATTGCCGGTCTGGACGGGTGTGGAAAATCTCTTTCCCGCCTTGATTCAGTGCCCAGACCATCCTGTCTGTAGCTACTCGCTATACCAACTATGCTACACTGATCAGTGTTTACATGAGGATCATCTCTTCTTATGAATTAACCCTGTTTTGGTCTGTGCAGTTTCACATCATAAATATCAGAGTTTTTGAACATGAAATTAAAAAAACAGTATACGATTTGTGGTGTGAACTGGTGTTCCATAAATATGAGGAATAGGTCTATTGTCACTTGCTTAATCTGGAAGTAGGAAACTGCTGATTCTTGTGGAACTTTTATAACTGGCCCACCGCAGTACAGTATCATTGCCCAGGTGTGAATAGAATGTTTCAATAAATCACTGCAAAAACTGTAAGACTTCAAATATCTGTGATGTTTGGGTTGGAACATTGAAAAACTTGAAACTCTAATGTAATTGATACGTAATAACCCATGAAATTAATGCCAACTGAAACTTTCACTTTTATTGTTTTTAAATTATTAGTAATTAAAAAAAGGCATTCAGTAGTTTTGCAATTTGGGTGACACCGTCTATCCTTACGTCTGGGATGCACTTATTTCTCCACAAAGTTGCTTGGGCAACAAAAGTTTGTGTTGTGGAATTGAATATTTTTGGGTACTCAGTATGGAGTTTGATGTGGCTGTTCTAGCATGTATAGTTTTGATATGTTTCCTAGATTTTTGGAAAATTTGTGGACCCCTGCATTACTGATACATGTTGGGCTTTTTGGCTTTATAATACTTTTTAATATTTGAAATTATATTTTTCTCACAGTTTATGATACCAATTAAACATCAAATATCAATGTATTAAAATTAATGCATTTACTTCAATGTAAGTGTCAGTAGTAGTTTTATGTGTTAATAACTTTTATTTTTTAATTCATCCAGCTAGGTGTAAAGAATGTCATCAAAATATGTACTGTAGATTTTTGATTATTCAAGTTAGTGGGTGGGGGTAATTCTTCCACCCCTGGAGAAACAGTCATTAAAAGCTGGTAAACTTTAGTTTCATGCTTAGTATAACCGCTCTCATTTTTGTATGATGGGGAATTTAGTGGCCTTGAAAGACAATAATCAGTTCTTATATAAACAATTTTGTTTACAGTATAAAGTAGGTTCTTATTGTTTTCCTTGTTTATAGTGTACTTAATTTTTTGAAGGTGTGGGGGATTAAGCAAATTATATTCACAGTCAAGTGGTCATGATTTTTAAAAATGCACAATGAAATTGAAGTTTGTGGGGGAAGGTTTGGGTTTTGGGTGACCTGATCTTTGAATGAACAAGGAGAATCTCAACAGTGACACAATATGTTACAGTGCTGGGGAGAACCTCTCTTGTGTGATTGTGTTTGTGCTGGTGTACTACTTCATCATGGCTGCTTTGGTGTGGTTTGTCATTCTGACATATACATGGCATATCAGTTTCCAGGCTCTGGGTAAGTGCAGAGTTACATTTATTTCCACACTGTGCATCATCAGAAATATATATATATATACACTGTATAACCTGCAATTCTTTTTTAATAGGATTAAATACAGGTATATAATAAATTCTGAATTTTTATCAGCATCTTTCACAAATTGTTTTATTCCACATAAAGTAGATTTTGTGGGTCATTTAGAATTGGCACTTTTTTACTGTGTGTCAGTAATCAAACAATAATCTGTGTGTGTGTGTGTGTATAAAAATAAGTAATACACACACACACACACACACACACACATGTCTTTGTAAAATATATGGACACACCATTTTTCAGTCAAATATTTTTTGAGAAATGTGTAGCTCACAGGTACTTGATGTATGTGTGTGTGTGATACATGATATATGTAAATCTTAATGAAAGATCCTTGATACATGTTTTACTTTCAACACTCATGTCTGTGATTGGTGAAAAGTAGAAAAATTGGTGAAGTAATTTGGCCCTAATATCTGCAACTCCTGTGGGATGTTACGATCTTGAACTTTGGTCACTTCGGAAGCACTGTATTGTGCTGACACCAATGCTACATTTACAGACGTCAGTTGTAAACTGTAAGAGAGTACTGCTCTTAATGAATGGCATAATTGTATAAAATGCCATAAGAGTGCATGTAGATGGTAGATTGTACATTTAAATTGCAATGATGCAGTCCGCATGGTATTATGGAGTTATTTTTTTGTATATTGAAGCATGTGTCTCTGTTATAGTGAGTTTTATTTTATGAGTGGGTGCCATAATGTAGAATTCCTGTTGCAGGCAAAATTCAAGAGCGGATCGATAAGAAGAGTGCATACTTGCACATGTTGGCATGGTCAATACCTCTGGTTCTTACCATCACTATTATGGCATTAGGGGAGATTGATGGTGACAGTGTTGCTGGCATATGTTTTGTAGGATATGTGAACAAGGCTGCACGTGCAGGCTTCTTGATTGGTCCTCTCACCATAGTGATCCTTGTTGGAGGGTATTTTCTGTCAAGAGGTGAGTGTTCATTAGCATAAGAGAATCCACAGATAAGACTGGAATGGAAGGAGTGCATGGAGTAAGATGCAAAAAATGAAAGCCTTCACTAATGTGGTACACTGTATTAAGACAAAGGATGCTGTGGTACCTATAGGATATTGTGTGGAGGAAATGCCATTGCCAAAAGGAGGTCACATTATAATTAAGAGGCATTTTATGTTTCATGTATTACTTTTGTTTGTTAAGATTATAAGCGTGTATTAGTCAGTGGGGTTGAGTTGGCTGTAATCCCATTTATCAACCAGTATGCAAGAATAAATACCATAAGAATGTGCATGAAATGAGTTGATAGAAAAGAAGTGTACATGTCAGCATAATGACCAAAGATCAGCAGACTAGGATATTAATACACAATGAAGTGCAGTATAGATTCTGTTGAAGTGTTCAACAGCCTGACTGCAGTCCATTTAAATTAGTCTTTAACGAAATGATTTGGAAACAGATGAATAATTTTGTGTTTTGTAAGAAATGAAAGAGTCTATGCTGAATGAAGCACACTTTTTCTTTATCATCATACATTGTGCTTTCTGAGGCTTTGTTCTACAGGTGATTCTGTTTTTTTGGGAATCTCCTCAAAGTCTTTTTCCTTTTGGCTAAGTGGAAAAAGCATAAGAGATTTCTGTGTTTCTGCAAACAAAAGAAACATTGAATTCTCCAAAAAGGGTCTAGAAATGAAACTGACATCATTGCAGAGTTTTGTATGTGATATTAGTAAGCTAAGTGCACACAAAAGATGTCAAGTTGCTGGAAAATGTACCAGTTTGATGCTGTGTATTAAATATTACCTTATCAGATGATCTAATTTCAACTTCTATGTAGGTTTAGGTTTGGGTCTAACAAGATTATTTTATTTTGTAGAATTTTTCGTGCCTCTGTTTGTAAAAGTTTTGGCCTAACCTTAAATCTCTTACCGTACTGCACACCACGCACACCAACAAGTTTGACATAGCTGCTGTAAGTGCTTATGTTGTATCTCTTCACATTCATTCATTTTGTCTATTTCCATTCGTACAGTCTGCCACATTGTAGTTTGTTTCAGTCTTTATTTTCTTATGCAGTGGTAGGAATCTTTTTCCCATCCATGGGTAACATGTCTGTAATGTTAGAAGGTTAACCTCCCTGCTCACATCATGAAGGCTTATTGGAGAATGGAGGTATAGATGAAGGTAGTGGTCAGCTTCTCACCCTGGCAGCTTTACCTCCAGGTGAAGAGCCTCCAGTACCCATTGAATAGGATAGTGGCTCAGACCCAGAGCTGATCTGAACGCTTTGGAGAGGAGGAAAATCTCTTGCCTGTGCCCGGGGTCAAATCATGGTTCTTCAGTTGTTCAGGCTGTAATGTAGTCACTATATTGACTGTCCTGACCAAGCTCTGCCTAACACTTTGTTCTTAGTTTCATCTTTTCATGTTGCATATCTTTGCTTATATCTTGCCTAATTTCCTGTTCATGAATTTTATTCCTTGCTTATTTTTTCATATTCTGTAGGGATTTTATATATGCTACTTTCCCCTGCTTAATCTTTGTCCATGTTTCTGTTTTGTGTGTGGTTAAACAATAAAGATCTGGATTTGGTGCTGTCATGGAACTATGGTTTGGTGCATAGTTCTTTGCTGTTAGTTCATGTTATGACTGTCTGGGATTAATGAAAATAAAGTACAGTTAGGTCATCCATAGCAGCTCTGCATGTATGCTGTGTTTTCGTTATCAAGTAACAGTGTGAATGAACATCAAGATTTGTTTAAAACTCAGAAAAGCAGCTACAGAAAGATATTAAGTGTTTAAAAGTGTTTATAGAAATGAAACTTTTTGTACACATCTTTAAATGGTTTTAAAGATTCAGAGATGGATTTGAGAGCCTTGATTATATTCCAAGGACTGGGCTGCTGTTAACTGCTTTAAATCCAGGTACAGTTGCATGTTGGTGATGTTGTGACTAGAGACTGTTGAATAACTCTGAAATTGGTGGAGGATAAATTACACATTAACCAGGAGGTGATTGATCTGATTTTTCTGGAAGATAACGGGAAGTTGAAGACCTGCATGAAGTTTCAGCTGATCTCATTCTGCTATGGTTGTTAAGGGCTTTCTGGCAAATTACAGCATGGTGGAGATAAGCCGTCCACTCTACTGGCCTAACCTCATGTTAACCGACTTTTCATCTGTTCTCTTAATGAAACCACCCTCAAATGAAAATTTCAGGATGTCAAGAATAATCAAGAAGAATGTAACCACCATATTAAATGCACTTCCTTTGGATACCTCTGATGCCTGCTTTTTGCAGTTTTTGGAAAAATTTAAAAAGTGTGCTGCAGTACGAAGAATTTACTTGAAAGGAAAATAAAACAAATGTCTTCTTATATTGTGTGTGTTTTTTACATAATATGTTCTGTGTGACCTAAGTTTCTGAAATTATCTACATAAAATTGTTTCGCCAACCATCTGATGTTGATATTTAGAGGTTATGTATATTTTAGGCCTGTCTGTGGCCATGGATGTGTAATGAAGGGTTAAAAGATCAGTCTGTGGTTATTAAGGTTGAAACCGCATGTGTTGTAGGTCTTATAACACTTGTCAGACTGAAGATCAACAGTCAAGATATTATCTCAGAGAGAGCGAGTACAAAGATACGTCGGACCATAGTGCGCATTGGCCTCTTTTCACTGCTGATGTTTGTGTTTGTGATGGTAACTTTTGTGTGTCATGTGTATGAATTCCAACACCATGACGGATGGAGGGACAGTTTCAGAAAATTCATTGTGTAAGTTAAATTGAAAATGTTTGTTTTCTAAACTAACAGCAGCATGCCATAGTATCTGTAACTTATTTAAGACTATATTAGCTGCCTAAGTAAAGGGGTTATAAAGGGATTGTAAAGTTGTTGCCTCAACATTTCTTTTCTTAACATTCAATGATTCTCTCATAGGCTTAGATTATGTAGTGTGATGGTTAGACGAATGAATGCATGAATGGCTATGGAACAGTGGTGGAATTATACCGATGGGGCAGAAACTTGTAGTGTAACCTGTCCCAGTTCCACTTGTCTACCACAAATCACACATGGGCTGGCCTGAGATTGAACTGTGGCCTCCATGATAAGAGGCTGATGACTAACTGCCTGAGCTGTCAACACATCTTACTGCACTCCACAAGAGTAAACACATATGACTTGTCCTTGGCAAGTTTTCTTTGCTTTTAATGTTAATGTGGAATTGAAGAAGGTGGCAAAAGAGTGACATAAGATAACTAAATTTCATCCTCTTTGCCTTGAAACTTTGACCTTGATATATTCAACCAAGTTTAAAATATCACATGAACTGATTTTTGGTACAAATTTTGTAAAATGAACAAGTGAATTAAAAAAAAAGTTTGATCAACTTTGTATGAGGAAGGAAGAGATTGTGATTATTGTTTCTTCTTTTGTCTATACAATTTTGACTTCATTTGAGAAAATCAGAAGTGTGTACATTTATGTGGCATTGAATATGTTATTGAAGCTATTGTGATTTGAGGAAGGGAAGAGCATTTTTGTGGTAGATGATACAAAAATTTGCTGTGACATGAGTGTTGAACTTTCTTCAGTCCCATTTTCCACTGCCAACACACGCACAAAAGTACACAAATTCTGCATTTTATTGCTTATAGTTTACAAATTATGTATTGCATGTGAATAATTAGTGGATATCTCTTTTTACTATGTAAAATAAAATTTCAGTGCGTTGGAAACTAGCTGGTTGAACCTCAGAAAGGGCTGTGCCTCAGCTCATTGATTCCTGCATAGTCAGTGTGGGATTTGTGATGTAGAGAGTGACACTAGAACAAATATTTCGTTGCATACTTTGGTGTTTACCTGTGACTGTCATTCAACCAGTTCTCCATACTCCTATTCATTCATCTGCCTTTGCTCATATATAGTCTTAGTAATTGACAGCATCAGTAATAAAACACCAAGAGGAAGAGAACCTGAAACCTTAAGTCAGCAGATGCCACTAGTAAATGAATGATTACTCATCAATGTTGAATAGTGCTGTTTCACTTCTTTGAGTAATTTATTTACCACTTTTTTCACCCCATTATAAGGTATGTTGATATTAATGAATAATCTTATAATATGATTAACTTATTTACCTTCCTGTACTGTTATTTACATTTGTGTATGGTATCTCTATTTGCTGCATGTTTTCCGTACCTTTACTTCAGTGGGAAATTCATTTTCTCTTAAGGAATTACTTTAAGGAAATGCATATCTTGATAAAAGGGGATTTTGGCCACAAATAGATACACGTGTTTGCAGTCACTTGAGCATGTAATTTTTGCAAAAAGTTGCTCAGAATTCCAAAGTTTTAAGAAGCATAAAATCAGGTTGGCCAATTTAAATGAAACTGTTCATACTATTGTATGTCTGTATGTAGGATAATGAACTCGTTACCTGTGTTGTATAGAGCATATTTATGGCATGCTGTATGGTAACCATAATAGAAATACAGACTTATGAGGCAGTGTTTGACTTGACTAATCTAATTTTCACATTTTTTCTCTGGAGGGCTTTGACCTGCATCCAGACAGCAGAGATGACAGAACTGTCTGTAAGTTTCTTCTGCATAGCTTTCTGCAGTGAGTTAGCTGGAGATTCTGCTTGGTGCCTTTTTGAATTGTTCTGCTGTACCCATTTAGAGTACAAAGTTTAGTTTGACAGTTGTCTTTTCTTTTGGCATATTATATAATTACTCTCTGACATTTTCTGTGTATAAGGTGTGGATAATTGGAAGTATTAGTATGATTTTGATTATTTATGTGGGACGGATGGTAGAGAATGCAGTTGTGTTTCTTAATAAGACACTGCGGTATATATATATATATATATATATATATATACGATGGGGTGCTGATAAGTCCTTAGCCCGACCAGGAAGGAAACAAGCTACAGAGACCAAACTTGGGATTTATTCAACACGCTCCCCACGAACCTCAATACACTTCTTAGCCCGTTGCTCTAACTTTTGCAAGCCACTCAAAAAAATTTAGAAGTTTGTCTGTGCAACCAGGTCTCCACAGCAGCAATGACCTCCGCGTCAGACGAAAAATGGCGCCCTTTCAATTGTTTTTTCAGTCCAAGGAACAGGTGGTAGTCCAATGGGGCCAGATCCGGAGAATAGGGTGGGTGATCAAAACACTGGAAGCCCTGGTAGGCCAGTTTCTTCTGGGTTGCAAGTGCCTGGTGAGCTGGGGCATTGTCATGCTAGAACAGGACCCCCTTGGTGACCTTCCCATGGCTGGCATTTTTCCTTCACAATGTCTTTCAGTTGTGCCAGCAGAGATGAGTAATACTCTGCATTGATAGTTTGGCCCTTTGGAAGATAATCAGTGAGGAGGATGCTCTCTTGATTCCAAAAAATCGAGGCGAGAATTTTTCCAGTGGATTTTTGCACTCGGAATTTTTTGGGGGTGGGGTGAGCCTCTATACCTCCACTCTATTGATTGTTGCTTTGTCTCCGGGTCATAGGGATATAACCAGGTTTCAGCCATGGTCACCAGTTGCGACAGGAAATCATTTGGATCGCACCAAAAAAATTCGAAATGTTGCTCAGAGGACTGGCACTGTTGACGTTTATGATCCGTGTTCAGGCATTTCGGGACCCACTTTGCGGAGAGCTTCCATATGTCCGAATCTTCATGAATGATGGACCCAACCTGCTCACGTTAGATGCCCAGTTGCTCAGCTGTTGATTTAACCAAAATCCGGTGGTCTTCTAAGATTAGCTCGTGAATTTGATCAATAATCTCCAGGGTGGTGTTTTGGGTCGTCCAGGATGAGGCGCATCACTGGTGGAAAAATCACCACGTTTAAACTGGGCCATCCAGTTTTTGACAGTGGCATATGATGGTGCATGTTCCCCTAATGTTTCTGTCTGAATGGCGTGAATTTCCTTGGTGCCTTGCCTTGCAGAAAAAAAAAACTTGATGACAGCTGATGTCTCCATGTTGTTGAAATAGCGCGCGTCACCTGACATGCTTCCTTTCAGCCTCTGTAACAAGAAAAGACTTGTTATTTGGCACATGAACAGACCCCTCTTTCCAACGACACTATTGATTCCATCCTATGACATTGGGAAGTAGGTCGGGCTAAGGACTTATCAGCACCTCCTCATATGCCTTAATTAATTGAAGAGATCTCTGAAAGGTGTCTGTCAACATAGCCTGTCTCTTGGTTTACTTCTGAACACATAGCCTAAGTATAAAGCAGAAGTGATAATTCTTGCATTGTAATATTCAGTTTGACAGAAATTAAAACATACCGAGTTTTCAGATGGGCACAGAAAATCTCAGTGTAATTGAGGATACTTGCCTTTTTAATATCCTTTCATTTCAAATGGACATTAATCATTTTAATTAGAGTTTACGCTGTGTTTGTAAGCTTTATATTCTGTGATCCAGTGCTATTACATTCTTTTTTGATGACATAATGGGGAAGTTTAGGGTGTTCCTCTGGTGTATGCCTTTAAGGAAACTAATAAACCATGAAAACTTCAGTCTGTTTAAGAAATGAAATTTAATACTTTTAGACTCTATTCTTGACTTTGATGCTTGGTTAAGTAACAATGGGCTAGAACAACTCGTGGAATGTAATCTGTTTTATGTGTCTGTTGCCACCATTGATTTGTCCTTTCCTTGGGCATGCCACATACTTAATGCTTGTTATTCTGCTTTTTTTTCCTCATAGAGGAGGCCTAGGCCCACTAGTACTGCCGAGTCATAACAGAAAAAAATGTATACTGTTCCACTAACTCTTTTACTACTGAAGCATTCAATTATTGCACAGTGGAATGATTCATTTTAAAAAAATGGGTATTAACCATAGTACAAAGTGTTTCCTTAATCTGCTGGCACAGGAACTATACTGAATCATTAAACACCCTATATTGTGACACATTTTTATAATTTTCCATGTCTTTGTAATACTTTATCAATAGCTGAATGTAAACACATCAGAATTATAAAATAGATGTCTCAGATAGCATGTTGAAGATTCTTTACTTGAGTGTAATATATCATTATTTTCTGCCTATTTGTAATCAGGTGAAAACGCATGATAAGACTGCACAGTTGTTTCTTAGCTAGCTTGGAATTATGTCTTCTCTTAGGCTCTTATTAATAGCTTCACTGTAGTATGGTTTTTTTAATATCCAGTATAACCTTTGTAATTTTTTCTGGTCCAATAGGACTGTTAAAGATGTGCTTAATCATTAATAATTTCTCCATATTGATTAGCTGCCAGGCATTAAGCAGTAGCAGTATGGACCAAAACCATTGCCGTATGAATTCACGGCCGAGTCTTTCCATGCTGCAGTTACATCTGCTGGTAATGTTCCTGGCAGGTGTCATCATGTCATCATGGGTGTGGACTAGTTCTACAGTTGACACTTGGAGAAGATGTGTGAGGAGGTATGGAACAATGTCTTTATGCAACACAACATAATTAGAATATGAAAATCTGATACTGGTGCATGGGATGTCTTATCTGTCTGTGTTTGAGAACTGATGATAGTGGCTGTTTGACACACTTTTGACTCAAGAGAAAGGAGGTAGAGGAAGCTATAAATAATTCTTCTTGGACTGCTTGATGCTGAAGATAAAGGCGCTACAGTCCTTTGAAATGTCAGGAGCTGCACTCCCACTAACACAGCATCACATCTCAGGAAACTTGAGCCTTTAGAAACAGAAGATACTGATACATGGCCTCATTATGTAACTGGACAGACATAAAGCGTGGAAAGCAATTGTGTTAATTTTTCCCAGAATCTTTGCTGAGATTGTTGCAAACCTGATATTTTGGCAAAGAACTACTGGTATTCTGAGGCCATAAGATACACTAAATTTTAGAGGACAGGTTTGGAAAAAGATACTGTATTCGTGTTCACATACACAAATGTGTACTCAGTAAAACGGCAGTTGAATGTTGCTTTCATTTTCAAGATTTTGCACCTTTGTACCATAAGACTTGCGAGAGTTAATGCGGTCTCTTCTGGGAATAAATGTGCTTCTTATGGTCTGGAAATACAGTACATCAAGTGCTGTGGTAGTTTGTTTTGTTGCAAATGGAGCTGTGTGTGAGTTGCCAGAATAGTAACCCTTTGCCTTATTGAACAGGAGGACACAGTGAACAGATATGTGCCCAGTCATGCCAAATGTGCTTATAGATAGGGTGTAAAGGGAATTCAAATTAACTGTCACTAATGTCAGAATGACGTGAACTTAAATATCATGGCAAACGTTTGCAATAGTGGACCTTTCCAGCATGTGAGGTATCAAAGGTAGATTTCAGTAATAGAGAATAGCATATGAAAGTTGGAAATATGACCAGAGTATGATATTCATGTTGTCTGTCATGTTCATCACAGCCTTGTCAAGAACATGTAACAGTAACAATAAAAATATGGCACATGTTATTAAATCACATAACCATGTTTCTCTCACTCTCAGGACTTTGAACAGCCAAACAGAAGAGCCAGTTAGACTGAAGAAACACAAGGTCATTGCACAGGCATTTGCAAAGAGGAAGATGTTCAACAAAGCAGGTCGCCTCTCTCTTAGTTTTCATAGCACTCATGAGGATCCTGTAGGCAAGTTATTTTACCATTTCTCACACTGAGTTATTTTACTGTGAAGAGTGAAAGAGCTGTAGTTCTCCAGCTATTAATCAAGTTGTGAGGTTGTGAAGTTATAGATATTTTTCAAATAAGGAAAAAGTGCCTCAGCAGTGGAAATACTTCATCATTGTACCTGTTTATAAGACGTGTGATTACAGTTCTGGTTTCATGTACAATCTGGATTCAAAGAATGAGCAGCGCTAAGAGTTCAGGTGCCAGTTGTTTGTAATAGCTGAGTCAGTAATTCAAAAGTTGTGATTGCTGATAATGGCTTAAAGGATACAGTTTTTACAGTGATGATCTTAACACATTGACGTCGGCTCACGCAGAAATGCGTGATTGCTCACCCATGCGTTGTTGACGGGCCCCGCATTTCTGCGTTTTCTTACACGACGTCCAACACGCGCGTTTTCGAGCTGCTC
>Ga0136643_10005102_pt1 | contig 18389 bp, 10 predicted proteins | sample TergutLab28metaG_FD_96883 | JGI IMG/M metagenome (GOLD analysis project Ga0136643, IMG submission 96883) | Labiotermes labralis P1 segment gut microbial communities from Petit-Saut dam, French Guiana - Lab288 P1 (version 3) (version 3) | ecosystem: Host-associated > Arthropoda: Insects >...
TCCCCGTTGTGTGTGTGAAACTAGGAGAAGGTATGTAGTCAAACACAACTTAATCACTGAGGTGTATTTAATGAATGTGATGGAAAACAACTACATGTTTCGGCCTGTGTTGGCCATCATCAGTTTGTCTATGGAACTTAAGGGCTAGCTATATGCATGCGCGCGCGTGGACGTGGCCAACACAGGCCGAAACATGTAGTTGTTTTCCATCACATTCATTAAATACACCTCAGTGATTAAGTTGTGTTTGACTACATACAAGTTTATGTTATTCTTGGTCTCCCCTCTAGAATCAAGCTCATCAATTTTAGCTTTCAGATATTCCTTCTTTTTGTTCCTGCAATTTCTGCTAGCTTTACGTCTGACATTGTTTATATTATCTATATTGCTTAGGTTTGGATCCCGTACCCATTGCATTTTAGCCTGCTTATTTTGATCTAAAAATCGTAAACATTCTTGAGAACTGCGCTACTCTGGGTTATCACGCAGCGGGTAGTAATAACACAGATGAGCGCAATTCTCATCTACTTCGTGGCGGAAAGCTTAAACCACGCGTGTTCTTTGTTCATAAAACCATGTTTTATTCTGTTTCAATTCACACAGACCCGGACTCTTTTTAGCTGATGTTTTGATATTCTCTTTAACGTTTTCCCAAGCCCTATTTATGTCCTAGTTGTCGTTTAAGTTCTCCAAAGCTGTAAAACTCTTTAAGATCTTAAACTGATACTGTTTCCTAACCTCCAACTCACTTCGCGTCCTGATTTTCAGTCTCTCCACAACACATTTCTTTGCCGCTTGTTTAAATACTGCCTGTCTTTCGCTAAATTTTACAACCACTAGACAGTGATCAGCATCACAGTCAGCTCCACTGAAATACCGCATGTCGAGTTTACTGGAATGTCATCTCGTATCTATCAATATGTGATTAATCTGGTTGTGAGTCTTCCCATCAGGAGAGGTCCAGGTGTAGTTTTGAATGTTTCGGTGAGGGAACATTGTGTTCTTAACAAATAGATTTTTTTGATGTGGCAAAATTTAATGTCCTAATGCCATTATCTTTAACCCGGATGCAGACTTTCATTCCCAATTGCGTTTTAAAAATATTCTTTCTACTCGATTTTGCATTAAAACCGCCTACGGGAATGTTCATATAGTACTTAGAAAAATGATCGAAAATCTGTTTAAATTCCTCATAAAATATGTCTTTTGAACCATCACTTTTTTCCTCAGTTGGTGCGTGCGCATTCAAAACAATGATACTAAACCAGTGACCTCTCAGCACTATACATGACATCCTTTCACTAACAAACTCTACTGTCTTAACCGGTGAAATTATTTTGTGGCGTACCAAATATCCTGTTCCCAATTGGTGAATTTGGTTTCCTTTTCCATAGAAAGAAACATAATCCCCTGCACTTATATTTCCCCTGTGTCCCACCTAACCTCTTGCACACCCACTGAATCTAATTTATACCTCGCTAATTCCCTGGCTACTGTCGTAACTGACCTTGACCTATACAGGCTCCTCACATTCCATGCAGCAAATCTCATGACCCTTGTCCTTTGCAATTGTAACCTTTTCGCAACAAGACCAGTTTTTAAGGTGAGGACTTGTTAGCATCTCGCCCAGCCGCCAAGTTCTTCTTCCATCCCTGGTCTGCTGCCCGCGACTGCTTATTCAATATATTCTCTGCTACCTTCCATAATTCAGTCCGTTCCTCGATCCACAACCTGAGGACGGGCCATGCCGTGGTGACAAGGATCCACTTATTATTAAACCCCTTATGTTCCCATGATTCTTATTTGCCGCATCAAAAGTTGCAAACCGTAGAAAGGTCTTTACTTTGGTCTTTCCTAAGAAGCTGTCACAATCTTAGATTATGTAACATCCACGGTAGGACGAACGGCGAAGGAGAGATAGGAAGTAACTTGGAACGAAGCAATAGTAATATCCAGATATTTATTAACAGGTACTGAGAAAAACGTCTTAAACTGAAAAGGGATTTTTAAATAAACACTGTATCATACATAAAGTTTCTTGGGCGTGGTGGCTTGTCTTGGCAAATTCCTGTACCGATTTAAGATCTGTGGCGATCCGAGAGCAGCGGAGCTTCCGACGCACTTCGAAGTATACTCGTGGTAGTTCTTACGGAAGTTTTGTGGCTGTTAATCCTTACAGCCAAGTACGCATTACATGTGATCCGCTATATATCTTGCACTATCACCTTTGTAGGTAAATCTTTTCTGTTTGTCTGTTTGTTTGTTTGTTTTTGTCACGACAGCCCCCAGTGGGCCAGGGTCTCCTCATTCACGAGGTTTCTAGATCACACACAACGAAGCACCACAGTCGGTAGGTCTCCTCTGGACGAGTGATCAGCTCGTTGCAGAAACCGGTACCTGACATCACAGAACATTTACAACAGATATCCATGCCCCCGGTGGGATTCGAACCCACAATCTCAGCAGGTGAGCGGCCACAGCCCTACGCCTTAGAGCGCTTGGCCATTGGGACCGGTACATATTTTCTGTAAAACTCAAAATATCAGGGTTCCATAAATCCCGGAAGCCAGTTCGCCCTGGCTACCAATTTTTAACGATAAAGCATAATATGTGTGTGTGTGTGTGTGTGGTTCCTCCGTACAGAACATCAATTTTCTGGCGCCTAGAAGTTTGAGGTGGCTCCTATATGTTTGGCAAACTTGTGAGCCCCTTCCTTAAGAGCTTAGATTTATATTTTGTGGGTCATGCAACAGTGTTACTTAGGTTTCGCAACAATTTTCTACCGCAATCTTCAGGGTCAGGTTTATTTTAAACTGCCTTAAATATAAAGCAGACTAAAAGTGCCAGACATAATACAAGTTGGCTCTAGTGGTAAGTCTTCCGATTTTAATTCCGAAAGAGACCGACTCGATCTCGGTAGGGGCAACAATTGCGATTGACCATTTTTCACGTGTTTCCTCAGTTCTTACAAGTAAATGACGAGGCAATACCATATGTAATCAAAGACAGCTTTCCACTTGGCCGTTACTCTTCGTAAATGTACCATTATCCTACCGGTGCACATTTAGAAGGGACTGCCTTTCCTACGCTACAAGCTTACATTTATTATTTTTCTTTTTCTTGTTCTTTGCGAAGGATTATCTCAGTACCAAGAGCTATATTGCTTTTCCAATATCAGACTTTTAAAATTATTTGTTGTGTTGATGGCGTGAAAATGAATTGCCGTATAAACCAATGGTCTGAGTAGAATAGAATCCAGTCTCTCCTCGAATATATCGATCAAATTACTTAGAGCAAAAGTAAAACATTATTACAAGCGGGAAGAATATTCATTTTGTATTATTTAAATTTGTGTGCATTGTGCTATAGAATTAACCTAGAGCGAAGGGAGATACCGCTTTATCAAGTTTTCTGAAAGTTATAAAGGATTAGGTTTGTAATCGCTTTACAAGTCTTTCATTGGGAAAGAGTCTGAAGTGCAGTTTTGTAGGAAATGAATCAAAACAAAATAAAATGTATTCCGGCTACAGTTTCTTCAAAGCATAGACAAGACGTTCAAATGTGAATCTAAAACAATTTTTTTTTTAAATCTGTGTAATAACACCCAACTTGAAGCATTACTTATATCTCAGTTTATTTCGTCAATCAACCTCTACATGTTTCGGGCGTATTTGTAGCCCATCATCAGGAGGTATACTGTGTATATACAACAATTTGTAAGTGTTGTGCTTTTCAGTTGACGAAATAAAATGAGATGTAAGTAATGCTTCAAGTTGGGTTTTATTGCACAGATGTATCGAGATGCAAGGTCAAAAAAACAAAAGAAAAAACAAAAAACATTTTTCAGTCTTCATTATTTTTCAGTAAAATTGCTAATAAAACTCGAAAATAAAGTTTGGATTCCGAACGTGACTAAGCTTTTACTCTACGGATTATATTTCATTTGTTAAGTATAGAAAGGATTTGAGGACGTACATATTATTCAGAACTTTTTGTATTCTTTTCTTCTGTCTCCTTTATTTTCGTCTTTCTACTTTTTCTCCTTTTTTCTTTCTTCTTTATTTAAAGCTCTCAGCAAAGTTTTCCTGAAATGCCGCCCGTCTCGAAATGCGATTGCTGCCTTCCATTGTCTGCAGTAGAAGTTATGTGGACGCGTCTCGTCGGCGACTGGAAGGAAAACTTTTTTTTGTCAAATAAGGGGGGGGGGGGAAATATCTTTCTGTAACAAAAATCACGTCGAATTACAGGTGCACGGTCTATAAAGAAAGAGAGTGGAAGATCTCTTCGATTTATCCGTGTAAAGCGGCCCTTGTGTCAGAAGAAAGAGGCGAAATATTCCTGACCTTTGCTGAACAACATTTTACGCTTAGGACGTCCTGTTGACATGCTGACATTTTCAGTAACTTTAATGCACTCTTATGGAAATTAAATACACAAATCTTCGAATGTCATGTGCAGAATATCGCGCTTCGAAGCACTGAATTTAAGGGTCCGAATTTCTTTAGTATTTGAGAAAGTAACACAAATATATTTCATATTTTCTATTCCGTGTTTTACAATTCAATTACTATCATTTAAACTAACACATGAACACAACTGTAGTAGAGATACAACAATATTATAAAAACCACCAACTCCTACATGTTTCGATCCTTACTGGTCCATCATCAGGGGGTGCAGTAATTGAGTTAAACGACTGCTTGATTTATTGGTCTGTTGCCTGTAGAAGAACGACAGTTAGCTATCCCAGTTTTCTCGATTTGCTATTCGCAGATCGCTGCCATTCCTCAAGTACTATATATTTTGTAGCAAAGTAACCGCCACCGTTCGTACAGATCATTGGCCGAAATGTTCAAGAAATCGCCCTTGCTTTACGGACTTGGAAGATCCATTGATAAATATGTTAACAGAAGACCGCCACGTAATCCTATACTGAGAAAAATATCCATCCCGCGCCCCAATATTTCATTTTTAACATCTATTTTTAATATTAACCCTTATACTTGACAATACCCTCCACGAATAAATCAACATCAGAAGGTATACTAAAGGCAAAAAAGGTTTTCTACTGCTACTAATATAATATATTCTCAGAGTACAAACAACAAGATGCAACGTTTGTCAAATTTATTTATTTCTGTAAGATGCTGTACATGTTTCAAACGGTTTTTCCGTCCATCGTCAGGAGCACAAAACTGCACGTACAGCGTCAGGTAACAGTTTTGTGTTCCTGATGATGGACGGAAAAACAGTCTGGAACATGTAGAGCGTCTTACAGAAATAAATTTGAGAAACGTTGCATCTTGTTGTCTGTACTCTGAGAAATTATTAGCGATGCACGGACCTATGAATGTAAAATTTACTAATACAATATTTGTTAAAATGTAAATTGCCTAATGCTTGTTTCTCTTCATCAGTTACCGCCAGGCAATCTTTTATCAAAGCTAAGAAAGTTTACAAATACCTTAATGCCGAATTTAAATTACAGTTTATTTCACTTTTATGTTCATACTGTGCATATTGAATAATAAATTTGTAATTTAATAATTCATAACTTTAGCTGACACAACTGTAAACTCCCTGAATATGGTGTATTAACATAGAAACATGTAGGAGTAATTTAATATAAATTTACGGTGCTTATTTGTGCATATGTTGGTACATAAAAAACAATTTATTAGAGTTTATTTTATTTATTATATAAATCTGGATCAAACATGGCGTGATGTCAATGCTAAAATTAATCGGTAATATTTTAAAACTACCAAATTTTCGGGTTTTATTTTAGGGTCTAAACCTTCTCTATTTGGTATTGTTTATACTATTTATTGTCTCCCTTCCGGCGCGTGTTTTACTAATATGATTAATATGACACGGTGTTCGGGACTGAGTGGATGCACTTATCAGAGTAAGGGATGTAGTGGAGCCGTGTTACGAACCCATAGACAACTCTAACCGAACATTCTTGACATCTTATTCATGGACCCGCATGAATCTGTTTTATTTACGAAATATTCGGTGATGTGATCAAATTATCGTTTGAATTTTACCACCACATAACAACATTATTTTTGGCCTCCAATTTAGACGGCATAGGCCCAGTGGTCGTCGTCAGCAGGTTTGAGCGATTTGAGCTGAGCACAGCCCTGGTACTGAGGTGCCAAGCTTGTCGCAGTGTCGGATGTATTATGGAATCGCTGACCTTCATGGTTACGACAATAGGCTTCTTCGAAAGGACAGCAAATTTGTCACCCGCGTGGTGTAACATCCCAGACGACTCGAATCTTTTTAATTCAAGGTCCAGCATAACGTAGCCCTAAATGTATTTTCTATTTATCCTTTCCTTAAAGAGTAATTGTGGGACCAACTATAAAGGACGAGTGTCCGACTCGCAGTGAACTCGGTGTTCTCCATTTTGACGGAATGTTGTAAGCCTGATGGCAGATCATGCAGCTTTCTTTAGTTTAAGGACGGTTTCATAAATGCTGCTTGATTTATGTTTATGATACCTACGCGTTCTTCGAATGAATCATAAAATGAAGGCATAATGAGCATATCGAGTTATTCCGTATGTTCAGGACTTGAAATTACTACTAAATCTCTTATTGCTGTGAACTTTATAGACCCGAAGTTACGTCGTTTGTTTTATCTTATGCTCTTCTCTTTTATTTCCTACACTTCAATTTATCTGTCTCGCGGGTTTACGTCAGGATAATGTTTCGAGTTCAATTAGAGGTATTGCAGTGGGATGCAGAAAGGTTTTAGGTGTAAATGCAGAATTTATTTTATTGCGCATGAAACATGGATGGCACACTTAATCACTATGATTGAATCCAGTAAGTGTTAGTGCTTCTATCCAAGGTTTGGGATTCTGAATACTTACGAAATCCAATTTGTTTGTGTTGCTGGAATTAGAGTCCCAAATTAGTGCCCTAAATCAGAGCCCTAAATTAGAGTCCTAAATTAGAGCCCTAAATTAGAGCCCTAAATCTCACATGACCTAAGTAAAGGTGATAAGGAGATAATATTCAATTTTTCTTCCTAGTGTTTTTCTGATTAGACTTGGTGTAGACTTTCTCTTGTCCTTGGTGTTATCTTTCTTTCGTTTATGTTTGTATCTCTGTCGCTGTAGTCCTGTTTGTATATTGTTTTCTTTTTCTTCCGATTTTTTCGTCTCGTTGTATTCTTCGCCCTACTTTTTTAGTCCGTTAATCTGATTTTTTTTTATTCTCTCGCTCTCCTTCCATCATAACGTAACGCAATTTGATACCAATAGCTAGCAATCTGGAAGTCTAGTGTAATGCTGACAAGTCGCGGATCGCTCGACAAATTTGCTTTGTTTTGTGTAAGTTCAGAATTGGTCTGTCACTCCGAGAGAAGAATAAATATTGATATTATTCGAAAAATAGATGCCGAGGAGAACGTGTGCCTCAAAGACATGCTTGTACTTGTAATGGATGGACATACATAACATAGGACTTATTAGTTTTTAGCCTTGTGTTAGTACTAAGAACAACAAAGTGGTCGATAAGGACCGTGAATGGAGAGATGAACTGTGATAACGAAGAGAGGAATATCAGGGCTTATTAAAAGTTAATTTGATAACCATTCTTCAGCTGTATATGTGTTTGGTACAACACAACACGGTCACCTGCCCAAGAAACCCGAACAGACTTCAACTTGCGCATCTCAAATATTACTGAAACCAACATTTGTTTTGTCTAATAAATGCCTACTGATTGAAACACCTCTAGAGTCTGTTAAGGCTTTTAATGACTGAGAAGCTAACAATAAATTAATTTGAGTAAAACGTGCAGTTAAGTGCCAATTATAAGGGTGTGGAATGTTTCAAAATGCTCAAAAATGAAGAAAAATTCATAATCTTTCACACAATCCGCCTTAAAAATGAGATGAAGCTATCCCTGTACAGGCCTAAATAGGCCTTTGGGGTTTCAAGTGATTGAGACTCGCAGAAATTCTAGGCGGTCGGCACATGAAGTTGCCAACCTTGTCAGCCCCACGCAGGGGCTGCTTTTACTTCCAGAAGACAACTCTAGTATTCATTTCTTTTAGAGGCTGATTTGCCCCCAGGGCTTAAATGTAGCCGGAATCGAAACCCCCCCCCTCCGTCGTTTAGCGCAAAGCCCCAACCAACAGCGCCATCGCGAACCCCCCCCCCCCAAAATAATACAAAATGAACCAAGGACAAAATGCCTGTAAACTGGTAAGAACTGCTCTCTCACACCGAGGTTCTTCCGCACGAGTGGTTTCTTAGTGACAGAGACGTGAACACAGGATAATAGGAAGTGTGTCATCCCCGTTGTGTGTGTGAAACTAGGAAAAGGCATGTAGTCAAACACAACTTTATCACTGAGGTGTATTTAATGACTGTGATGGAAACAACTACATGTTTCGGCCTGTATTGGCCATCATCAGGTTGTTTAGTGAACTTAAGGGCTAGCTATATGCATGCGCGCGCATGCATATAGCTAGCCCTTAAGTTCATGTAAATGTTTCCATCACAGTCATTAAATACACCTCAGTGATAAAGTTGTGTTTGACTACATACCTTTTCCTAGTACAGGTTAATACTTTTGTGATACATTTGTGGAAGCACATCTAACATAAGTAAGGGCCGGGTAGCTCAGTCTGTATAGCGACTGACTACGGGCTGGACGGTCCGTGATCGAATCCCGGTGGGGATGAGATTTTCCTCCCGTCCAGACCGGCCCTGGGGCCCACCCAGCCTCCTGTAAAATGGGTACCGGGTCTTTCCCGAGGGTAAAGTGCGGCCGGGACGTGCTGCTGACCACTCACCGCCTTCTGGTGCCGCGGTCATGGAAGAGTAGAGCTATAACTCTACCCACCCTCTGGGCCACACCGGGCCTGGAACGGGAGAACTTTACCTTTTTTTTAAATCTGAGGTGGAACGTCATAACAGAATAACAACTATACTTGGAATCGCATTTCATTTTTGTTGAATTGCAACTGTCTTGAATATAAGAATAAAATAAGAAGGCCAAATTGCTATCTGGAAATACCAAGCAAGTATCGCACGTATTGCTTCGGTTCCACGAAACAGCTTTGGTTCCACGAAACAGCTTTGGACATCCATTATTCACAAGACAAGAACGAATTTCATTCCTCTGCTCATTATAAGTTTTGGACTAATGAGGTTTCCATTGTTCTGTACAAGCTTGGTAATGTGGTTTCCAGTTTGCTTTTCTCCCCACCTTCTTCCTGGCGCTGTGCTCCTAGCGATAATAGACCTGCGAAGTGGATTCAGGCTAACCTTAAACCCGGTCTGTACTGCATCTCACGTATGCACTATAAAAGTTGCTTCCCTCTACTGCCGTGACAATTCCACAGCCAACCCTCTTGCAAGCCTATCGAATCGTTCGGAGTTGCAGTAAAAGGGAGCGCAAATGGAGGCAAAAATTCGAAAACGTTTGTTGGCAACACATAACTTAAAATATTCCAAACAATTTACGCATAGGAACAGTAACTTCGATTGTTTATGATTTAAGTGTGAGAACGGAAAACGGGTCATAACAGTGACTGTCTGCGGGCTGGAAGGTTGGAGTTCGATTGCCGGCACGTACAAATAATACTTTTCGCCATCCAGCACTACATCTAAGTAACTCCACTGAGCAGAGTTCTTCTTGAGAAACTAAGAAGTCTTCGCATGGTCAAGAAATTCCCCGCATTTTATGGATTCCGAATGTTCATTACCTCATACACAAGAGGCCGACAATTCCGAGTTTTAAGGGTTAGGTATTGTTAGCACCTCGCCCAAACACATGTCTGGTGGATTAGCCCCTTGTCGGCTGTCCGTTACTGCTTGTACAATGTATTCGTAGCTATTCTCCATATTGGAGGCCTTTCCCCCATCTGCAATCTGAGGACGCGCCATGCCATGATAACAGGACCTTTTTACCACAGTTGCATACCTATCAGGAATCACAAAATAATTTATATAATAGAATTTCCCTGCGTTCCAAACGGTTGGATTCTGAGGCTGATCAGTAAATTGCTCCATTTGTTTTCCAAAAGGATATCCTACTTCTAAGAAAACTAACCCAAGGAAATTTATTTTTATTCCTAGTTTACATAATGGCGCTGTCAGATGCTGACAATGCAAGTGATAAAAATCAGTGGATCAGAATCTTGGACAAGAAGATTGTACATCCTCTTTTTGAACCTCGGGTTTCTCTTTGCAATTGTGCAGTGCGAATGTCTTTAATTATAGCAGGTCTGAACGTGTTTATTTACAGAAGAGAGCAGAAAGGTTGTCTGCAACATTGCAGCCTTTGACGTACCTAAACCCCCACAAAGACTATTTTAAAGTGAGGTATCTGTGTTGTGTTTTGTATGATCAATATATTTAGTATAAAATTATATAGTCATGTGTACGACTAAATCAATTTATAATTTTTTACAACATATATTGACCCCACAAAGACTTTAGCAATTAAACATTAAAAACAAGCGGATTTGACGTTCAGGTGACCGTGCAACGTGATAAATTCTTATAATAAAACCAACTGGATGCAATAATTTCTCAAGTGTATTTTTTGGAATAAAACTCTACATGTTTCGGACAGTTCCTCTGTCCATCATCAGGAGTTTTTCACTGTACACACAGCAATGTTGTATGTCATACAACTTGCGAGCATGACAGTATGGCATATACCTATTGCTGTGTGTACAGTGAAAACGCCTGATGATGGGCAGAGGAACTGTCCGAAACATGTAGAATTTTATTCCAATAATAAATTTGAGAAATTAGTGAATCTAGTTGATTTTATTACAAGAACAAGCGGATATAAAGTAATTTTCAGAAACATTCTGCCTGTGTAATACTGGAAAGAAAATTAGTCCGAACCATAGCTTACTTAGCCAGAGAGAGAGAGAGAGAGTTTGGACATAACGAGTTAATATTTAATACAAAACATTTAATACATAACATAAATGAAAAAGGGAAAGTATTTAATTTAAAATAGTGCTTTGCTTTAATTTAGTCGAATATATGCATTGTAACGTCGTATATTATATCTCTGACCGGCTGTCGAGGAGAAGTGGAAATGTCAACAACCTTTCGTAGGTAGCGCTGTTGGTCAAGGCACTGCGCTACCAGCTGGAGAGTCTCCGGCTTCATTTCTATGGGGTCGTTCGGAATTTTTATTGACCAACCCTTCCGGCCGCACTATGGTACCGGGGTAAAGGCGGCCGGTACCTAAGGCTAACACCTTGCCACCTTCATATGCTGGCTGTCTCTAAATTCTGGGAGCCTTGACATTCTGGAATCCTAATGGCCTGTTCCGGCCTCTAATGCGATTGGCTCTCTTCTACCTACAAACACACCCATCGCCATATTCAGAGGTACATCGATCAAATACAGGCAAGGACATGAGATTTCTGTACAATTGGCTAGCCTTACAATTTAAATCACTTAAATCTTGAAGATATATCCAGCATGTTGCGCCGAAAATATGACGGCAATACAAAACTGCAGAATTTTGAAATGTCACTAGACGCTTCGTGACAAAGTGACAGGCTGCAGTATTAACTCTTAAAGCCTACTGGTTACGTGATGCACCAGCAGGTTTAACATTCAACAACTGTACGCTCTGCCTACACTGTATTTATGTGTCTTGTATCTATATGAGAACAAACAGCGACTTATGCCATTTGCAGCATAAATTGATTGGTTTATATAACCGAGGTGAAAAGTGTTTAGAGCGCGGTACGGTCTGGGTCTTTAAATAAAGCGGTCTGTGGTTCGTCTGTAAAGGGCTAAACAAGCACTTAATTTGCAGGTAAATATTTAGCAAGTGTTTATATGTGTTAGATGTAAGCTACTGACATTTATGTTCGGATTTTAAAAGTCATGTCAACATGGATTTGGCTTGCCTTTTTTATTTCAAGGACGTATTTTATGGACACACCCAGCTTATTGGAAATTGTAAATCAGTATTTATAAAGTGCATTATGATATAAGAAATTGTTCTGGAATGGACACTGCTGTTACAATTCACTGACTTAGAGCACAAAAAATAATTTGTTTGCAGCTCACAACATAAAATATGTAAATATCTCGTAACAACTGTGTTGAGTAAAACACAGATGTCTTGAAAGGGATAAAAATAAATAAATGAAAGAAGAATAGAAGAAGTTGAAAGGAACTGTTACAACGTTCTATTTTGTGGTGTATTTACAATGTTAACTCCCTTTACCCTTTTCCGCGATGCAAATTATGTCGATTACACGAACTATTCCTTGTTTACCTGATTTATTTTTTGTTCGATGTCACTGAAAAATTATTTCCCGACATCTGTTAAGAGTCAAAGGTAAATACTGGAAGCTCTTTTCAAGAATAAATTTAAGAATAGATTTCTTACTTGCGCTTACATTCACAAACCGCCCTTCTAGTTGAACTTCTAGACCGTGGGCGAAGCACCGACTCACTGTGTTGCTGCTGACATTCTTTGATTAGTAGATACTTTATGGGTAACATTTTGGTTACAGACGGCAGATCTTATCATAACATTGAAATAAAATGTTACTTTTTTTTTAATTACAGCAAAACTTGCAAAGAGATGATTGTGTGTTTTCATTGTTACACCGTGCATGTTGTCGAGTTACTCGGTTATTACACCAACCGCTGCACATATATAAAATTTACAAAATTTACACATTAAAACATTAAAAACGCTAAGACATGTTTCGGTCCTAAGACCATCATCAGGGAGCTATATATTCCTTGCTAAAGTCACACTACAAATAGTCACAGATTAATTTCGTTGTACAAGTTTTGTAAATTTTATATATGTGCAGTGGTTGGTGTAATAATTGAGTAAGATGATTGTGTACTGTGTACGTAACTTTATTTCATAAAATTTCCTTTACAGTTGCATTTCACATGTTCGTACACATTTTCTGATAATAGAAATCAGGATTATGAGCACATTTTGTAGGTGTTATGCCCCACTCTGGACACACTGGTAGAGCACCTGTAAATAATATTTACCCATATTGGTGTAAACGTTTCCTTTTACATTCTTAAATTTCACAGAATGCTGAGGAAATTATTTGGGCCTATGAGGCACGAGGTAATATGTGAATGGAGAAAACTGTACAAAGATGAGCTTTGCGATCTTTATTCCTCACCGAATATTATTCCTTTGATCAAGTCAAGAAGGAAGAGATGGAGGGGGCATGTCGCACGGGCGAGGAGAGGTGCGTATTGGTTTTTGATGGGGAGGACTGAGGGAAAGAAATCGCTTGGAAGACCTAGGCGTAGACGGGAGGCTAATATAAAATAGATCTTCAAAAAGTGGGATGGGGCTTGGAATGGATTTATCTGGCTTAGAATGGGGACAGTTGTTCGGCGATTGTAAATACGGAAAGAAACTCTCGGGTTCCATAGAATGCGGGGAATTTCTTGCCTAGCTGAGGATCTGTCAGCTGCTCAAGGACTCTGTTAATGGAGTCAGTTAATTAGTTAGTTAAGTAGCCCAGGAAACAGTCCTTGTGTAAACGGACATGATAAAAACAACTCTGAACCTATGAACCTGCCGTCCACGACACCATCCGCACCGCACACACGACCTACGCAGCGGCTCTCAAGACCACGACCCATCCAAAAACTCGGTGCAGAAAACCATATGCTGCAACTCAACATCTAATGCTCCTGATGATGGGCGTATGTACCCGAAACATGTAGAGCTGAGAATACATCAATAAAATTACCTAGTTGCATCAAGTTGGCATTTCACATTATTTCATGAGGAAGATGCACGGTCAAACAACCCTTCAGTTTCAAAAATAAGTTACGGTCTGAATTTTATTTTTAGCAGCTTTAAAAAATAATAAAATGCACTGAAAATGGGGGACCGCGGTAGCACAGTGGTTAAGGTGCTGTGCTACAAGTCGGAAGGTCGCTGGTTTGATCCCAACTGGTGTCAGTGGATTTTTCATTGACGTAAAATCCTTCCGATCGCGCTATGGCCCTGGGGTCGACTCACCCTCTAACAGAAATGAGTACCAGGAGCATTTCCTTGGGGGTAAAAGCGGCCGGTGCGTAAGGCTGACAACCTACCACCATCCTGTGCCGTTGTTACGAAATCTGGGAGCCTTAACTTCCTGGAACTTTCTGGGCCTGTCCAGGCCTGTAATGGGACTGCTTACTGAAGAATGACACGTCAGTCTGGTGATAACTGTACGGGCCAGAGAAGATTGTGAGAAGGGGAAGAAGAATCCACAGGACCGGGGACGGGTATTTTTATGACGCGCAATGTGGGCAGCAGAACAATCGCCATAATGAGGTTGCGTCTGAAACAACCACAGGCACAAGCAGCGCAAGGATGCGTTAAGGTAACCAAAAGATTTTAGTCTGTTTTATTCAGGGCTCATTGGATGAAATATTGCATAGAAGGACCTGCAAGTGGAGACAAAAACACTTCACGGAATGACTCTCATTCCGTGGAGTAGAGTTTTTCGGAACAGTTCATACTCACGCACCAAGCAGGCCATTTCTTCGTGTTATACGGAAACCGAAAGTTTTTTAACTCTTTAAATGCCGAGTTAAATCCCATCTGCCATTTGCTGGCATTACTAGGAGCTCACCATATTATCCACGTTAGCAGGATAAGGGTCAATTGTGCTCAAACAGTCAACACTGGTTCCTATCCACAGCCAGAAGAATCAAGTACACACCCTCCTGTCTCTTTGTGCCTTATGTGAATTTATTATTATTTTACCAAAATGTATCGATAAATATCTTTAATTTCTACTTAATACTAAAATATATCAATAAATATCTTTAATTTTTACATACCTGCTTCTCGCGGTTTCGATATGTGTTGTACAAACTGGCCCTTCTTTGCCCAGAACACAATGTTCAAGAAATTTATTGAGTTAAGAAATGCGAATATGATAGTGCGAAGGAAACAACACCGATATTACCGTCATTCTGTACCACAAAACGTGTATGCTTATATCATAACAGATGAATTGTTAATATTCTCCTCTTCTATGGCAAGTGGCAAATTCAACTTGCGCCTGTGATGTTTTTACCATGCGCACATTCCCTACAACTTTATGCTGTGAATTCTGGGTGGTCTTAGTAATCTATGTTTTGTGGGAGTACGAGTATAATAACCGTTTATCAAGAGTGTCACACGCGTTGCTTATGTCTCAACCAATGGATGTGACGGACACCGTGATGCTACTTTGTTGACATATTTTAATAAAAACCTATGTTACTGTGTACAGTACAACAGCACTTGACAATTTTCGTGACACTTGTTGCAGTCAATTTGTTATGTGTGAAATTGTTCAGAATAAGAGACGCTGGTTTTATTAAGGCAATAATACTAGCAGACAAATTCTGTCATGTTTTATTACTCAGGAAGCAAGTGAATTGCAGTCTTCCGGGGACGATTTCCACATCTCTCATCATAACATTAAAATTATTCCATTTCTTTGTACAAATACCCGATCATGATCCAGATGGTAGAGATGAGTGCTAAGAATTCAATAAAGAACCACCAGTAGAGCCAGATGCTAGTAGCTCCAGTCTCGTGTAGCCGTTATCCGACCGGATCACGGAAAAGGAGATGTTATTTACTGTGCAGAAATAACCAGATAGGAAACTAAATCCATGGTTCAGGGTCCTTTTTGAGAAGCTGATATTTCGTCACGTAGTCAAGCAGTTCCATGTCGCTTAGGGACCCAGGCTGCTCGTTCCAGTGTCTTTAATAAACAATGTAAGACTGAGTTCTGTATTTATACACGACAAATTGAAGTAAATGCCCTTCTCTTGGAATTTTATAACTTTCCTTATCAATGTCACGTGTATATAGTACCACCCAACCAACCAACAAACAAACATACATACATACAAACAAACCGACAAGCAAACAAACCAACTCACTAACTAACCAACAAACCAATCAACCAACTAACAAACCAATTAACAAACTAACTAACCAACTACCCAACCAACTAACTAACCAACCAACCAATCAACTAACCAACAAACCAACCAATCAACTAACCAACAAAACAACCAACTAACTTCAGTCAACTGAATACGGTCCTTATTGCAAACCTAACGGTTCATAAGATATTAAAGAAATCCTCTGCATTTTATGGAATCCTCAAGTTTATCACCGGGTGTACAACAGCGCGCCACTTTCTCCAGCCTTGTTCCAGATCAGTGCAGTCTACGTCTTTCCATCCTATTTTTGACCATATATTTTGATATTATCCTTCCATCTGCACTTAGGTTTTCCAAGTTGTCTCTCTCTCTCGCTCTCATTTTCCCTACTAAGACCCTGTATCCACCTTTTCTGTCCCACACACGTGCCTTATGCCCCGCGCATTTCAGTACGCTTGATTTTATCACCCGAATAATATTTGGTGCAAAGTACAAACCAAGTTCATCTTCACTGTGCAGTTTCCTCTACTCGCCTGAAACCGAAACTTTAAAGAAGGGACACAACTTTAATAATAAAGTCATGTTTACGCCTCCAATTAAACAAGATACGTAACTATGCGTGACATGAAGGGTACAGATGTTCTGTTAATTGTACTGAATAAGACAAAGCTTAATTTCTAACAGATTAATGGTAGTAGCGGGACGTTTAGTTTTATTGAATTACTCTAAACTTATACGAATATGCATGTCGAGCTGCAAACTTATGTTGGAAAAGTTTCCTGTGGTCATTTTCAGTATTAGACTTCGTTAATTTTCATGTGAGTCCGGGTGAACCTGGTCGATTGCTGATCACATAAATTTAGATACACGCATAGACGAATATTTGCTTAACTACGTCAAAAACCATCAGACTTGCTCTGTATGAAGTGTGTGTTTTATTCTTATCCGAAAAGTTTGTCGTAAATATTTTCTGTTCGATAAACAAGTAAGCGAGTTTTGCTCTGCAGCAGAACAGAATCCCGCGAACGTCTTCATTAAAAGGAGCATTTAAAATTTTCGACCTTAAATAAAATGTTAAATTGTTTCGATAGACCTCAGTAAACTTCCCCAATATTGATTATTGTAAAAAAATCCAAGCATTTTTAGATTTTCTTTCATGAGGGTAGACAGATGGACAGAAAGACTGAAAGATTTCAATAGGCGCATCTCATTTTTATGAAATTGCTTGGAAAAAATTAGAATGAGATTCAAAATCATTTCCAGAAAATACCATTACAATTGAACAAACTTTGACGGTCGTGGCTGTCATTATTATGGGCAGTTGTAACAGTAAATCTTATAAATCATTTGGATAAATTTTGTTAGGTCCGAGATATAAATCGTGAAGTAGAAAATACAGAGAAGTTACGTTTTTACATAGAAATAAATAAAATTTAAATTCGGGGAAAATAGCGGTAAATGCAAAATAAGGGTAGTTAAAATATTTGTAGCAGGTAAACAACCCAAATAGTGAAAGAAATCAGAGCTCATTGTTTTTGTGGTCCCGTCTTCTAGTTGTAAATTACTAAGTCAAATATTGGGCGGTGCAGATTCTGAAGGTTTTAGTAATTTTTTAGGAAAGTAAATATTCCCAGTTCCTTCTCATTCTACCATTCATTATAACTTTCCCATTCGAAGCTATATAACCTAAGTGTTTGTTTATAAGCCATCAAATAAAGTAAAACGAATTGACACAGCCAATACTGAACGATACCTCAATTACATGATGAAAGCAATCGTGACAAACACGGTCCATATCCCACATTACTGGTGCTCCATAACCAATTTTCTGGATTTTGGAACAGTAAGTTCCGGGATCGAAAACAAACAAGTAAAATTTTTATATTTTGTTGACCGTGCATCTTGATATAATTGTGCAAAGAAAAACCAACTTGTCATTAAATACACCTCAGTGATTAAGTTGTGTTTGACTACATACCTTTTCATACTATTCTTAGCATATTTCGTCAACCTCTACATTTTTCAGGCGTATGTAGATCCATCATCAGGATGTACAACCGTATGTATACAAAAATTGGTACTTGTTATTCTTTTTAGATGACTGTCTGTTGTCCCAGGAAAACAGTCATCCAAAAAGGAATAACAAGTACCAATTGTTGTATTTATACGGCTGTACCTCCTGATTATGGGCTTAGATACGCCCGAAACATGTAGAGGTTGACGAAATATGCTAAGAATAGTATGAAAAGGTATGTAGTCAAACACAACTTAATCACTGAGGTGTATTTAATGACTATGTGATGGAAATAAATACATGTTTCGGCCTGTATTGGCCATCATTAGGTTGTCTAGGGAACTTAAGTGCTAGCTATACGCATGCGTGCGCGCGTGGTGTAGAGATCTCTACATACGCATAGCTTGACAAACCGAATCAAAACAGGAGTAA
>Ga0136643_10005104_pt1 | contig 18386 bp, 12 predicted proteins | sample TergutLab28metaG_FD_96883 | JGI IMG/M metagenome (GOLD analysis project Ga0136643, IMG submission 96883) | Labiotermes labralis P1 segment gut microbial communities from Petit-Saut dam, French Guiana - Lab288 P1 (version 3) (version 3) | ecosystem: Host-associated > Arthropoda: Insects >...
AATCATGATCTGAACAAGTCTGCTGACAATCATGGTCTAAACAAGTCTGCTGACAATCATGATCTGAACAAGTCTGCTGACAATCATGATCTGAACAAGTCTGCTGACAATCATGGTCTAAACAAGTCTGCTGACAATCATGATCTGAACAAGTCTGCTGACAATCATGATCTGAACAAGTCTGCTGACAATCACGCCACGAGGAAATAAATATTTAGCTTCGTGTTAATATTGTTCCATCCTTAGGAAAACACACTTTGACACGCTTTGGTTAGACGGCTGGATGGATCTCACAGCCCTCTAGTTGTTGGTGAAGAGAAAAATGTGTTCACCACCGGGAGTCGAACCTCTAATCGTCCAATCTATAAGCAGTCCTTTAAGTAGGTTCTTCCGGGTTACAATTTTGAAAATTTCGGTTAGATATTTTAGCATGGAAGATTTGTACCAACAGTTACTGAGCGCATTCCGTATCTTGGTTCAATACTGACTGTTCGCTACGGACCAGTAAGCCAATTCTTTAATTGTAATTCGTAAAATACTCAGAAATCCGAAAAATAAAAATTGTATACTTCACCAGGAAACGCATTTCTTGGGTTGATCAGTGTTATTATATCTATTGTTCATCTAATATTACTTAAGTGATTAAAGAGTGATGACAAGATTTGTGGAATATGCAGCATGCATGGGGAAATGAGAAATGCAGGTGCAATTCTGGTTAGAAGGCAAACATTTCCAGTGGCGCAGACAGGAGCGTAGCATTGAATATAAAAATGACAGGGCGTCACGAAGTCGACTGCATTTAACTGCTTTAGAAAGGGCTAATTTGTACATTTTTACGAGACATTTTAAAATTTCGGTTCCAAAAAAGGGGAAATATAAGGAGCAGAGTCTTAACTACAAACTTATGAGAAAAGAAGAAGCACTTTGGACTTCAGATTACTTCCTTTCCGTCCATCTTACCTACGTACGTTTCACTTTAAGAAAGTTTAATGGAACTGTATCTGAATGCAGAAAACGCGAACAAAAGCATGCATCTTCCATTTATTGAATTGTTTCAAGATGGCGGAAAGGAAATTTTATTGCGTAGTGAAAACTCAAATTTGGTGCAGTTACGTTTCAAGAGCAGCACTATCACACGCGTGTAAACTGTTTCTTACCTTCCGACCTCTCTTAATGTCAAACGTTTTACTCACCTGTGGCACATCCTGGAAGAACACCAACACACACCTGCACACCGCACATCTCTCTACTGCTTTGTTCGCACTGTTACGGTCGAGTTACCCGCGAGACTGACGTACCAACGTCTCACGTGAAGCATTAAGAGGACTGCAACGCTACCCTGTGGTCAATACACGCAAGTGAAACACAAAAGGAAGTAAGACGGGAAAGGGTGATATCGTTGTTCTCAGGAGAATAAAAAGAAGAAAAGACTCAGATAATTTCTCATATTTTGCATTTTTTCCAGTTATACCTTCTCGCTTAACACACTCATAACAGCGGAAATCACAGTAAGCGCATTGTGTGGGTTTGACATTTATACAGTGTTTGGAAGACGGTAGGGATTATTATTTCGCCCCAGCAGAGAATTAGATTGGAGCGTGGAGAAGGGAATTTATCAATTTGTATGAATTACTGCACTGAATGTAATCACACAATTGTGGTCGTGACCTACTCTTTGCAAAATGGAGAAGCATACTGCAGTGGGAAATAAACGGTATCCTACTTAACACGGAAATACCTAACAGAACCTACAAACAAGCTAATGGAATCTACATCAACATTTTCCACTATATAACACAGCATGTTAAGAACAAGTGTTTGAAATAACTTCCTTCAACTCCCAAATATTACAGACACATGTTCAAAATGCTCTGACGCTCTTGTCTATAAATTCAGAACACAGTGCTCCTGACGATTTCTGCACTTTTTCTCTCTGTGTGTGTGTGTATTATCTGCCGATGAGAATCTTGTCGCACTTGCGTTGGTCCTGAATAGTCGAAGTTCAAAAGTGCCTTTCATTATGTAATGTTGAAGATGTTCCTGTCCACACCATAAGGAACAGGGGGGAAATATAGAGCCACTTATTACTAATGTCGTTACTGGTTGGTGTTGGTGGCCAGATTTGGGTACCTGGCCCTTTAGTCCGAAGAGCTAACTCCGGGGCCCCCGAATAAGAGGTTGGATGGATACAACAGCCGTTCTAAACGATTTGCAGAACACAAAAAATATCTAGCCCCTTCTGGGGTTCTAACCCGCATCGTTTATCCCGTAGACGAGTCGCTATATAGGCTGAAATTTAGTCAATTAAGACATAAAAGGGAGAGAAAGCGATGAAGAATTGCTGACATCAGTTTTCCGCCAATAAAAATTCCCTGAATCTCAATTCAAATATGCCCCTCTTTCTTAAAATGTAGTACGCAATCAGAAATCCGATACCTAGAACGCCGACGATGACATCAGGACAGTGATCGTGTTCAGTTGCACAAAACGCGCGTTACGTTTCGCACTTGTCTCCTCCATCCTTGCTCCTATGCCCAACCCGAAGAATAGGTAATGACAGGAAACGGAAGTGATGTGAACGACACTGAACAAACATGTAAGCATATAGGGATGTTTTACAGGAAGACAACTGTCAGAGGTAAGGCTAGTAAATTTACCTCCACCACCCCCCCCCCCAAAGAACTTCGCGTTCAAACCATAGGGTGTTCATCAAGTGTGAAACATGGCATGTTGTGTACATTTATTACGTAATAAATGTGTGGATTCGGAAGGAAGCGATCGTATTACGGGTTATTTACCAAATACGTTAGCTAATTAATTCGACACTGTACCAGCTGCATAAGTTTCTTATCGAAATAACTTCATGGAGCAGAGCTTTGGAGTGTACTACTGAAAAAAAAAATGGACTCGTTAATTTAGAAACTCTTAAGTCCTATCTAGAAAGATGGAGACATTTAAAACTTAGGTTCTCAAAATGACGAAAATGATCAACTAGAGTAAACGCCGGGAAAGATAAGATTTTCAGACATTAATTCGACCCGAATAGGCAGGAAGTTTTTTCATGGGGAAGTAGAGTCATTCGGCGGTGAGGTTTGAAATAAGCATCTTTGAATTTCTACGGCGTCCGGTATTACAAATACTTGCAATAATGGACAGAGATGCAGAAATTGAACGTTGAATTGCTCAAAACGGCTAAAGTGACAACCAAAATTACTGACGGAAAACCTAGATAATCAGATGGAAGTTTGACACTTGCATACTTGTAAATGTTTATAAAGAATTCTAGACCCTATTCATTTATTTAGAATTTGAGCTTTTCAGACACTGGTGATTCCGAATATATGGAATAAACATCTCAGATATTGTAAAGTAGAGGGATGTTAAGTATGAATATTACATTTCTCAAAATGAAGAAAGTAACAACTGGAATGACCAACGGGAAATGTCAATTTCTGAATGTTGGAATTTCTTCAGGTTTATACACGTACGTCCTTTTATGTAGTGGTCGAGGCTTTAGACATCCGAAAAATTGGAATAGGAATTTCAAGGATATTAAAATACAGAGGTGCAGAAAATGGACTTTCAGTTTTTCAAAATTAATGGAATAACTGATGAAAAAGACACCAATTTGATAATTTGGAATTTATATACCAACAGAGAGTTCTATACGTTCACCTACACTTCGAGGCTTTAGACACTGAAGCCTGGATTAGCGTCTTTGTACTTCTCAAACGCTGATAGATCTGAGTACGTGGAATGCAAATATCAGATATTATAATATATAGAAGCTGTAACTGAATTTTCAATTCAGTAAGTAGCGAAAATAACAAGCAAAATATCTGAGGTAAAGACCAGATATTCGAATGGCGGAATGTTGACTTGTATAAGATCATGCATAATTCCAGTCAGTAGACGCTGAAGATTTGAACCAGCAAGGTTGAACGTATCAGACTTTGTTTCTGGAAAAATGGAGTAAGTAGATATCGCACTGGGAGATAACAGAAATTCGATACTCGAATATCTACTAGAATAACTAAATGTTATGAGATGATATCCAGGTGTTGGAATTTCGACACGCATAGAATGCATTTACTGTAACAGGCAAGACTGCATGTTCCACATTAACAAGTTCGTTTAAAATCATATTTATACAATCCAAAGGATTAAGAAATGAAGTAATTAAAATAAGATATGCATAACAAAGCTCTGGTATTTTTATCTCAACTGTTGAGGCCAAAATATATGTCCTGCACATTAACATTTCTTACGTATGTATATTTCTATTGATTCTACGGTTAATTCACACCAATTTTTCGCTCCCACTTAATTCAATGTCAACTATTAGTAACCTGTAAACCGGAGAGAAAGATACCACTGGGGAGACCTAGGCGTAGATGTGTGGATAATATTAGGACGGATCTCCAGGAGGTGGGATGTGGGTATGTGGACTGGATTGGCCCAGGATAGAGATAGGTGGCGGACACTTGTGAGTGCAGTAATGAACCTTCGGGTTCCGTGAAATGCAGGGAATTTCTTGACTAGCTGCAAACCAGTTAGCTTCTCAAGAAGGACTCTGCAACATGGAGTAAGTAATTAAGTAAGCAAGCATTTACACTCAACGCGACGCAGTTACTACCCAACAATCACAGCCCGCTCACTTGACAATATTTCGCCTGTCTCTGCGTGTCTTCTGACACCTTTCAAGATATAGAATTTATCACTGTCTCTGTCTTCTTTCGAAGGGTTGTCTCTCTCTGGCAGAGACGCACACCTGTTCGCCTGGCGTTGGATGCATGGCGGGAGAATCGGTTACTAAGTGCTTTGCTTTCGGTTGCCCTAGTCCATCTTGAAGGCCGATCGTCCCGTGTAGTCACCATTTGTGTCGCCAGTCTAGCCATGTAGACTAATTTCGCCTTCGTCCCGGGATGCAGTAGGATCCGCAAGATAACTAATTTCGGGTTATTATGAGCGGGTCTTCACAACCTGACTACAATTTAGGTAAATTCCCTCTCGTCCGGGTATGGCGTCAAATTCAAACTTGATCGTCATCTTGAAACCCTTCTGAGTGGCCAACTGACCATAGCGTGATTTCATGAGATGTTGGCGATCAAAGTTTTGTATGTTATTCAAGGGCTCGGACAGGTTGATTGCGAAGTCGGTCATGGACTCTTCCTTGTCTGTGGAAGCCCCGAAATACAGGTTTGATAACAGGAGATGCTACCTCCCGAAAAAATTTAGGGAGGGTGGTCCCATGGGCATATTTTCGGTAAGCCAGCAGGAAGATAGGCGGCCAGTCATCCTAGTCCCATTGATGCGTAGAGAATGCCTTCCTCAAGTGCTTCTCCATCGTCTTCACGTAGCGTTGCACCATGGATTCGGACTCTGTGTTTAGGTTTGTAGACCTAGTTTTGTTGACACTAGTCTTTCTAGAACCTCCTGCATTGACTTGGATTAGAGGTTTCGGCCTTGTTCTGCGCAGCCTTTTGAAAAAGAAGCGGTTGATCACCACAACGCCTGCAAATGTCCATGCTTCTTGGTTCGTGAAGGCTTAGAATTCTGAATATTTGGTGAAGTATTCCATGGTGACCACGAGGTTTCGGTTCCCCCCGTCGCTGTCTGGGAAAGGCCCAGCTTTGTTAATGGCGATCCTCTCAATAGGTCCTCCGACGTTGCACTCGTGCATAGGGTCTAGAGTTCTGGTTATGGAGCCTCCGTTCTCCTCACAGTTGTCTCACCTTTTACGCACCCTCTCTCCGTCGCCCTAAAACTACAGCCAATTGTTTCGCTGCCTGACATTTTCGATGGTCTTTTTGGCTCCCAGTTTCCACCTAGTTGCCAAACAGACATTATTCCCAGCACTTCCTTCACCCTGCTGGAATGAATGACTGTCTGATCCGTTTTGGATGTTTCATCCGCTGAATCCCAGTAACGTTACAGCCAGATCTCTCTTACTTCGAGAGACTTCCACTGCGCTTAGCTGCTCTTTTAATCGAAGCCCATGTCACAGATGGCCTCCACTAAGGACGTCTTCCAGTCTCCATCTCGTGTAGTAACGACCGACGTCGTATGCAGTCAGCTGAACCCTCAACAGGACCACATACTCAAAAGCGGCGGTGGCCGTACAAAATTCTATCCAACATCCTTCTTTCAAAGTTAACTCAATATGCAGATGAAATTACTGGGAATTATCAGCGTGAATTTGGATGCAATAGGTAAACTACTGATCCTACTGATCATAAACTCTACATTCGCCAAATACATAAGAAGAAATGGCAGTAGATTGAAGTAGTGCATCAGCTATTTATAGACTTCAAGAAAACCTGTCATTTGGTTGGGAAACATTTTATCCATAAGAGAAAACCTACAAAAACTAATAATGCAAATGTACTAAAATTGTTATATCATGGACATATTTCATGGTTCTAGCACATGAATTATGGTGAAATGAACAAGAGTATGGTTATATTGTGTAGACAGTCATATGAAATGGCACTAGAGCAGTTAATACACAGAAATAAGTAACTGAATTAATGAATGTGTTGCTATGGCTAGCACCATCCTCCTGATTCACTGCAGCCAGATGTCCCTGCTTCAGCCATGCTCTGCTGCAAGCACACACCACATTTCTGAAACCTGACGAACACTTCCATAATAAGATCCTAGCTACAATATTAAAAGTAATGCACACATGACCTCGCACAATCCTCAGGTTACATACCTCTGAAGAATCTGACTTGGGTGTGTAAATCTATGCTACTTGGTCAGCACGCTACATACAAGACTGAGTAATGTGGTCACTTCCCTTGCACAGCTTCAGTCTTCACCAATTTTTTCATCCTATGTTGACTGTACAGTAGCCATGCATTTTCACAATATATGTACTGTACATAATTGTGGCAATTTCTCACATACATAAAAAAATGATTTAAGTAAAGATTTATGGAACTGAACTTTAATACAATATCAGTAACTCCCTGTACTGCAGCATATCACTCTGTACTCTAAATGTAACTCCTTATTCTTGACATCAAAGCTCTGAAATAAAGTACATTATACTGTGATATGATTCAACGAATGCATTGTCATTTCCAGTCAGTCTACCATATATACTGTGAAACCAAATTAGCACCACAGTTTGATCGTACAATTTGTGGTATTATATCGATGGTGACAGTAAATAAAAATACTTCCACCTATTAAAATTGTAAAATGTACCTAAAATGATAAAATGATGTTAATTACAAAATAATAATGAATTAGAATATTTTGGAAGGTAGTAGAGTACAGTACTTGAAAATTATTTTGCACTTTCCTTAAGAATCTCATCCATTCCTGTGCAATTTGTAGCATTAAAGTGTATCACCAAAACAGCACTAACTTATGAGGTTTGTCCCACAATAAGAAGCACTGGCTGACTACATTCTACTGTGAAACTACAAGACACTGGTCTCTCATAAGCTCAAATCTTTCTTTTCACTAACCCTTAGTACTGCCCATTTTCCTATATTTCACATGTAAAATAAGATTTATGACAATTAAAAATTGTACTGTAATGTTCTGTTCATCTGATGGCCATGTAACAGCCTCATTATTCCCTCTGTATACTCTGAATCTGGAATTAAAGACCATTGCCCATTTAGGTTAGGACTGATATGATGACGGCCACTAAAACAGCTGAAAAGACATTTCTGCAGTGCAAAATCAATAAATGTTTTTGAATAAGTAGTAAATGATCAATGCTGTCTTGTTTAGGTAGCCAAGCACTTCCTATGCACCTTACACACATTCCTTAACCCTTTAAAAGCCGAGTTAAATCCCAACTGCCATTTGATGGCATTATTAGGAGCTCACCATATTCTCCATGTTAACATGGTAAGGGTTAAATACCTTGGACAGGCAGTGTTATCAGACTTTATTTAATGCTTATCCATCACCAAAGTGTTTGATGGCAACTAGCAGAGTTGGCACTTAATGTCATATATGTCAAAATAATTGGGAATTCTTCTCTACAGACTTTCATAGCCACCAAGTGAGGATGACACTATATCAGGAATTGACTGAATAAAATGTTTAACCATATGAAATAACACAGACTGTAACCTGTTTAAAATGATGGTAAAAAATCTTAAATTAATTGTACAAAATGATAACAATTGTAGTCATTACGGTGCCCCTATGTACAGAAGTGTTCATCACTGTGGCATATTTCTGTACAGCAGTGGCTGATAGCTGTGTCACCTTGCCACTTTTTTGAGTAAAAGAAATTATGTTTGTTTTAGAGATGTAAATTTACATATAGTTTCCCAACAACATAAGGGCACCACATCAACTGCCACTTCTGCAAACAATTCTTATTATGAGGTTATGAGGGAGGTTTTAGAACTACGATATCCACATGATTCTGGGTGGAATGATCCAAAACTCTTTACTCTAGAGTCAATTACCTGTTTACCCATATGGGAAACAGAGTCAGGATGGCATAGTCATTGCAAAATATAGACCAATGGTTCACAGCTGGGGTTCCACAGAACATCATTAGGGGCAAAATGAGAAATCACAGAATAAATACATAAAAATTTTGAAATACTGCACAAAATTCCCAATAACCTCCAATTATCAGAGGAATTTTTTGCCCAAAAATTGGCAATACTGTATTACCCTCTATGCTGTAACAACTACCTCTTTTATTTTTTATCCTGTAAATGTTTTCATATGTAGAATTTCCTAGAAATATGAAAAATTACTTGAGGGGTTCCTCCATGGAACAAAGGTTGGTAAACACTGGTGTAGGTTATGGGCTGGACAGTCTGCGGTTCAACTCTCAGTTTACTGTCTCAGGAGGCTGCCAGCAAACTATTCAATGAGCAGTGCAGGTTCTTCTCCCTGAATGCAGAGCTGTGAAGGCAGGAAGCTGGCCACTTGCCTCCATCTACTCCTGAGATTAAAAAAAAGTGGAACAGTGTCTCTGCTCCTGCTATATGCCTGCATGGTGTGCAAGGCCAACTTCATCATTTACCTGCGTAATTTAGGGATGGACGGTTTGGCCATCCTCAATACTTCATTTATACTGATCATCAAATTCAATGGCAAAGAGCTTGGTTGAATCCAAACAAAAAATTTCTTTGAAGTAAAACTCTTGTGTCTGATTAGCATGCAGCATGAATGTCACAAAACACCTGCAACTTTGGTTAAGCAAGCCATAAAATACTGTACTAGTTGTTGTATTTCATCCATAGTAGATGTCTTCAAGGAAGTGGAGAAAATCACACAGATATGACTATCTACGTCAGAAAACGAGTTGGTTTGCTTATAATACCAACAAATCACAGACTTGAAACAAAATCCAAATACCTGAAGTCCATAGCCATCTTGGTAAGCTGTGCAAATTTGATTAAGACAAAACGAAGTTTGTAGAAACTGGCATAGAAATTTGTGTGAAAAACAGAAAAAGCTATCTCTTCTTTTGAAAGATCACTATTATTTACATGAATTCTGGCAGAAACAATATATTTTTCTCTTCTCCAAATGGCCTAGTCAGGCCGTTCAATCCACCCAGCCTCATATACTTCTCACCTCCATCTTATGACACAGTTAAGAATGAGTGAAGATATAATTCTACCCTCCATTAAGCGTTATGTCACAGAGAGGGTTTTACCTTTCTTTACTGTTACATGTAATTACAGTGATATTTATTTAGTCTGCTGATTAAAAACACAGTACATACATACAATTCAGAAGAACCTAAGGCAGTGTTCCTACATAAACAAACCCTTGTGTGTCTCATTTGAGGTAGCATTTTCAAAGGATGTATCCACAATACAAAGGAAGGTACAGGTGTTGAGTGCCAATGGAATCTTACTTGATGCTCATATTGCAATGCTGCAAAATCAGTAAACTAAACTGCTGATCAATTATGACTGATTACTTAATGAATGTACAGAATATATGTACAAACCCGTGGCCCATGGCGATATATGGCAATTAAGTAATTAGTAATGGTAGTTACGATAATAATGGGATGTGGGTATAGGGAGTTTTGGAGAGAAAGTTTCCCAGGAATTAAAAATATTACCACTCTTATCATATTATATATCTCGTTATTATTATTCGTTATTAATAATAGAGATTATTTTGTTTAAAATAATGTATATCATAACAATGATACCAGACAAAGATATGATTTACACTTGCCTCAGGTAACTCTAGCCGTGTATCAGAAGGGAGTGTATTATTCAGGCATCGAAGACCTTAGCGGTCTTCCCAAGGCAATTAGGGATATTTCCAGAAAGTCTAATATTAGTTTAAAATTGCTCTAAAGCACTTTATGCTTACACACTCATTTTATAGTTGAGATTAATTTTTTAACAAAAAGTAATATTTTCACAATTATTGTGTTTATATTATCCTGTCTTCTTACATTTTACAGTTATATTAAATTCTTCTGTACTTATTTATTATTCATTGTTCTTTTACTTCATTAATTTTTAAATTTTCTATCACAGTTTGTGTATATTTATTTAGCTTACAGGTTTGTATATTACACTTTAATTTATTTTGAAGTTGTATTTATAATTTTGTAATTATTTATATTTACTTATTTTAATTTGAAATTCTGTACTAAATTTGTACTGTTTTATATTAATCTTTCTTGATTGTCTGTCTTAGTGACAGGCTCTTCTCTTACATGCAGCTGACTTACTTGTTTTTTGACTGTTCCTATATTCATTGGATGAACTCCTGTATATGGATTTTTTGGAATACTATTAAAGAAACTAAAATGAATCCAACTTTTTTGAGGTTAGTGCACTCAATATGGAAAACACACAGAACTGTGTAGCGTAACGTGCGTCATAAATGATCTGTGGTCACATAATGTCTATGTACACTGTTTCATATGATAATGTCCTATAAGAAATGCGTTCACAATAAAAAGTTCTCAGAAGTCAAAGTCTTCCAGCTTATGGCACTATGTAATCTGAGGGATGGTTTCCACTGCCTCCATCTGCAGATGGCCTGCAAAGACAGAGGGAGAATGTTCCTCGAAAAGACTGATAATCAATCTTGATTTATGATTTTCAGTTCGTGTTTTAGTGGTTCCAGACAAAATCCCATATTCATAATGTATAATTTGCTCAATTACAGGTCTGTATTTTAGGTTTATCCCACATTTAAGGCATGCAAAATTCTGTCCCCTACACCATTTGGAACTTCAATTAACTGTTCAAATTCACAACCTTGCAGTGTGGGTTGCAGAAATAGTGCCATAATTATGTACAGTGGAAGAGAATGAGCAGTGAATTACTTTAGCAATGTACTAGCAATTTATGACTTAGCACATACATCATTAATCAAAAAGCCAGTAGAAGGTGTTATTTGCACATAAGCATGTTTCTAACTTAACAAATATTGATCTCAAATCATGGCTGTAAGGTACTCTATAATTGGTTGCCATTCCCCACACTTGCAGACAAATGGACACTTGAGCGAAAACAAATTTTTGTTTACTTTTCAAGTTATTTTTATTTTGTGTCCCATAAAATAAATATAAAAGAGTAAATATGAAATGGATTGAAGAAAAACATCATTTTGTTTAAATTTAGAGTCAATTACAGTGGTAACTATCTGTTTAATTTTGATACAATTCCTATTTCAGGTTTTTCTCAACTTAAGAGACAACAAGCTTGTCCCCCACACAAATCTCAAATCGAGATTATACAGCATTTAATCCCACAATGCATAGTTAACAATAAACAATCTTTTGTCACTTTACAATGTGCCTCCTACTTGTTTCATCCTGTATCAATATTAAAATATTCTGATCAATGAACAAAACACTTGTAGTCTAAACCCCTCTATGAAATGTTACATGACACTGCACTAGACCATGTAGACATTGAGACAATCCTTACAACAACTCAACCACTAGCACAAACACAGACCCAGTACACATTTATCCACCATGTTGTAAGCACCTTCTGTCAACACAGGGTAGTAGACCTTATACAGTTAAACAACCATAAATTTAACATCATGTACATAAAATCAAAAGACACTAAATTATTAATTAAGTAATTATTTTCAGGGTAATTCTCTAAAATGAAATACCCCTTCATATAGATGTTTGTCTGCACTATACAGTTTATATGAAAAGTATTTTTATTTAGTCTATGTTTTAACTTTAGTAAAAACTTTAATTGAATATGTCATATTCTGACTCCACATATGCACATCTGTAACAAAACCTGCCATTATTTTATACCTTTGTTGGAGTCCACCCTGATGTAGGAGGCACATTTTAAAGTGACAAGTAATTGTTTGTTCTTAATTGTGCAATTGCTGGCTTAAATGTTGTATATTTCACAGTACATGGTAAACATTAAATCTTAATATAGGGTTCCACTGCATATATGTTACCATCTAAATAAATAATTTTGCCTATCTATATATCCTGTCTTTCTGTGAAGAGTGTTAATACAACCAGCTTACTAATGCTGAACACTCTAGTGCCTTCATTTAGTATGTAGTTGGTGGTCCTCCTAGTCTATAATCTTGGAACATTTGATTCTTTTCTTATACAATATTTTCTCTTTTATATTTAACTAATTATTGTTCAAAAATGTTTCCTTTCACCTTTGCATTTACATTCATTTCAAAAGCTTATGTAACCCATTCCCATATTCTTGGCATAGAGGATGTTATTGTCTTTCTGCTCATCTCCTGAGAACTCTCAGTTTCCAAATTTGTATCTACACCATGTTATCTCATTTCCTGTCATTCATATTAACACAAGCTATATTCATATGTATCCACCCCATTCTTACTTCATAACCAAATATGCAACTGAAGATATCATTCCTTCATTTTTTCTGTAATCAGCTGTCTTTATATCACTGAATCTTGTTTTCATAATTCTGAGTTGTGCCATACCCATTGTGTAATATAAATTATTAAGTTGTTTTGAAGTCAATAACACAACTAATGTTTAGATGGATGTTATATTCTAGGTCAAAGAGACTACATGTTTTGGCCGGTAGTGGCCATCATCAGGTCTTTGTCGTTTGGCAAACTTAAGAGTACTTTATACAATTGTGTGTTGGCTTGTTTGATGCGGAGATCTCAACATCATGGCCTTTTTGAGTTTGATATATCTATATTAGGTGTGTGGGTAAGCCATTCAGTTAACCTAACGGTATAGTCATATAATATCAACTTGTTTTCATAATTTTCAATACTGCCCATACAGCCCATTCCTGTCTGTTTTGTCAAACATACCCATCTCACTCTTCTGTATTTCTTCTTTTAGACTTGCTATCTAGCTTCTCCATTTCAAATTTCCTACCTGCCACTGGCAGGAACTTTTTAATAGCTTTTCTTGTTCCATCTGCAGGATTCTGGCACATACTCTTACTACAGTGCCAACTTTCTTGTCTCTCCTCCTTTCTCTACTAAGCTGTGATCCTGCTGTTCTTTTCACTGTTTTCACAGCATGTCTAGGGAACCTTAGGGCTTTCTTACAGAATCTCAGCTCCTTGTTTTGAATTTGCAAGTGCAGCTTCTTGAATTTTGATGATGTGTTCAAATCACCTATATTTCAGTGCTACAATGGGTTTCAGGAAAAGAAAGAAGCTATGTGGGAGATTGTGGATCTGTCTGAAGTTTTCTCTGATGATCTTAAAGCACAGCAACGATGACGATGATGATGATGACGACGACGACAACAACAACAACAACAACAACAACAACAAACAACAACAACATCATTTTGTGGCACTCCACTGCACATTCAGATCTTCTGTCACAAGGCTTTGAAGATAAATGAGAATTCCAGTCACAATGATGATGCTCCTGTTTTTTATGAACAAGTTCCCTAATTAGCATCACTCTTTCAGCCATCTTGTCTGTGTATGTGCATACTGAATGCCCAGTAATTTTGCCACAGCATTTTTGAACTCAGAAAACTCACTAAATGTTTAATGTTGCTGCTGTTTCCTTTCAAAAAGCAGTTAAGATCTCACACATTTCTGTAACTCAGTTTGATGTGTAACTTGATATACAGATACCATTTTTTGACATACACCTTTTTCTTTTAGCAGGACACAAACTGCAGAGATTAAACATGCAACTTCACTTCACACAGGCTATGTCTGAGTGACAAGAGCTACAACTGCAATCAAGTGCAAATGTTTCACCTGACTCAGCTCTACCTCTACACAGTACAGAAATTTTGTCCTCTCTGCAGTATTGTCATAATGCCACCAGTCTATAAACTCATTTATCATGCAATGTACCTGCTGATCAGTTCATCCACATACCCATTAAATTCATAATCAATTGCAGCTCTGACTACATGTTCATTATAAGTGAACTGAGAAGTAAGGGAGGTTGATTACAACTATGTTTGATGGTATCTTGCTGCATAATTTATTGCGTACCATCAAACGTAGATGTGCGTTACTTTATTTTCTTGTAATTTTACCATGTGTAGATCACAGTGGGGTGTTCCTTGTAAAGATATATTAATTTTCATTTGAAACTTAACTCAAAGTATGGCCATTATGCAACTCAACATTTAACAGCTTTTGCTGCTCTATCACAGTCTGAGGGCCTGTTGCCAGTCCTGCCACACAGTCTCCTTTGTGGGTGAACAGGGTCATAACTTCAAACCTGCAAAATGGAGACGTCTGTAACTGAAATGAAGAGACTCTCATGACCTTGAGTCAATTAACTGAAGAGTCCTCTTCTCAGGAAAACCACAAAACCACTGCATGATTAACAAACTCTATTTCCATGTGTGGTACCGCTTGCAAGTAAATCACTACATTACTACAGAACTTAATGCCGCGTGTTTCTTTATTACTCTCATCATTAAAATATGGTGGATATTGGAACAGTGGTATGCAGCATTACTTTTCTTTGTACCTTAGAAGTTCACGAGGGCACCATGTTGAATTAATGCTTTTAGACTGTGCAATTGAGTCTCACTGTACTTTAGAAAACAGTTTCAACTGCAGGACTGAGAAACTCTAATATTTGGTGGGAAAATGACAGATTAGAATGGAGGAGGTTGTGGCCTGTTTCAAGGTGCTGTTCCTGCTTATGCCTGGAGAGGCTGATAAAAGGTGCGAATAATCACAATTTAGATTGGAGACTGTCCTAATACATCTGGTACATTATAGTTGAACCAATCTCATCAGTTTTAGCATAGGAAATGAGAATAAACTCAGAATTTTTGAGGAAATATGAAGACATAACACATTCATGACATTAAGTAACCTCATGATTCCACTTCCTGAACCTTGCCATGCATCACACTACTAAGATTAACCCTTTAAACGCCGAGTTAAATCCCATCTGCCATCTGCTAACATTATTAGGAGCTTACCATATTCTCCACATTAGCAGGATAAGGGTTAAGTTATATGTTATTGCTGTATCAGAATTTGAAGTTGCACATAGAGCCTTCTCGATATAAATTAATCGCATCTACTCAGATGCTGCCATATCTACAGCTTTTAAACTTCTTGTATTACAGCACATCAGGACCTGCACCACAAGACAGTAGTGTTTGTACGGTTTTACCTTGATTCATCACTCAACTTAAACAAGAACATCTTACTAATGCAGCAACCAGTCCCATCACTCACATCATGCATTCACCGTATTCACAGTGTAGCCGATCATTTTTAGTATAATTGTTTATTAGGACTGTTGGTGTCAGTTAGGGACGGTTCATGGCCATGCGTTGTAGGTTAATCTGTCAGCGTATGTTCAGGACCTTTGGTGATAGGTAGGAGGGGAGAGATTTAAACGGCGAAACAGTTAGCAGCTGATAACGGACACTAGCAGTCCAGTAAGGAAGTCAGTCGCGTTCGAGTGTGGTGTAGGTGGGAGTACAGAGAAGTGACTGTGTTATTTTAATAAAATATGATTTAGTTGTTTGACTTGATACAGCATGACTTTTTTATTTTATCAACAATTAATTGAGTAAATAAAACAACAAGTAAAAAAGAAATAATTAAAACTGTATGTGATTCGGTGAACCACACCCGTTTCCCGAAAGAGAATCACATACCAGAGTGAGCGCGTCGGGACAACAAAATTACGAAGGGTGATCGTGTAGAGAAGCATGGACAGAACACGAGAAACTTTCCACAAAATGTGTCAGAACGTAATGCAACAAATAATTCACGGAATGAATAATTGATAGTTTGGTTATTCAACAACACTTTTCAAATGTACAGGTTCATCATGTGCTGAATAGCCATTCAGCACATTGATGAACTTGTAGGGGTGTACATTATACAGTACCGATCATGGCCTACAGAGACATGACACACCTCTTTTCTGGTCAGATGGAGAATAACTACACATCTCGCCCCCACCAGGATTCGATTCCCAGACGGTTCAGCCCGTAGCGATTCGCCATACCGACTGCCTCAAAACTTTATACAGACTAAACTTTTTGAGATGATTTCTCGATTTTTCTCACCATCTCACTTTATTTATTCGTTTTTTGTTTTTTGGTCAGAGGCCTTGCTTAGTCATGACACAATGTTTACTGTCCCTTACGTAGCTGAATCAGTCACGTTCTTTGGGTGCTTTGAAGAATTTTCATGCTTTTTAACTTTCTCACAGAAATGTTTTAAATCCGTTCCTCCAGGTTTCAGGGAAGTTGTGTCACCTCCAAACAACAAACACGGGAAGCAAAGCAGAGCGTCTCTTTCAGCGCAGCCACTGAAACACGTTTAGCGTGTGTAGCAGGTTTAAACATGCTCACTTAAATTTGTTTTCTGCCTGCTTATGATTGAGAATTAACTCAATCGGGCACAAACTGAAATTCTTAATCTCAGTCTTTTTTGCTAGAGTTAATTGCGAAAATTTAATGGCCTGTAAATACTTCACACCCTTCTTGTTCATGTTTATCTTCAGATTGCAACGACTACAATTAAAATATCCACAAATGTGACTTTGAAATTATCAAAATTTAAGGTTTTTAAGCTAGAAAAGGTAAACAGATACACGAAGCCCTCTTTGAAACACTCTCTGGGCTGCACCGCATGGACCTCGGCCGGCGATCTAGCTGCCGATTTCATTCCAACCGTCCGCCATAGTTGTTCTGACAAGTCGCGCAACGTCTAGGTATGTCACAGCCCTCTCATTTTTCTGTTATCCGTAACGCTTGGAGTTCTTCACGAGTTTTTGAATTTAAAATGATTTAGTGCGTATTCTTTCAAAGAATGCACGTATCTCCTATAGAAACCTTTATTCAAATAATTTTTTTCAATTTTCTTTAAAGTACTGGAAGGGCTGCAGCCCTGCAGCCTTAATGGGTGAGCCGCCCCTTGTTCTAAGGGGTCACAGCACGAAGGACTACAGCAGCATAATCTGGTCTGGGCGAAATGGAAGGGCTGAGAAGGACACGGAGGCAGTGGAAAGGGAAGGTATTTTGTTTTTGTAGTTTACAAATTTTCTCTCCGGGAACAACGCCCATTGCACAGCAGTGACTAAACATCAACAAGAGTCTCTTTAATTACTCAGTGTTTATATTAGATGGCTACAGGAGATAGCATTAGAACGGCACGCCGCTAGTTTAAGATTTAATTAATTGACATAGCTGATTGATGTTGCCGAAACGTAACCTTCTGTTTAAATCCACGACCATCTCAATAAAAAGAAAAACACCACAACAAAATTTAAAGGCAGGCTTAGTTACTGTACCAGGAATCTGAGGTGCTGTCAACTTGTAACAAAACACCTTTTTCATTAACTATAAGGACGCAAAACCGCCAGCCTTCTGGCTCAGGCTCACATTAAATACCTGAATGATATGCAAGGGCCTGGAAGATTCTTTCAGCACTTCTTCCGAGTAACAATTGTAGGGAAAGAGGTGAAAAGTGAACTGACTAATGAAATAGGCTGCCGATCATCCGTGAAAGACACGTGTGTAGAAAGGATAAAAATTGTTAATGAACATTATCGAAACCACAAACAGTTTAAGGTTTACCGATCATTTTTGCAATGTAGTGTCGAATTCTTGCTGTATTGTTTATGTTTCAAAATTTTTAGTGCCTTTAAATTTAACGAGATAGTAGACAAATTGTCCGAAACGTCGGTAATATATCCAAAACTTAAGTCTGGAGGAGGCTAGAAGAAGGAGAAGACACGGCCCGGAGGCGGTTCGAAGCAGCACTGAAGATGAAGACAAAGAAAGAAACAAAGAACATGACATAGTATCTAACAAAAAAGAAGAACATGACATAGTGTCTAACAAAAACGAAGAACATGACATAGTATCTAACAAAAACGAAGAACATGACATAATATCTAACAAAAACGAAGAACATGTCATAGTATTTAACAAAAACGAAGAACATGACATACTATCT
>Ga0136643_10005105_pt1 | contig 18383 bp, 12 predicted proteins | sample TergutLab28metaG_FD_96883 | JGI IMG/M metagenome (GOLD analysis project Ga0136643, IMG submission 96883) | Labiotermes labralis P1 segment gut microbial communities from Petit-Saut dam, French Guiana - Lab288 P1 (version 3) (version 3) | ecosystem: Host-associated > Arthropoda: Insects >...
AAAAAAAAAAAAAAAAAAAAAAAAAAAAAAAAAAAAAAAAAAAAAAAAAAAAAAAAAAAAAAAAAAAAAGAAAGGTAATAGGTTGTCGGTAACGTTTCAGAAGCTGTCTATAGGTATCGCTTGGCCTACAGCTACTACAAAGTCCTGCATATTCACGAGTCCTTTTTTTGAATAATCCACGACCATGCATTGAGCTGATTCGATAAGAAAATAAAACCAACAATTTTATCTAAACTTTTAAGAGTATCTTACATTATTATATTGATTATATCTTATGTTATTATATTGACCGTAAACGTAGTAAACCTCCTACATACACTTTTTTAAGCTCATGGTTCCGTGCATCATAATTCATTGTCAGTAAAAATCCAACCAGATGCAACAGTATGCAGATATTTATTTACTGCAAATCACTCTACATGCTTCGGGTGTCACAGCACCCATCATCAGGAGTACTAAAAACTGTAATCGCAGCCTCTGGTACAGGACTGATCAGGCTAAGTTGGAAGGAAGTAGCTGTACCGATGTTATGACCTGTACCGGAGGCTGCGGTTACAGTTTTTGTACTCCTGATGATGGGTGCTGTGACACCCGAAACATGTAGAGTGACTTTGAAGGAAATAAATATCTGCATACTGTTGCATCTGCTTCGATTTTTCTTAACTCCTACATATACGTTTACAGTCACAAGTCCGTGTTATGTATTAAGCATATTCAGAAGACGTCTGAACAAGGAAGAAAGGATTCCACAATAAATGTACCTAGCAAATAAGCTAGAAAACTCAATTCGTCGGCCCAAGGAACCACAATACAACACAGCAAGGTCTTTTGGGATCTTGGCGAATTTTGGTCCCCCCGTACAACTGCATATCGCAACCTTCATTTCCAACAAACACAAAACTTAAATAGGCCAAAAGTACTTTTATTTCCTGCTACTTGCTGCTTCTACAAGCACAGCTTACAGCCATAAGCGTCCGGTACAAATGTCAAACCATTAAACTATTTAGACGATTTTACGATAGCTCCATGCTCTTCCATATATTTAGAAGTTGTTCATGGATTTACATATATAGTATCATTATAATTATAACTAAGGTATGTTAATAAAATTATTAACATTTAGTTAATCATGGAATACATACCGCTGTATTTTGAAATAATCTTAAAATCCAGCAATAAAACACTGGCTTAAAATTCTTAATTATTTATTTCACAAACTGCCATACATGTCGCAGTAGGAAGACTTTGAAAGAGATCTCAGAATCGAAGAATGTGGCGCTAGTTTGTAAAATTAAATAATAAAGTATAATAAACTTGTATTTGATGCTGCTGTGGCTTGGGACCTTGCGAAATATAAAGTGCCCAGCAAAAAATTCAATTCTCTCCTGACTAAATATCAGTAATCCAGCACTTTGTCATAAATATAAACGTGATATCATGACAAGAAATATAATAAATTTCAGACTGAGCAGTCTGCAGTCGATTACACTAATTCTTTAGCATTTTTAAGACAAAGACCTGGTCATATCAACATCACCATCTCTATTATATGGGACAACAGACACATGAAACACTTACTTTTCCTTTGCCAACGATATTGCCTCTATCACGAAAGTCGCTGCCAGAACTCCTTCCTCTGAAAATGTCGAAGGTTTGCAGAAAATCATGAAAACCATTTAAATCGGGATGTGCCTCCATCTCATTTGAGAAAATCTGTATTTGGACAAATGATTGCTTAAAATTGGGTTAGAAAAAAGAAAAAAGTATCATATAAATTTTGCAATTAATTTAAAAAATAAAATCCGGGATTTGTAATGTTCCTCCTATGGGATTAGGAAGGCAATAGACTTCTCATTTTCTTTCGAAATATTTCTAAAAATAAAATCAACACAGAATGTTTGTTGCTGAATCAAACGGATTTTCTCTTAACACCTCCTCTACAGAACTTGATAAATATCAATAATTCTTCCACCTTGAATGTCTATGATACGAGGGCTATCCAGAAAATAAGTTCCGTTTGCGAATATTGCCGCTGCAGCGCTGCGGTCACGATGGTGCGCATGGGTGCCGAGTTTGTTGATTCTGTGGCAAGGCACGGACGGAATTTGCAGACATTCGAACAGTGTTTAAGTATCGTGCTGTGTGTTTATAATGTATAAGAAAATAGAGACTCCCGTCGCATGTGAAATGCGGCCTGTAATCCGTTTCTTGAATGCAAAGAACATGACACCGGATGAAATTCATCGTCAACTTTGTGACGTGTATGGAGAACATTCCATGAGTAGTTCAATGGTAAGGAGATGGGTGCGAATCTTTAATGAAGGACGCGCAAATGTGCATGATGATCCGCGGAGCGGCCGACCGTCTGTGGTGAATGAAGATTTGGTGCATGCAGTTGAAGAGAAGATTGGGGAGAACAGATGATTCACCATTACGCCACTTTCCCTGCATTTTCCTCAAATTTCGCGGTCACTTCTTCACAAAATTGTGTCTGAGGTCAAAGAAGCCGTTACCACTTGCTTTGCATCTCAGGCGGCATCATTCTACGATGAAGAGATACAAAAACTGGTGCAACGCTATGACAAGTGCCTCAACAGTGGTGGAAACTATGTCGAAAAGTAGTGTACGGTATGTAAATCAAATGGCAATACACATAGTTTGTAATATATTCTTGTTTTTTTCTTAATAGCCCATCGGAACTTACTTTCTAGATAACCCTCGTATGTTTTACCCGGAAAAATTTCTTCTCTTTAACCCCTTTTAAAGATCCATTCCACAGACGGTAAGCGTAAGCGGTTACGCAAATATTTACACGAGATACTTTTTGTTAAGATATCAACAACGAAAGGGATAAATATTTCGATTTGACAAGAATTTAATAAGATAGGGTTACCGGTTACTTTTAACGAAATGGTAGGCTCAACATTTCAAAACTTTTGTACGAAACCTTGAATTAAGCATAGTTAAATTCAATTACTGAGAGTAATTAATGCGTAATAACTATTAAATTGCATCGCGAAACAGTCAACAACGTTCATTAAACTAAAGAACGGATGAGGCGAAGGTACGAGTCGGTTGTCCAGGTCCAAATTAGTAACGGTAGTGCAGCTATCTTGCACATTGCTTGGATTCTCTGAGTTCGGAACCGAAATGTTATATATATATATATATGTATATATATATATATATATGTGTGTGTGTGTGTGTATATATATATATATATATATATACAATTTGTATAAACTTCAGTAAGTGGTTTATGCGTTAGATGCCCGTCTCTCACCGCAGCGGTCTGGATTCGAATCCAAGCCTTCCACAAGGGATTTTGGATGGACAAATTGAAAATGGAAGAGTTTCTCTCAGCGCAGTTTGTTTCCAATTCTCTGTATCGCTCATCTAATCCACCATAATTATCTTCATCTTAAGAGCTACTCGTCACAAAGGAACAAACCAGTAAGGCCTGATGACCTTTCAACAAAAGTGCTGCTCTTTCGGAAATCAGTGAGCATCAAGAAACAAACGTACTTTCCTTGTTTTTGCAGTCTTAAAAATGTTGAATGTGTACGTGTGTGATAGTTAGGTATACAGTGTACAACTGCCAATAATTTATGCTTACTATGAGAAAAAAGTGAAATAGTCTTATTATTGGTTTGTTGTATTATTGTCGCAATATTATACAGGCAACAAATCTTAACTGGCGGTCTGTAACGAGGACGGGTTGTACTAGCTGAGGATAATATCTGTATCACAGACAGATGACGTGAAAGAATTCTTGGTGGAGCATAACACAAAGGGTCATACTTGATACACTGATCAAATATTATTAGGGTGCGAACGGCACATAGCACGCTTTTGAAAGATGGTAAAACCTTAAGAATTTTTAGTCGTAATCATGCAAGATAGATATGTTGATCGGCAGGACACGCACAAATTCCCTATTACAATTAATGTATAAACAATGGATTCGCCTTATTCAGGGTAGGATTACTGGTGGAATCTTTTTAATAAAGTAATAAATCTTCAGGCTCAAAAATCTACGGGGAATGTTCGACCGGTGAGCAATTATCAACTTACATTAATGACTTTTCTTCATTTAGTTGTTTCATATTTGTGTAATAACGCGTCGCTAACATGTCATTTGGCTTCGAATATGATCGGATAGTGGTTATGTGCGACGGTTGGGAAAGGATGCAGTAGAACTCGTCCTTACCCAGGAATAAATCCGAGCCGATTGACAGAAGCCAGTAAAATTCTCTGGATTGCCGCTGGCTTGTAACAGCGGTAAATGGAGTCAAGCAGTTTTGCACTGCCCATATTTAGACTACCTGAAGTTTAGACTTTCTGCAGTAAGGTTCGCTTAAAACGTCCTTTCTCCCTTAGCTGCTTGGCGATGTTCGACTTCCGAATTCAGGTCTTCAGAATCTTCCTTTGCTCCCTGCCGAAATAAAGCAATGCTTAATAACAATGAAGAAATTAAGGTACAAAGAAATTAATACAGCTTCAAAAGATTTTACCACCTACAGTTTGTCTAATGTGCGTGAGAAGTCACAAGGTCTAAAAAGAAATTCGCGAACAAACTCTCCACAGTTTATCACTACTTAAAAATAATTAGAAAATATGCAACATGTATACTGGGCCATTTAGTTCGAGCTATACACGTAAATTACCGTCAATTATAGTAACATGCTTGTCAGTCGTTTTATATGTAACGAAAAGTCGTTATTGAAGATTAAGATATGAGAATGACTATGATATCAACATCTCAAATTAAAGGCATCAGGACACATGTCGCACAATATTTTCGACGATTTTTAAAGAAGAATCCACTATGGACAGTGAATTTCTTTTAATTTTATATATATATATATATATATAAAATTTAATTACCTTGAAGTTACGTGCAGCAACTTATGTCATCAGAGATATGCGATAACTCAACTTATGACATATTTTTTTAAGTGTGTCATCCCCACTGTGTCACACCGTTATGTAACAATAGAACAATAAGTCTACACACAGCAGTGCATTAAGGAGATCTAGAAAGCTACATGTTTCGGTTGCGTAAAACAACCAACGTCAGGCTCGCATATCAGAGTGCAGAAAGGACAGCATATAGCCATAGCCCCAAGTTTGATAATGCAACTTACGGGACAGGTCTCGTCCTTACATAGCCTGAAGATGGCTGTTTTACACAACTGAAACACGTAGCTTTCTAGATCTCCTTTAATAAAGTGCTGTGTGCATACTGATTGTTTTATTGTTACGTAAGGGAATGACATATTTTAAAACCTAATAATTAAAATAAAGAATCTTCTCCAAGTAGCTCTACAGACCAAGCCACCCCTGTTCTTGTGCATACAAATGAGACTCTAAAGGGGGACTGGATCAATAAACGTATCCACAACGTGCTGAAATGTTTACCTCAATGGTCTGCAACACGTTTCGACTTACATGACATTCTCAAGGGGATCTCTGAAGACACATTTCTATAGGCAGTGCCACAAATATACACTCTGCTTACTATTTAATACATTTATTACCAATTTAAGTTAAAATTACCACTTATCGGTGTGATAAATACGTGTCCAAAAGACTTAAACTGTACACTGTAAAAGGTCAACCTGTTTCTTAACCAAACTATAAGTTCCGATTTTAGTATTACTATTTACTTTCAGGCTCCAAAACTTACAAATCGATTTGCGTGCCAATGACTTGCCCCACTAAGTTCCCAAACCTTCTCTCTGGAAAGCAGTATCAGTTTATCCTCCCTGTCATCAAACGACAGGTTTGTTTCTTCATGAGCCAGTTCAATAGACAAATCTCTACCATCAAATTTACCATACTGTAAGATTATGACCATTTTCTTAAAATCTTACAAACAGTGCGGTTTCCTTAAAAGACCATCAATATTATCGCTGTTAATTATTTTTAATTACTAATTAATCAATACGTTCATACTTCCTGTAATTTAGCTTGTGTGACTTACAAGTAATCCAGACAATGCGCTGTAACTTGCTGTACGTCCCTCGTTGCGACATAAAACAATAGCAATCATTCTACTATTATAAGTCAAACTCGAATAAATATCACGGCTCCGAACGATATTCGAAACAGCAATATCAATATCCAGGCGGACTCGATTTTTGTTTCTGTACCTACGAGACAAAACTTACACAATGGCGATATTCTGTTACAGAAAAACGTCGTGCTGTGTGCGAGATTTGAGGCTGTCACAGCGGTGCTGATGAAGAGTCCAAGTCTTGGATATGGCTCCATAGCTACTGGTACAGTGTCATATCCCAGAATTCTGACTTGAATCTTCAACATTAACTGATCACGTTCAAAGGGATTAGATAATATATGTACCGCTTGGAGATGAAAGATTCGTAGAAAATTATACTATAAAAACCCGAAGGGAAGACCTATATGGCCTAGACCCAGCGTGGATCATAATATTAAAATGGATCTTAGAGTAGTGTGAATGCATAAATTGCACTTAAATCCGCGTGACTTCAGGCTTCCGCCGCGGCGTAAATGAAATCTGCAGTCTTTTGGGATTTTACTCAGACGTTCCGGGGCAACAAATCGGTCACATCTTCAAGGGATTTCTTCTACTGATTGTTTGACCGCTGAAGATGGGACCGTTGGGTTGTTCCAAAACGTCGGTAATTAACTACCATTCTGCGCTGCGTAAAATCCCCCCCAAAAAGCGCAGATCTGAATTCAACTCGTTCAGTGTCGGGCCTAATGGAGGGTCTTTTTTTGGAAACGGTAATGAAAATTTGACGTTTATAAATACAGGAAATTTCTTAGCCATCCGTTCGACTGTCAGTTTCTCACTCTTCTTCATGGAGTTTATCCAGCACACCGCCGGCATTATAACAAGTTGCTACGATTTATTGTGCATATTCTAAACGATATACATCTACCTTGAAGACTGTTTGGCGGTTCTCCGTACAAAACACCAGTGTACTAGACGGTCGTTTTAAACAACTCGTAGTGATCCCTGACGATGGGCCATTGTAACCTGCGCGGTCCCGGTTGGGAACGTACCGTGGATGTTGTTTCAGGAGGGATGGAGATCGAACTTCAAGTTAAGACGGGGAATTGGGCAGGCCGCACACACGCGCAATAATCCCCACGTCAAGTGCACTGGAGTTTATTGTGCATAAACAGTGAATAATGCTGTTACAATAGAAATGTATGGAGTTTTACTCCCGTGGTTGTGGGTCTCATCATTAACATTAACACTGATCGTCCAGCTTCATTCAAAGCTAGTGATCACTCTTCGAGATACTTCTGTAGACTGCACCTGGATCACAATGCAGCTACTGTTACGTCAATCCACACATTGCTCGCGCGATAAACATTTAGCGCGACCTCTTAAAAACAAAAAGAAACAGAATGAAACTATATTCTTCCCATGCCTGGTCTGCTTACTAAGAAAAGTGTAAACAAATATTATGAGTTACAGATAGGCGAGGACTCAGCACGATGATAGAGCTTATGACTTACATACAGCACATACCACAATCCTGCAAAAAAAAAATTATCAACCACATAGCAATAATATCCATCAACTATACAGCAGGATCAGTGAGGCCCAAAATATGCACATGTAGGAGTTAGTGGTCAATGTAATAGTACTACAATACTAATACAACTGTGTGCATTTATTGGCTACAATTTTAATAATTACAAAATAAAATCGCGTGTTTCCACAGCACATTATTTCAATATCGGCCAGTGAGTTGATTCTAATACTAGGTCCAGCACTTCGTGTAATTTTCAGTAAGTTTTAAGGATAAAAAGATATTTATATTTGATAAACACGAATTTTGTATGGCGTCTTGCCAGACAGCTTACATACTCTCAAATACTTGATGACAACCGCTCAATTCAATAACCATCTGGTAATATAAATCAAACTTTCAACGCCTTCCATGTTAGGCGCGTTATTTGGCAATACACTGAGCAGTTTAAATCAGCATCCCGTCCACATTCCACCATATGACGCTCTTATTATCCTACCACCTCATTCTCGTCTTTTTCCCCCAACAAAATCTGGTATTCTCGTAATATGTCCCCATACTTAGCTACACGCTAGTTATGAACATCTTGGTCTGCATTAAACTACGCTTTACCCTCGCTTAATCAATCTACTCGACGTACCAAATTCAGACCAAGTCATATACGCAGCACTGTAGCAAGCATCGCAGAATTTATTAACCCCTCAGTATCGTAAGCGTCGTTTCGAGAGTACAGTGGCAATCTGAGTGACATAGTGTTGTTTAGCAGCACAGATTCAGAACATCGATCCTTCCGAACTGGGGGGTGTAAATGATAAAAGTCGGTTCAGTATTATCTCTTCCGTGATTACACAAAATTCGCAAACAACGGTTCCTCTTCTTTGGCATTAACTTGGTCGCTAAAACAGCTTCTACGATGCACTCGTCTACTGAGTTTTAACGTACAAACTCATATCCAATAGCAAATGTTTCTCATCACATTGGCTAACTGACCGAACCGTGTTTTGCAATACAACGGCTAAAATACTCTAAATTCGAATTGCCACAATGTTTAGAATGTAATTTATTTAAAATATTTACAATTTCTGGGATATGGCTCTGCGTAAACTGATATATAGGTACCAGTCTTATGGAGGAGCTTGCTGCTTCAGTTTTCAGGATGTTTTAATAATAGCTGGTACACATTTAATACACCAATTCACAAAGGAGGGTATTTCACAAGACGGAAACATTTATCATAATTATTCGAAAATCGCAAATCTCGATTAACCTAAGGTATTTCCCTCATCATAAAATCCTACAAGATATAAAACTTATCCTATAATTAGAAAGGTATTTTGCGGACTTAATAGAGTGCGTGACCTTCCGGTATTAAGAGGCAATGAAAGGAGTGGTTTTTTTTCATGATGAAGGTATGATGAAGCGGCAATATGGTATTTCTTTTGTTTTGCGATTGTATTACGTCCTACTGTACAGTATGTCTTAGCGCCTCTTATAGGCTGGCGCTAAGGGCAGCTGCCTCACTGGCCGGCCTCTTAATCCGACGCTGCTTGCAGTTCTCATTCAGCAGAAAGTAACTGCATACTTTGCTGTGCAAACTATGAGCTCAGGCTTACATGTTTCTCCGTGTAGCTTAAGGAGAGGGTAGAGACGGATTTACACTTTGGTCGTCGCAATTAGACCCAAAGCCGTCAAAGACTCCATAGCCTGCAGGCAGCGATCCAAAACAGATGTTCTTGTACGATTGTATTTGATCGGTCCTAACCACAAAGATATATCCAGCTTAGCCGATAACATTCAAGCAGTTCTGAAACTATCTCCTTTCTTCACTGGAGCCTGTAAAGAGAAGTATCCAGTAACTTCTATGTAATGAATGGCCACAATGACATCACTGCTTCGCAAGTTTCAGGTCCCCTGTTTAAGTAGAGGTAATACGATAATCTAGTTTGACCGGCTGCAACAAACTGAATCAGATTCTCCATAAAAAAAATTAGATGAGATATTAAAAGAAGCTACAGAGCACTCCCCCAAGATTCATATTCTTCTTGGCCGTTTACGACTCGATGCTACAAAACTTCATAAGTGTCTCAAAGAAACTAGCGGACAAGGACAAAGGCAGCCCCTAAAACTGTAAGGTGACAGTACAGGGGTGCCTTTATTTATCCGTGACATATTTACGTCTATAAACATCAATTTATGTGAAAAGTCGCAAATGAAGAGAAAAGGAGTTAGGAGATAGGGCAATTAGAATGAACTGGACTACACTGTCGGCGGTTATTTTATAATTAATTTTAGAGATTTTCTTGAAATCAGTGACTTATGAAAGCAATCAAGACATAACAAAGTTTAAATCTTATTTAAGGTACTTATTTCTCTGATCAATACTTAAAAAGTAGGCCTGAAACATATTTAGGACGTTAAATACTGCGGGCCATATAACGTGGTGAAACGTTAAGAAGTATGTATAAGACATCAGAAAAGGCATGTGTATAATTCCTTCAATTAGATTCCTAAGAAAAGTTGCCACTGAATCAACTGAAGTAGGCATATATGAAAATTACACAAATAACAGATACATGCATTATGTGAAGTTTAATCTAAATCTGTCAAAGAACTCAAAAATAAATTTAAGAGTTAAATAATTTCCTTATATGTCCTTTAAAATCAACAGGTTTGCACATACACTCGTCCATAATATGTAACATAAGGATAATTATGCTGCACTACAGCTAACCTTACATTATGGTCTTGCTCTTAATCCTGGTAAGGAAATGTTGGAGCATTTTATACATTCTGCTGCATTTGCTTCTAGAGCAACTTTCTTACTACACGATCGGAATATATTTCATGTGTTTGCAAGCTACTAATACTGTCTTCTAATTAATTTTCAAAACCAGCGCCAACCAGAATCTGACGTATCCCTTTATTACTCCCATCTCTAACAGCGAATATGAGGCAGTATCCTGACCTTCATTAAAATGGACTGCGAACGGCCACAATGTATTTCACACTCGTCAGGTTTCGTGGAGACTGCAAGATGTCATGCTGGCACGCGATCAAGTGCACGATGTTGCTTGCCGCCCACAAGCGACACATACACATTGGGAAGTGAATATTGTGCACATTGTCCATCGTGTTGATATTTTTCCCTTATCCCTTTACAAAACAACATTCCAAAAATTGTATCTGTAGTCGTCCTCAGGCAGAGGGGCGAAGCAAAATTCCAATTTAGTAGGCTTGTTTGAAGCAGGTAGTCTTTGTTACTGCCGAATTCTATTCTAGAAGAAATTAAGAGCAGACTGAAGTCAGGGAATGCTTGCTATCATTCGGTGCAGAATCTTTTGTCTTCCAGTTTGCTATCAAAAAATTTAAAGATTAAGATATATAGAAATATAATTCCACCCGTTATTCTGTACGGGTGTGAAACTTCGTTGCTGACATTGCGAAAGGAACGTAGACTGGGGGTGTTGGAGAAGAGGGTGTTAAGGAGAATATTTGGGCCTAAGAGGGACGAGGTAACAGAGGAGTGGAGAAAACTGCATAATGAGGAACTTAATGATCTGTACTGCTCACTCAGTATTGTTCAGGTGATATAATCGAGAAGAATGAGATGGGCGGGGTATGTGGCGCGTATGGGGAAGAAGAGAGGCGTATACAGGGTTTTGGTGGGGAAACCTGAGGAAGACCCAGGCGTAGATGGGAGGATAATATTAAGATGGATCTTCAGGAAGTGGGGTGTGGGGGTATGGACTGGATCGAACTGGCTCAGGATAGGGACAGATGGCGGGCACTTGTAAATGCGGTAATGAACCTTCGGATTCCATAAAATGTGGGGAATTTCTTGACTAGCTGAAAACCGCTTAGTTTATAGAGAAGGACTCTGCTCCATGGAGTAAGTAAGAAAGTCTTTCTTACTGGGCCAGTGATACCTTGCCAACTTAGGAGGAAAAAATCCAGTGTTATGAACGCTGTGCTATAAAAAGTCAAGAGGCATAAAAATGGCTTATGTGACAAAGGATCAGAAAATAAATGACAAATGGCAGACCCTATATATGGGCAAGATAAACAAAGAAACCCATATTTGCACAGAAAGAGAGGCCGCATCTACTGCAAGTGATAAAGTTTTTAGTACAAACTTACACACGGACATATGTTCATGCCGGGTTACCAATCCAACGTAAGAGTTGTGAGCCTAAACAGGACGACAAGAGGGTACATACAGAGCGAGGGAATATGTTCCCAGTCATTAGAGACAGCTGCATTAGAAGAGAGTAGTCAACTGACAATTTGTAGTCATGACAGGAACTGAATGTTCAGTTACATAACGACTTTGTTTCAGAAGCGTTTATTATAGACGAACAGCCTCAAATCAGATGCGCAAATCATTCTAAATGGTGAGCACGTAGAAATTCAGAAGACGGTGATCTACTTTAAATCTCAGCAATCATTCGTAAAGGAAATGAAAATCAATTCTAAAACCTCCGTCAGAATAAATGGTAGTTCGACAAATATTCCAGACTGTTACCCTATTAAAAGCACGATTACAGAGGTAACGCTGTATTAGTCAGATGTTCTTGCAGAATATGCCAAAGAGCCCACTGGATAGAGCTGGTGAATTCTACAGCACTATGTGGTTACTCTCTACACACAGACTTCGAACATGCTTCCGAGCTGCGGTCTAAATGTGGAATAGGCCTGGGGTAGAAAATTTTTTCTACTTGAAGATGCGCTGGAATTACTTTGAACTAATCATGTGGCTGAAGCTGGCGGGGGGGATTGCCCACCTCATAAATGCTAAATGGCTATGAGTTATTGGCAGAGATAGAATACGGTTTCTAAACACACCAACGGAAATGAAAGGCAAGCGTCTACAATGCGGTACTAACTGGAGTACTCATACGTAGTGTTATGGTATGCATTCAACAGAAAATGGAGTTGGCGTCACTTGACTTTTCTGCGTGAACGGGGCTAAATTACAACAGCAAACGGAGAATGCAAAACAGGAATGTGCAGCACGGTACAATAAACATTTGTTAGACCTACTTGTATGTTTGCATATTTACTTATTTACCGCTATTCTAAGAGAGGGTGAACGTGGCTGACAAAAAATTTGAATGCCAAGGTTCGACCACAGCAAATCACGTTCTGACAAGCTCCGGAGATCAACTACTATCTTTTCCAATGAATATCGGGGATTTGGCCTCGAGATAAAATGGCCGCAGCATAAAGGTATGCACTCTTTTCTTGTTTAATGTGCTGTGGATTTGAGAATAAACAATTTTTTAAATTAAACTACCGCCATACTCCTTGAAGTCATGATTTTTCCGCACAGATTCAAATTGGCATTGTCGTTCTCTTTTATTTATTATGATTACTGCAATTTATGGTGCGAAAGAGAAAGCAAACCTGATGCAGTAGACCTCATGTCGTTTTGGTTTATCACTGTATCAAAACATCCGATCGGGAACACTGAACCTTTGCTGGCCACAGTGTGACTACGTAAAAAACAAGATCTTGGGAACGACACCCAAACTTTTCTACAGTTTATCCGATTAGATTCATCATGGGGATTTTACTTTTCTTCAAGGGCTGAAACGAGGCGCTCTTACCTTAAACACCCAACGAATGAGATCTGGACGTAAGGATCGATGCAATCTATAGACTGACATGATATTGCTTTTGTTGATTGCGGGCGGAATGCCGTCGACTTGGTAAACAAGCAACACATAACTCAAGCTCTTTCCTTTCCGACTACACGCCTTTAGGCACCGGCAAATTCCCGTAATTAACCTGTCCTGAGGACAGGCTTGCAATTTGTTATTATGTTACAGCATTATTATCAGTTCTATGTAAGAAATAAACGCACTAATTCCGTCCATCTCAGGTTCGCACGCTTTTTATATGAAACTACCGACTGCATACCGATTAAATCTTATATTACGTGTCCATATCAGAATTCTTCGGGTTTATATTAGGTTGGATTGTAATCCAGTGGCTTTAAAATAGCCCCTTCATCAAATAGGTTAATATGAAGTGAAGCTGACACAACTCATCTCATCTGGTGTATATCAGTATGGCGACTAGTATTACAAATGCAGGTTTACCTAAGATCAAGAGGGACGTTAAAAAGTAATGAACTCTTCTTCTGTGGTTTACACTCGCGCATTGAGTTGCGTGTACTGTATATAGTCTAAGAGGACGTGTTTTGCGGATGATAAACTGGAAAGAATGTGAAAGGAAGCTGATCTAAGTTACTACCCGATCGTAACCTGGAGGGAGTTAGGAAATCTACATAAACAGCTCCAAAGATATTTGGTGAACGATCCAAGATTCGAACTTGGGACCTTCATAATATTAATTAGCAATTCTAAACACTCAGTCACGATATATATAGTAAGATTAATAAAAATGCAAATGAAATAGCATTCAGGATGTAGTCATTACTTAGCAAATGTTACCCGTTGCTTACCCTTCCATATCGTCATTATCCGTACGCTCCCCCAGAGGGTACAATTGACTGTCTCTCCTCTGCCGATTACAAGGACGTCACATTTGGGGAACCCCCTTGCACCAGTTGTCCTATCGTTCCGATCCAGCGGAACTGCCCACTTGTGATAAAACTGATAGCCTAAATCGCTAAACAAATATTACATGCTGTAGCTCCAACATACCAAATTAAGGACATTGACGAAATTACGCTGCTTAGTGAATCGAGGCAGAGTACTCAAATGGTGGCTAATGTTCTAAGCGAGAACGGAATCTATACAAAATGCTATATTTAAATGTCAACACCCGTCATCAGTGGCAGTGAAAGCATATTAAAGTTCGGTGATTAAAAAAAAAACCGAACAAATAAAGTGTTACAAGTTTTGAAGTTCTCATAGCGGTGTTCCTGAAGACTCAAGTCTTCTCTTTCGAAACGCTGGAAACTGCTTGCCCATGATACAGCGTCATACCACGGAATATTTCAGGTTTCAAAAAAATGTTAAGAAAAAACATACACCCGGTAGACCTGAAGGATGTTACCCTGTGTAGCTCAGCCTGTACAGTGAGATAAGGATTGGATGACAGGGATTCTATTCTCGGTTGCAGAAAGGATATTTATTTTTGCTCTTACATCGACGCAGTATCCGGAACCTTCTTTAAGACTCGTAATGGCAGCACATTCATCGGTGAAAAACGGCCACAGCATGAAGCAAGCCTCTTTCCTGTATCTGGCGTCGAGTTTAAGATAGGTGTTACATCCTATCCTCATTTCCCCATGCATCTTCATAGAGATAAGTTAGGTGACATAGTAAGCAACGAAGAGAAACTCCTGCAAATGTGGTCTGAATGTTATAAGAAACACTCCAAACTGCAAGATGGAACGAATGATGGCAGTGGAGAAGAGTGGACAATGTGTGTACAAACTGCAGAACCATATGTTGAACCACCAAATGATGTAGACATAGATGGCAATAAGTAAACTGAAAAATGGAGAAGCAACTGGCCATGATCAAATTCGGCTGAATTGATTAAAGAGGAAGGAAAAGAGCTCATGGAGGTCATTTATGAACTCATTTAAAAAAAATGGGAGGAAGAGATCATACCACATGAGTGGAAATATGACATAATATGTCCAATTCATAAGAAAGGGGATGTGAAGATGTGTGATAATTATGGAGCAGTCACACTTATGTACAACACATAAAATTTTGGCAAATATTTTATTTGTAAAATTAGTACCATATGCTGAGGAAATAATAGGAGAATACCAAGGAGGCTCATGAAGGGGAATATCAACTGTTGATCAAATTTTTACTGAGACAAATATTGGAAAAATATTGGGAACAGAATATAGATGTACATCAACTATTTATTGATTTTCAAGCAGCCTATGACAGTGTGTGGAGAAAGGAACTATGGAGTCAAATGCATACATTACGTTTCCCCAAAAAATAGTTAAACTGTGCAGAATTTTAAATAATGAAATATATGCTAAGATAAAAATTGGTAAAAATTTGCCTTCTGAATTTAAAGTTAACAAAAGTTTGAGACAAGGAGTTGCAGTTGTTCCTGTGCCATTTGATGAAGTATTGGAAACTGCAATTAGGAGATCTAGAGTAGAAACACAGAGAACCATTTTTGACAAATGTAGGAGTATTTGCATCACTGGTTGAACAGACAAATTAGATGGGATTAGAAACAAATTTAAAAAAAAATAAAATAAAATTTATGATAGTACCATGAAAACCTTCAAATAAAAATGAATATTTTAAGCTCATGGTTCCGTGCATCATATTTCAATGTTAATAAAAATCTAACTAGATGCAACAGTATGCAGATATTTATTTACTGCAAATTCACTCTACATGTAGCACTTCTGATGATGGGTGCTGTGACACCCGAAACACACAGAGTGACTTTGCAGTAAATAAATATCCGCATACTGTTGCATCTAGTTTGATTTTTATTAACACTGAAAAATGAATATGTAAAACTTGGTACATAAAATTTTGAAATGGTGACAGACTTTACATATGTTGGTACAATTCTAACAAGTAAAAATTCATTAAGGCTGCAGATTTAAAAAATAATTATGAATGCAGATAGAGCACATTACACACTCCTTACTTTACTGAAGAGACAATCAGTACTTACAGCAGAAAAAATAAAACTCTGTTAGACGTTCATAAGACCAGTGGCAACATATGGAGCAGAATCTTGGACACTGACTAATGATACTGCTAAACAGTTGGCTACTTTTGAAAGAAAAGTTTTAAGAAGAATGTTTGGCTGAATTCAAGCAAATGAAAATTGGAGAAAGGGATAATATAAAGAATTAATACAGTTGTTTGAGATTTAGATATACTTTCACTAGTCAGAAAAAGTCTGTTGAATTGGATTGGTCATGTTAACAAAATGGACAGTAAATTAGTATTTAACAATAATCCTCAGGGAAGTCGACTAAGTGGATGACCAAAAAACAGATGGTGGAACTGTACAAAAAGATACTAATCAACGCAAAATTACAAATTGGAAAGAGAGGTCAAAATACAGAGCTGACTGGGAGAAGTCCAGTATGGAGGCAAAGGTCCTCACTGGACTGTAGTGCCATCTACGAAGAAGAATAATAATAATTTTCTGTGTTGTTGTTTCAGGTAAGGAGTACAGAGTCAACTTACTTGTTTGTTGAGGGAAGTATATGTATATTTAATTTCCAGAATCACCATTCAAAAAAGCACATAACCTGAAAACTACAGATTTGATCCATAGATGTATCTTCATATACTCACCATTCAAGAAAACCACATAACCTACAAAACCACAGAAAGCACCTTACAGATAAAACTTTTTCGATGTGAAAAGTATACACCAGGAATCAAACTCAGCATAAGAAGCCAAAAAAAAGTGTACCTTAAACTCTGAAGGCATCATTCTCACGTGCATATAAATAAACTGTATGAATATATCAAAACATAAACCTTTACGAAATTGTACCTTCACTGCAACAAAAACCTCTCATTCCCACTTCTACAACCCACTGTTGCAATTATCCCTGTAAGTATTTTCATATTTTGTACTACCTGATGATCGCAAATTCAAGCTTAAGAATCTTGTAATACATATGATAATAAAAAATGTTGCTTGTGATTGATGGCTTTATACTATATGGAGTTGCTTGTTTCACTTCTGTTCTACAATCTTCCGAAGTTTTGCATTCTACTTTTATTACTCACAGCAGAGGTGGAAAATATTCAGTACTTGTGACAGAATGAAATGAGTCATGCCACTTACAGTAACCTTACTAATGCAGTTTCTGCAGCATTATTATGGATTTCCCTCATGTTTTTCTCTAGACTGAGAAAGTTCAGAATATATTTTCATCTATTCTCTTTTTATTTTTTTGGATTCAAAGTATAGGAGGAAAGTGGGGTGAGGCAGGAAATATTTGTGCCATCCCCTTACTTATGCACCACTTGCAATGACTGGTACACCATACTGAACTGAAGAATAGCAGATTTAATATGTGTTGAGGAATCATGTCTCTGTTTGTTGACTGCATTGTTGTGGTATGGTAAACAAAAAGACGATGCGGCCATCTGAACATTTTATACATATCTCGCTACATCTGCCATGGTTCCATTGACACACAAAAGGATATGCAGCCTTACCAACATGTGGAAAAAGTAATTATTATGTTCCAATGAATAATGAAGGTATACTTTCCATACACAGCAGAATTCTTGCAGTAGGTTAGGAATTTTGGTCAAATATGTTAAATATTTAAAGTGTTAGGTGTTAACACATTAAAATCATATCACATTACTTAGTAACATAACCTTACTAGCCAATCATAAAGCATTGTTAGAGTACAAAAATATTATACCATTCATGATCTCTCTCCACAGTTAAATCATATTACAAAGAACATTTAAAACTGCATATTTAACACCATAACACAATTAGTAAAAATTAATTAAGCTCAAATCAGATCTTCACTCTAATTTAGAAACAAAACACACCTCAGAGAAGTAAAGAGCACTACAAAAATGTGAAAAACAAGTTTGGCAAAAATGCAACCCCGTCATGAAATAACTCAGTAAATCAAACAGATGACCAAGTTTTGTGATGTTTGAAAGGTCACTTGAAAGCACTCTGTAGAAGGTAATTCACTCATGAGGTCAAAGTATCTGACTTTCATAGACCCTGGAAGTTTATCACTGAGTTCACTGTACTTTATCTTGAACCAGATATATACAGTTCACCATTCTTAAACCTTAATTCTTAAAGGTCCCTTTCAATATTATCATCCAACTTACACCTCTGTATCTCCCTAGCTTTTCACATAGTACAATATGAACTGAACATTTA
>Ga0136643_10005106_pt1 | contig 18381 bp, 11 predicted proteins | sample TergutLab28metaG_FD_96883 | JGI IMG/M metagenome (GOLD analysis project Ga0136643, IMG submission 96883) | Labiotermes labralis P1 segment gut microbial communities from Petit-Saut dam, French Guiana - Lab288 P1 (version 3) (version 3) | ecosystem: Host-associated > Arthropoda: Insects >...
GGTGTGCGCATCAGCGGTAGTAATGGTAGTAATGCTGGATACACCATGTTCTGAGGTAGTGTGCAAGACTACTGGCTACCCACTCCACTCGCATGTTTCCCCTTCACTTCTCCTACCTTGCGTCATCGTGTGCCGTCACATTTCAACTGAGCTTTACAAGAGGGTAAAGGCGCTGTCACAAGACGAGCCATTCTACAAGTAATGACTTTGTATGCACGATGAAGGGCGTGTTCATAGCCGTCGCGACATACACTTCAGTTCTGGTAACTAGCGGCTTTAAAGATACTGATGGAATGCGGGCAGGATGGAGTGGTTATTTGCCTGGCCCGGCTACATAACTTAGTGACTGACTACTCGGTGCAAAAACATTTATCACTTAAATTACACGGTACAGAATCCTCCAAGTGTTCAAGAGGCCGGTGAATTTGGGACTGGTATTTTTCACTTTCATCTCGTGCCATAAAGGAGGTAATAGCCTCATGCCCTGCGCTTCCTTTTTCTTCATCTTTCCACACTTCCTAACCACCGCCCCCCCCCTCCCCCATCCTCCTCCTTGGTTTCGACATTCGGGAACTGCTCTATAGCCTACTTCCCGTTTCCCATCGTAACAAACATTCCAGCCGTATAGTATTTGTTCGTGATAACAGAAACAAATAATAGCCACTCACATTGCTAGACAACCAGGTTTTGATAACAGAGAAGCAAAATACCTCGTCTTCCGATTCTGATAGGCCTGTTCCCGACGTGTACACGAAATGTTTCCATCACATCGCCGTTCTGTTAATGTACACAGCACTGAACACCAAACTTGATTAACAACCGCACAGCAAAAAGGCAGTAGAAGTGACACACGTTAACATGTGCGAAATGCAGCAATTTAATTGTTCTGGTACTCGAAATTAATAACACAAAAGATATTAACCACGTAAAAACAAACATTTTATAATGAATGGTTACAAAGCAAACTTCCCTCAGTTTGTAAACTTTAACGTTCTCACAGCCATGTTCTTGAAGGTTCGAACCTGCTGGGCCATGTAGGCTGTGTTGTTGGGCGAGTACTGTTCGACGTTTCGGACGACTGTAGTACCTTCATCTCCATTGCCAAGCACTCCAAGAATAATACTTCTGAGGAACACACGCGCTGTTAAGTTACACCGAAACCGTGGGGCAGCCCCACGGAGATGGAAATGATTCTTGCTGGCGAAACAGGAGTTTGAATAAGTGTAGTGTGCCTTAGTATCTAAGAAATAATTAATCCTAGAAGAACCGCAGTGACAAGACAACTCGTGGCACCGAAACATGATCGTGAACGAAAGTTGAAATTACGAAGGTAGTATTTCCTCTTAATTTTATTGGCATGACCCACGAAACCATTTATACATATTTATACAAATATCCGATTCCCTGAAATGCGCAACCTGTATGACAGCAGCGTCAAAGTTGTTTACAGCTACAACTGACTTACCTGTACATTCAAGTACACTACAAATACTGCAACAGCGCAGCAATAAGAAACAAGACCTACTTACATAACTTAATTCTGCACAACTGAACAGGAAATACTAAGGAAATGTGGCTGACAGAAGCACGCGGCATTTAAAAGCATGCCCATAAAATCTGCTCCACAACTGTCGCATCATCGCAGCATAAATGTTTATCGTTTTTATAATCGACGTTCCTTTATCTTCTACATCTAGCAGTTCCAATTAGCGGTACAAAAAAAACCTGGAATGTTACACAAAAAAAAAAACATATAGAATGTTCTTACACAACCAACTGCCCAGGGCGCGTCCACGAGCTTAGCGTGGTCTTTGAAGGACGGTAACTGAAAATTGTAACACACAACGCAGTCACCAACCCTGACTTGGCGCGTTCGCAAAATTGCGAAAAGCGACTATTACCTTCGTCATGTGTCTGTCCGTTCGCGTGTAACAACTCGGCTCCAAAGGAAAGGATTTTCGTGAAATTTTACACTTGAGAATTTTTCGAAAATCTGTCGAGAAACTTCCATTTTCATTACAATGTGACAAGCATAACGAGTACTGTACACGAATGACTATGTACATGTATGACAGAATCTCGCTCAGTTCCTCTTAGAATGAGAAATGTTTCAAACAACAGTTGTACAGAAAATCAAAACACACTCTTTACGATCTATTTTTTTCTTTTGAAAAAACGTGCCGTTTATGAGATAATGTGGAAAAATGCTCTAGAGCCGGACAGGCCACATATAACAATACAATACGGCGTAGAAGAGATGCGATTTGCGACCCGAATAGAGAAGGCAAGGATGCAGACACACACTCGTATCTAATACTGCTTCATAATTAATTCCGTCTGGACTCGTAAAATCTTTTACGGCAATACTTACAAGAGCACAGCCAATTTACGTATAACGCAACATTCAGGCGCGTTCGCCTAACCTCTGTCGTCGTGCAAAAGTTATAGCCTTTAAATATTATGAGTGTGTGGCTGTATTCGTGCCTTCGTTCCCGGCATGCAAACCGCACGCGCCGTATTATATTGCCATCTGCAGCCTGTCTGGCTCTATCTTATTTATCCATAGCATATTATAAACGGTACGATTAAAATAAAAAAGTAATTGAAGAGACAATGTGTGTTTTGATTTTATCTATATAACTTTCGTCTGAAACATTTCTCATTCTAAGAAGAACTGAGCGAGATATTATCATAATACGTACATAGGTCTTCATGTACAGTACGCGTTACTCTTGTTGGATTCTGATCAAACTTGAATTTTCTCGACAGATTTTCGAAAAGATGCTCAGATATCAAATTTCATGAAAATCCGTCCAGTGGAAGCCGAGTTGTTCCATACGGACTGGCGGACAGACAGTCGTGATGAAGCTAATGGTCGCCTTTCGAAAATTTTGCGAAAGGGCCTAAAAACTGAGAAAATGCGCGCGACGACTTATCTGTCATTACGATCTGTTGAGCCAAACTGCACGTCTTAAGAAGGCCATGAGCAAACGAATATTCCATGCAGCATCGCGCACTTTCCAGAAATGGTGACATTACGAAATTAACCTTATGTAACAGCGTCTGTCTCAACAGGCTCGCTATACATTAAGCCACCCAAAATCTTTGGCCTCTTACACAAACCGAAACTTCGTGATCATATCCAATGGTCCTTTTCTTGAGTCAGACTATACGGTGTCACCCACAGACCGTATCCTAAATCGCAATATAGGGTCATATTTCAACAACTGCTAGTAGTTCAGCTCTTCATCACATTCTCTGTTGTTACTGAACCCAAAAGTCAATCACAAAAGCCAACCCGCAGAAGTTACGAGGGGGTGCTGATAGGTTCTTAGCCCGACCCACTTCCCAATGTCGTAGGACGGAATTGATAGTGTAGTTGGAAAGAGGGGGCTGTTCATGTGCCGAATTGCTAATCTTTTCTTCTAACAGAGGCTGGAAGGAAGTAAGTCAGGCGACACGCGCGATATCAACAACATGGAGACGCGAGCTATCAAGTTTTTTTTTTGCAAGGCAAGGCGCCAAAGGAAATTCACGCCATTCTGAAAGAAACATTAGGGGAACATGCACCATCCTATGCCACCGTCAAGAACTGGGTGGCCCATTTTAAACGTGGTGATTTTTCCACCTGTGATTCGCCTCGTCCTGGACAAACAAAAACAGTGACCACCCCGGAGATTATTGATCAAATACACGAACTAATCTTGGGAGACCGCCGGATTTCGGCTAAATCAATAGCTGAGCAACTTGGCATCTCACGTGAGCGGGTTGGGTCCATCATTCATGAAGATTTGGACATGCGGAAGGTCTCCGCGAAGTGGGTCCCGAAATGCCTGAACGCGGATCAAAAACGTCAACAGTGCCAGTCGTCTGAGCAAATTTCGGAATTTTTTCGGCGCGATCCAAACCACTTCCTGTCGCAATTGGTGACCACGGACGAAACCTGGTTATATCACTATGACCCGGAGACAAAGCAACAATCAATGGAGTGGCGGCATAGCAGTTCAGCCCGCCCCAAAAAATCCCGAGTACAAAAATCCGCTGGAAAAGTTCTCGCCTCGATTTTTTAGGATCAAGATAGCATCCCCCTCATTGATTATGTTCCAAAGGACCAAACTATCAACGCGGAGTATTGCCCATCTTTGCTGGTGCAATTGAAGGACAATTTGAAGGAAAAACACAGGCCGCGGGAAGGTCACCAAGGGGGTCTTGTTCTTGCACGACAATGCCCCGGCTCACCGGGCACTTGCAACCCAGAAGAAACTGGCCTACCTGGGCTTCCAGTGTCTGGATCACCCACCCACCCTATTCTCCGGATCTGGCTCCGTCGGACTAACACCTGATCCCTGGACTTGAAAAACAATTCAAAGGTCGCCATTTTTCGTCCGACGTGGAGATCATTGCTGCCGCGGAGACCTGGTTGGACGGACAACCTTCTGAAATTTGAGTGGCTTGCAAAAGTTAGAGCGACGGGCTAAGAAGTGTAATGAGCTTCTTTGGGAGTGTGTTGAATAAATCCCGAGTTTGGTCGCTGTAGCTTGCTTCCTTCCTAGTCGGGCTAAGGACTTACCAGCACCCTCACTTACATGAATTCGCTGCATTGAGCAGCGTCCTTCTTGGGAAGCCAACAGTTCCTCAGTTAACCTAGGAATTTCCACATTTTATGGAACCTGAAAGTTCATTACAATGTTCTCAAGAGCCCGTCACTTGAACCTACCATCAGCCAGAAAAATCCAGTCCACTCTACCAGCCTAGTTCTTGAAAATCCATTTTAATACTATTCTGCTATCTAGGTCTAGGTCTTCCAAGTGGTTCCTTCCCTGGGTTTCCTTGTCCGCACTTTTCCTCTCCACCATACGTGCCACATGCCCTGCCCATCTCATTCTTCCCGATTTGATCACCCGAACAACAATGGTTGAGGAGTAGAGATCATAAAACTCCTCATTATGCATCCTCCCACAGTCCCTTGTCACCTCGTCCCTCTTAGGCCCGAATACATTCCTCAGCTCCCTATTTTCGAACACCTCAGCATTTTTTGCTCCCACAATATGATAAACCAATTTACATCAGTTCACTCAGAAAGTATTTCAGACCTATTTTAATCTTATCCTCCTCGTTTACTCCTAGGCTCCCTACGTGATATCATCAGACGAGGTATTGTAACCAAACATTTGTCAACCACTGCTTCACCCCTTGCTTTTCCTTCTATGATATATCCTCTGCCCATCTTGCCTTGCTCTTAATCTTTGTCTAGTCAATAAAAAATTACTTCGACATTTGAGTAAGCCACCATTTTGCACAACGCGTTGACCAAAGCCAGGTATAATGAGCATTAAAAATACCTGCAAGAAAAAATGGTAATTCTTACGGATTATCAGTACATGTAAAATAAAGAGGTAAAGTTGTCCCTGTATACACTACGAAAGCATATAGCAAATATAAGGATATAGCCCACTTATTCTTAACCTCGGCAGTTGATGCGGTGCGTGGTTACAATAGGGGCGGCAGAAGCGGTAAAGTTTAGAATTCAATCTAACTGGCAATGTCTTGCTTAGCTCCCGGTCTTCGGACAGTCATTCTTTATCATCACTTAACACTGTTCCTGATTTTTTAACACTGTTTCGATATGAATGAGACAAACCAGAAGGGACGGATAATACCAAGATTTAAAGATGGGTTCCACGACAGATATTGTAAATTCAACTCATTTACCTTTCGAACTGCATTACGTTGGATATGTCGCGCCAAATAAGACTATGGTAGCTTTGACACAATACCACGAAGCACAGAGTACATAATTTTCGATGCAATTTGGACCTGGTAATGAGTAGTTCATGTTGGCTTCCCTTGTACCCTGCGGCATTTGCATTCCACAGGGCTGTCCACAAAAGTTATGTGCTGTCTCTTTCTAAATCCCATCACTGTCTTGTAAATCTCGTCTCCTTACACCTGTTTCTCTACCGAACAGAAAGTCTTGCATATTATATAAAATACACACGTGACTGACCTTACCTCTTCAGATGAGGCGAACCACTTCATAATCACAGCTACAACTTGAACAATTATGTCACCAAAAACTCAGATCACTGCCTCTCTATTTTACTACCTAAGTAACACAAACATACTACCACAGCGTGTGGATGTCAACTCAGAGGTGTAACACACCGTCACAGCCACAGATCATACAGACCAGCAGTGTCGGACACATTCAGGTTGTGCTCTGCCATCTTGCGACAGCCCTCCGAACTGGGGGCAGTTGACAGCAGCGTTTTACAATACAGATGGCAACAACCACTGGTGAAAATGACGAAATATATGGCACAATATTATTGTCTTCTTCATGGTATCATTAACATCAGTTTTCAACGCCTAGGTGCAGGTTGTAAATAAATTTAAAATGAATCTTACGGAAGTGCAGTGGGAAAGAGTGTACTGGATTCGTGCAGTTCAGCACAGGCACTAGTGGCGGGCTCTCTTAAAAACGGTGATAAACTTGTGGGTACCTGCACACGCTAGCAGATTCTTAGACAGCTGAGCGACTATTCGCTGGTCATGAAGACTGTGCTCCAGAGTGTCAATGAATTAAATGAAAATAACTAAGCAACAGTATTATAGATATGAATACATACGAATAACTACTTAACGATGGTTCTCGCAATGCCATTTCACGGAACAATATTTCTGATTTATGAGCCACATGCACCTATATTGCAAACTTTCCAGTCGTATATTGAATCCCTTTACCTGACATCATATTCTAAAAACAGAATATATATATATATGTGTGTGTGTGTGTGTGTGTAACTTTAATCGACGTTGTGAAAAGGTTAGAAGAATTAAAGAAATTGTCATTTAAATTGTAAGTGGAAGAGCCTGATCATGAAAAGCATATATTCCGTAAATAGGTGGATTCTTCTAAGCCCCTTGAACACATAGATGTCGTACATATATGTCCTGGCGACTAGTCGCAGTGGCCGCCCCTACAGAAATTATCTTTAAAAAATCGCAATCATTTTTAAATTTCCTTTTATTTGGCTCCATAAATTAAATGTTTGCGCAAAACATGAAATTTTAACATTTAAAATAGGCCTATTCATTCTCCCCCAAATTCTGCCGCCTATAGAGGCAACAGCACTCGTCCATTCCTAGTTATGATTTATCTATAGTGTAAACATCTAATTCCGGCCTTGTTTGCATTTTTTGTTGTGTCTTGATCTCAGAAACGAAATATGTATAAAATAATACTTGTTTCACACCTTAACTAGGATCCACGTAATGTATATATATGCCTTCAGTTATTTAATATGAACTCTTCTGTCAAGCAACATACATACATACATACATACTCTGCTTTCCCTCTAAGCAAGACAAACAATAATGTGTAAAATCAGAATGTAGTATTACCCAGTTGTAATAGAGCATGCTTAAATAAATAAATAAATAATACATACATGCACTAGTACAACCAGAATGCATTCGGGTGCACGGTGAAGTTACTGACTTTTCTCAGATCCATACTGTCAACATTTCACGATGTGGTGACTGTCGAACCTTACTGGCCACAGGACCATTCGGTTCAAACCATCACTTCGCTTTGGAGATGTGGATAGCAACGACCTCGAAGCGTTACCATGATGCTACCATGCAGAAGCAACATGCGCTCTAAAAGTATGCCGCGTATACACAGCCTGCGGACGGCTATACCGATAACACGTACTTTTCTTTCTTACTCCACAGAGTAAAGAACATCCTGAGAAGCTAAAGGGTTCTCAGCTAGTCAAGGAATTCCGCGCATTGTATGGAACCCGAAGGTTAACTGTCACATTTACAAGTGTCCGCCACCTGTTCCAATCGTCCCGTTTCCTGGCTTCCGAATAATCTTTTGGTCGCTGAAAACATAACGGGATTACGTCCGACCAATTGGTACGTCTCCTGCCACCTAGTGATGACTTCTATTACTACTTGAATGGTGCGGATGTGGTAGGAATCTGTGCTCATGACCAACTGCACGCATTTGGAAGTGGGGGGTGTTGGTAATTGTGTGTGGTACACGTCAAGTTTCATGCGGTGTTACTGCGGCTCATTATTGACAGTTGTAAGAGGAAACACGTATTGGTAGTAAATTAAACAGCCTGTTTATTATATTTATCGAGCCACAAGGAAGAATCAAAATGGGTACGAAATATAAAGTGTCTTTCCAAAACATTGGACTTTTGCTCGTACTGACATAACATACATACAACGCTTCATTGAGTTAATTTAGGCTATCATTAATTAATTTTAATGTGAAAATATTTACTGGACAGAATGTGGGAAAAGTAAAGTTGAATTACAAATGCCATTAGAACCTGTTGCAAAATTTCGTACGATTATGCCTCGGAAGTGTTTAATAGATCAACCCGCTAGAATATAGGTTAGGTGTTTGCATTTCCAATTAAGTTCATTCGTATTTTTGTATTGTTTTGGTAGGAGGGTTATTGAGTTACTTTCGGAACCTCCTTGGAAGTCGGGAAATGAGAATCCTCATACTTGGATTAGATGGTGCTGGCAAAACAACTATACTTTACAGGTGATGAGTTTGTATTGATTATACTATATGAACACTCAGTATTCTTATTTTTGTTGAAATTGCACATTTCAGTCGTACTAGAAGACATTAAGTATTTAATATTTGAATAGCTTCGTTCCTTAGTATTATGGTGGTAGAAGTTGTATTCAACAACATATGGATATTTTAGATCAGCCTGGCCATAATAAAGTAATTGTATAACACTCTTCAGTTCCCGTTTATATTCGGATATTTCAGATTACAAGTTGGTGAAGTAGTCACAACAATTCCCACAATTGGCTTCAATGTGGAACAAGTGACATACAAAAATTTGAAGTTCCAGGTATGGGATCTTGGAGGACAGACAAGTATAAGGTATGGAGCCATATCAGACAACATTTATAGAAACTGCTTACATTTGTATTGTGAAACCCATCTGAGTGCAACAAATATCTCCTCAAACTGTGATTTTAACAGCTTGCATGAGTCAGTTCTAGCATCCACGCTATGTGAATCATTCAAGAATTTAGTATTTCTTTGGAATGAAATATAACACAGGTTGATTTGAGGGAGAAGATGGGGAAGGCTATGGCCTAAAAACTGGCTGAAACACCATAGGAGGAGAAGAGAATAGTTTGGCAGTTAGAGACCGTTTCAGATGTTCATATCACTCTGTTCCAGGCCCTATTGGCGTTGCTATTATTCCAACACAGATGCTATCATCTATGTAGTGGATTCTGCTGATAGAGACAGGATAGGCATATCAAAGGATGAACTTCTGTATATGTTGAGGGTAAGTGTTTACCCCATTTCAAAACTTTTCCCAGTTATTGGCTTCTCCACTTGGTAATGATCAGTTTCCTCATTTTCCACGTGAATACCAGGACACTGCTGTGAAATACACCATGATCACTTTCCAAATCCTTACATACTTGCCATTTGTGATTATCCTCCCACCTCATTTGATGCTCTATAATCTGTGTAGTTTAAACACCATCATTACATAAGTTATAAAATTTTGACAGGTTCTATGGCAGTTAAAACAAAACCACATAGCTTTTTGGTAATGTTCAGGTATTAACTTGACTGTTATAGGAGGATGAACTGCAGGGGGCAATATTAGTGGTGCTTGCTAACAAGCAGGACATAGAAGGATCTCTGAGTGTTGCTGAAGTCCACCAGGCACTGGGACTGGATGCTCTCAAGAACCGAACATTTCAAATCTTTAAAACTTCAGCTACCAAGGGAGAAGGATTAGACTCCGCCATGGACTGGCTGTCAAATGCTCTTCAAAACCGAAAGTGATAAACCTAGTGCCAATCTACAACAGACTTCTTCAATTATTATAATTTTAATTACATGCACAGAGCTGGCTGATGTTCAAAACATTTGGGAAGGGATCTTAATTATGTATTGTAGCATGTAGGTGGAGTGGATTCAAAGAGGGTGGATTTCCCAAGTGAAGTTGCTGGCATGGCTGAGAGGTGGACAAAAACAGTCCCAATAAGTCACACAATAATGGATACGCATCTCACATGTCACAGTGGAATTGTCATCAAGTGATTGTGCCTCTTGATCTTGTGGGCCAGTTGACCTGATTTAGATGTTTCAAATGTCATGTTCTGACCATAATGTATGGTCAGTCAATTAACAAGTTGCTATATATGTGATCTAGGTAATATGGAAAAGTTACAATCATATTTTAAGAATATAAATTTCCATACCAGAATGTACATTTTTCACTCATCCTTTGCTCTTATTTCTACCATGAAGTTACATGTACAGAACTTCATGGTAGTGTTCTTCAGGTAGTTGGTAGTTATTCTGCTGATCAAGAAACTTTTTGCCTTTGTTCTGCCTCAGTTCACTCTATTTTACATCCTCACAGTTTCCTGTTTAAAAAGTTCACTCTTTCCCTATCTCCATGCATTTGTATATCTCTTAATTTGAGTATTTACATGACTGTTTAATTTTGTCTGTAAAATAAGTTAGCAGTTGATTAGCTTCACCATTACACACTGCTTCACAAACCAGTTACAAAACATACTCTTGCAATGAAGATTTGTGTCGACATTACTGTGCACAGAAATGAAACACTAGGGCACTGCCACTCTAAATTTGCTGACACTTTTTTTTTGTGATTTCCTTATGTAGGTTTCCACAGTAAAACCACCTGTATTACAAAATACACCATATGCATGAACAACAGAAATTGATACCACAGTAAACACTTCTTGTTGTTCATGAAGGTTTCGAACCATGAGTGTTCTGAAGACTGGTTGGTGTGTGTCCCTAAGACCACAAAATGGAAAGTGAATGCACAGGGAATCAAAACTACCAAGAGTCACATGTAGCCAGATAATGCAGTCAATAGCACAGATTCTACTGTCAAATGGATGCTGTGCTCTCTTTAAGTCACAACAATTCTGCCATAACTGGTCTCATCTGAAAACAGGAGGCAGTTTAACTACATACTATTAATAATAAAACCCCAATTTTCTCATGCCACTCTGTAATGACACCTTCAATATAAATACTAAAAAACATTGGGTTCAAGATGGAACCTTGTCCTTTCCCATCACTACGTTCAGCAATCATACTGGTGACAACCATTTATTCAGCCTTAAACTTCACACTGCACTTACAAGATGCTTTGGAAATCAAGTATTTTGTGTGATGACTGAAGTACTATGTCAAATGTCCTTTCATAGTTTATAGATAGGGCACAGGTTTCTGAGTTTATATTATCTCTGTTTTTATATTAGACCTTGAAAAGTAAGGCATTGTCAGTATTTATAAGTGAAAATAATTCAATACAAGTATACTACGCAACATTGTACTGTCTTCCTAGCACCATGCACACACAAACATGGACATGCCTGCATGAACTATGAGCTCTTTTATCAAATCACCAAACAAGACTTCCTGTCTAAACAAATTAGTTGAGAAGGCAGTGACATTGTAGCAGAAGCTTTTAGAAGAATACACATACAAGCCACACACAGTTCCTATTCACAATAAAATCAATACAACAGAACCTAATTTTAAAAAAAAGAGGTTTAACAGTAATGCATAACTTGGTATTTTAAAGGATCAATATGGCATAACATTCCTTTACATTAAATTTTATTTCAGTATCAATATTTTGAAATGAATTTGTTTAATTTGGATTATAAAAGCTTGTAAAGGGCCATATTTTAATATACATATATTTAAACTTGTAGAACAATCTCAAATTTCCTGTGTCACAAGTATCACATTTTGCTGAAGATGCTATACTACAGTTGCAACATGTTGGAGTTAATAATCTAAATAGATAAATGATCAGTGTATCTTCATAGGTGTAGTGATTTGTTCAAATGAAATTATGAGAGCAACATTTGTTGTCAGTGTTTCTGAAAATCACTTGGCCTACTTTTGCACCCAAGCTATACTACAGACATTACATTTACTATGTACCAGCACATTTCTGTAGTGGAGGTCATACTGCTACCATGGCACTTAGAGGACTACTTAGTCCACATTTCATACATAAGAAAATCTGTCTTTACCTCTGTGCAACTAAAATCTAAAGCCCTTGGATTGGTTGTGAATAACGTTCTATCCAAATTAATGAGATAGTTCAGCAACACATATTATAAGAAACAAAAATTAAGAACTCATATACCTTGATGTACCGGTCAGATAATAATAATAATAATTAGTGATGTATGTAACTGGATGTGAGCTTTTTTTAATTCAATTTGTCATTACTTACACATTGAGCCCCATTATCTGAGTCCCTGTATCCCTCCATTTATGGGGCCAAATTTTTAGCAACTATACACAAAAATTCTCTGCACTTCCACTGATCACATCTGTGGACCACACATTTGACCAGGAGAAATGTTTCCAATCTTGTGTGCATCTGCCATTTTATCCAAATCTTCTGCTCAAGATACAAGATCTTGTACACAATTTGTAAAAAGAAAACACCAACCTAGTCCTCATTAACCCATATTTACGTCATTTCTTGTGGATGGAAACTGCTACTTTATGGGGATTTTCTTGTAAGTGGCATTTTTATGGTCCCAGCTGACCACATAACAAGGACTCCCAGCATCTACAAATGAAGGAAAATGAGAAATACAATTCAACAGTTTCTCAGAAAATAAGTATTAAGTCCATACAGACCTCCTGTATATCTAAAGTAGTGGTTAAACTGTCATTCATATTAGAATACACTGTCCAGTTACACATTTTTGGGGACTGCTGGTGCCTACACTTTTGAGATATGCTATATTTTGTACTGAAACAATTCCCATTTGTCACAGTACTGTATTGCCAAGAGCTTTCTTTCTTCTCCACCAAACAGTATGACGTATATTTATCTCAACTTGATATCAAACACCTCTACCCCATATTTCATTTTCAGCTTCATAAAGCCATCCTCATTGCTTGGTCTTCTATACTGTTTTGAATGTCACCTATGTATTATACCTGGCTGTTACATAGATATTTTACATACTATGTACAAACTGTCAACATGGCATGGCGTGTCCTCAGGTTGCGGATAGAGGAACAGCCTCCGATAAGGAGGGTAGCTGCGAATAAAGTGAATAAGCAGTCGCGGACAGTTGACGAGGGGTGGTCCTCCAGCTTTGGGGTTGGGCGAGGTGCTAACAACCCCTCCCTGTAAAACACTTATGTTAAGAAACATGCACGTGGGATGCTTGCTGTTAACAGGTGGCGGACACTTGTGAGTGCGGTAATGAACCTTCAGGTTCCATGAAATGTGGGGAATTTCTTGACTAGCTGCAAACCAGTTAGCTTCTCAAGAAGGACTCTGCACCATGGAGTAAATATGTACAAACTTGTAAATTTAAATGCATATCTTTCTATGCTGACTTTATGTCATTTGTTTCAGAAGTGCTAATAGTAGTACTGCCTATTAAATAAAAGCTACGAAATTCATATGATGTGATAATGGAATCAAAAAGAACTTTTGCTATGCACATTCCTTCATTCTCACCAACTTCTTATGACACCAGTTTCAAACTGTTTACCAGTTACATACAAAGTATTTATCATTACACCAAGCATGGCAGCTGTGTGACACAGAAAGCATGCATATGATGCTTGTGGTGCTCAGGGCAATAACAGAAACACATTATAGAAGACCCCAATACGTGTATTGCACTGAGGAAATACAGCATGTCTGAGGTCAGTGTGTGGTGACAGTAGACAATGCACAGTTTCTAGAAGCTGCTCACTGCATGTTCAGTTCTGAGATACACAAATGCATATATCTGACAATTACCCTCATAAGTCACTTACCAAGTACTACTGTTTGTAAGGACAGAAGTGTATCTGTATCTCTCTGAATTGTTCACATTTTACAAGAATGACAGTTCTGTATGAACAGAAGTCCTACCATACATTAATCAGTATAAAGTATCAGGAATGGATCAATAAATATACCATTTAATTTACATAAACAATGAATGTGAATCCATTACTGATACTCTGTCACAAACAAGCAGTCATTATATTGTTTCAATGCAGCAAGCTGTATAAAAAAAAAAACAGCATGGTGAAGATGGAGGATGCTATACATCATGCTGTAAAAGAGGAAGGAGGATCATGGCAGCTTGATACACTTGTTCAAAATAAGAGCAGATTTCATTACTGTCAACATAAGAATATACAGTTTTTCTGCATTGTTTTTATTTCTGGGTATAATTTGAGATATATGAGATATGTAACTGCGTTCACCACAAGGTAGTTTTAACCACATTACATCTGTAATCCATGACAGCATCTTGGTCATTGGCAACTTTTTATACTGCTCCCTGCAAATGACAGAATCAGGGCTCCAAAGCATCCACATCATTGCCAGTTTCTGAAATTTCATGCTTTTGTGTGTGTACAGGTTTCCTTTATCACCTTGCTTTCCCTGTCCTGATTTTTCACAAGTACCAAAATTTGATCAGTCTTCAAATGATCAACTTGGGATGCTTGTTTCTTCCATTTTATGATAAGCCAGTCAGTTCAGGTCCAGTATGTTTCTACACTATCCTATTGCAGCACTTCAGAAACAAAGATAATTACTAGCAAATCCATATATTGGCAATATGTTTGAATATGTTCGGAATATTTGACATGGGAGGGCAAAGGATTAACCACCTAATTAATCAACTCCTTTGTATGCAACAAGTGGATGATAGGTACTCAGCTCCTGAAGTGCTGCTGTGGAACCCAAAAGGTCACTACCACTGTCACAACCTGCCACTTGCTGGCTCATGAACCATTTCAGCCCCACAACCCATTGCTCTAAGATTATTTGATGTCTCATTCATACAGACTTCGATTATGGACCTGCCTCTTCTTCAGGAAAAGAGCTACACAGAACATTTAACTATGTGTGTGATTATGAGGCAACTCCACAATTTTCAGATGGTGAATTAGTTAAAAAGTCCTATTAAATTTGGGTGAGTATATGGTATGAAACAGGAGACTACTGGTTTTAACCTACTATTTGCTCTACTTCCATGCTACACTTGATGCATTTTATTTTCCCATTAATATAAGGTGCTCCATGGTTCAACATTCCCCTATTTCATTCCAATGTTATGCCTACTGTAACAATAAAATCATTATGACCCCCTGATACATTGGTAACTGACCACCAGACAGCACAGTATCATAACCCACAATACTATTCCATATTATTCTGTTGCTGTGCACACCATCCTCATAAAATGATAGCACTTGTTCCATCATTACGTGCAGAAACAGCAAGGAATGTCAGTGTCAATGAAATTAGGGAATGGAATGTCGCAGATGTGGTGACAAATGTTTCATCTGATTGCTGTCTCAACTGCAGTTATTTACACATAACTGTCAGCGAGAAAGACAAGATGACAATAATGGAAGACACACATCTGGTCCTGTATGCATGGAAATTGGGCATAAAGAAGTGGGTGGGAGGCCATGTGGAGAAGCAGGCAGTTCCTTCACTTACAAGGCACAAAGAAGGTCTTAAAATGGCAACAACAGATATACATGAACTGTTCAAAGCCCTGTGGTTGCTTTAGGTACATTTACATTAAAAACTCTTAACTTCTGCTAAAGGAGCAATTTCCAAAGGGCATTTATTTCGGTGTACAGCATTGCTTTCATAACTTAAATTGAGTGTCTAATGCATGGTATAAACTGAATCTTTTACAGATAATTCAGGTTAATTCTTGTCTTTAAAGGGTTAATGTTCAGACATATTTACAACTTTAATACACAAAAACTTCAATATTTGTAATAAAAATTACATGTATCCTAAATGAATGACTACTGTTACCAATCTAGTACAATACTGACATCACTCGTTGAAATTCCTGTGCTTAACAGGTAAGTCCGTAATGAAATATACATTGTATTTCAAACTTACTCAATTTCAAGCCTTTAAATTGCAGTTAAAAGCACTCAAATTAATGATGGTTTACTACACCTTGAAAACATACTCACCTTTCTTCAAAAGCACAGTTTTTAAGAAGTATGTCCTTTATTGGTAACTACCATTTATCACTGTGAAACTCTGATTTTGCTCTCTTGGAGTTCACTTTTTTTTTTTCAGTTTATGCACCATTTATTTGATGCTGATAAAATGCCCATAAGAATACTACAAAATTTTAACTGGCTTTATATTTCCTGAAATTAATGTTTTCCCCAACCGTGCACTTCATTTTTGAAGTCATGACAAAAAAATTTGTTTGATTTCACAATCACAATGTTCTGTTCAGGAGATTCAAAGAAACAAGTTTTTAAGACTACACCCAACTCCTCCCCTCCTTCAAAGCACTGGTGTGAAATTGAAAATGAAGTGGACATCTGGGATAGTTTACACCCCTTTGGAGTGCAGTTTCAGGACAATACTACATGTGACAGTGCTTTTAATCTCTAAGAAGTATGGACTGTTCATCAGTATCCAAAACCTGGCTAAGCCAGCAGAACAAGAAGTTGTAGAAGGCTAAATAACATTGATAAATCCCTGCTTCTGGAATAAAATGCTACATCATTGAGTAAGTGGTTCCCAACATTTTGAAACTATGTCGTTTCAAAACCCTATGTACTGCATACCTAGTGATGCAGTGTTACACCACACAAGAATGGATTCTTCCAACACACTGCTGTGAAAAACTGAAAACTGGCAAAAAGAACATCTAAGGATATGCACAGCAAGCAAGTGCATCAGAAGTTAATTTTTAGGAAAATGTTATTGGAATGTGTAGGCAAATTAAAAATCAACTACACAGACTGAGCGCTCAATAAGAATGAAACAAAGTGACTCTATACATCTGGCTAAAGAAATAATTTGGTATGTAGGTTACTGTATCAACATTTACATTGTTATTGTGGTCAAACATGCATATGCACTTTAGACAGCTTGGCAAAGTTACTGTGTCAAGCAAACCGCACTTTTCATATGTTACATCACTTCCACTTCCCTGCTTTCCTTTTATTTCAAGTACTGCCTTCAAAAGTACAAAATCGAAGGTGTACTGTATTTATTCTTATTGCTACTAAGTACTAATTCAGTATTATCATCACAGTTATTTGTGTCCAGATCAATGTCACTGACTGCAAGTAATTCTTTATTTGTGTCAACAAAAGACACCACCCATCCTTCACATATACCGCATCCTGTCCTGTGATATTTGTGTAGCCACCTGCAGGTAACAGTTCACTGTGCCTCTGAGTTCTGCCAACAGCTGCAGGAAAAATACAAAGTTTGTTTCCTGTTTTAAATAGTTTATGACAATGCACTGATGCTTCACTATGAGAATAAAACCAGGAAGTGCATATGAAAATACATGAATTTATTACACTGCAATCATTGTAAACCTCCTACAGGTTTCGTTCAGAACAATTATACTTCATTTAGTTGAATGCAAGATGAGGTTTTTTCCCTGAAATTGGGGGCTTAATTAAGTGAGGTTGCCTTAAATTCACATACTAAGCACTGAACCGGACTGCGCCAAACCAGATCTCTCTGAACCAGACCATGAACAGCCAAACCAAGGCCTACACTGCCAAATAGTCATGTGAGATCTGCACTATGCTGGGATATTACACAGTGTACAGTGGCAATTCCTTACCGACAGTTCCGAACAACCTATCTGTCCCATCTTTGAAGGTCAACAAATCATGAAGAGAAAACAGAGAATGAATGACATTAACTGGCATATACTTTTTTAGACTTTTTGCATCATCTAATTTTTTAAGGAAGCATGATGTCTCGGAAACCAGCTGTTTCAATTTTCAGGCAAAGAAGCACCTGACCTAGTGTACTCCTTAGACTGAGCTATTCTCAATCCCTGCGCACCATAGAACCAATAACTTGTTAAGATATGCACCTGGGAACAAATCCAGTCCAAGGGTAATAACAGGATGACTATTGAAAAATTAACTACAAGCTAAAAAATAATGCCTGGACCACTCAACAATACAAAAACCATAAAAACGGCCACGAACTCACACTGCTCAGACCACAGACACAACACAAAAGTCCAGAACAAATGTATTTAAAGTTCTCAAAACCACTAATAATCTGTGGAGAAAATTGTGAATCTTCTTCATGGGTTCAAGTAAGAAATATAAATACATTAGTCAGTCAGTGTGGATCATAACAGCATGGCACCACAGCACATCTCAGCAGAAGTGATTGTGAAGGGCCTTAAGAAGTGCTGTATATCCGATCCAATGGATGAGACTGATGATGATATGTTGTGGAATGGCAGTGAAGAGGATGGGAATGTTAGGAGTGAGTGTGAGGAAGATGAAGGCACTGACTGTGAAGA
>Ga0136643_10005108_pt1 | contig 18378 bp, 6 predicted proteins | sample TergutLab28metaG_FD_96883 | JGI IMG/M metagenome (GOLD analysis project Ga0136643, IMG submission 96883) | Labiotermes labralis P1 segment gut microbial communities from Petit-Saut dam, French Guiana - Lab288 P1 (version 3) (version 3) | ecosystem: Host-associated > Arthropoda: Insects >...
CGCTGACCACGTGACACCCCTCTATCCGCAAAAGTTGGCACTAACTTCGCCGACCGGCGGCGGCCGCTCTGTCGGTATAGTTCGCGTGCGGACTAAGGCCACGGAGTTTAGTTTTAGTATGCTTGTCGAACGGCTGTCTATTACCAGTAAAAGATAAAGTTTTCCCGTTACGTGCCCGGTGTGGCCCAGAGGTTGGGTAGAGGTATAGCTCTACTCTTCCATGACCGCGGCACTAGAAGGGAGGGGGGAGTGGTTAACAGGACGCCCCGGTCGCACTTTACCCCCGGGAAAGACCCAGTACTCATTTTACAGGAGGTTGGGTGGGCCACAGGGTCGGTCTGGACGGGCGGCAAATCTCACCCCCACCGGGATTCGATCCCGGAGCTTAGTCATTCGCTATACCGACTGAGCTACCCGGCCCACGTCTATTACCAGTAATCTATATTAATACTTATTCTTGTGTTCATAACACGAAACCCGTTTTTAATTACACTGTGTTGTGATACGGACGCATTGATAGAATTATACTGTAGCAGTCACTGCGTTTGAGTACTACGCCAAGGAGTGACGCCTTTAGGGCGAATGGGATGTTGCGGAGGTGGAGAGTCACGCGTTCTTAACCGAGACATTTTATGGATAATAAGTGGTGAAGCATAATGATTCGAAAGTTTTGCAAACCGTGCTACGTATGGTTCTGTTGGCTTGCTTACATTTTTGTGTTAAGCCATGCTTCATCGACCGCAATATTCATTCATATCACGTGACATCTCTCAACAGCACTACGTAACTTCCTGCTTTTACCATACACACACATATACAGGGTGAGCAAACATTTATTGCAAGAAAACTACGTGGAATACAAACATATTTTTTTTACCATTACTTAAGTTAGTTTCTAAAATTTTATGTCGTGTGTTTATTGTAACATTTATAACATTTGTTTTTGGATGCAACATTTCTAAACAGGTGGATTGGGAGAGATGGTCCGACACCCTGGCCACCACGATCGCCGGATATCACCCCCCATGACTTATTTTTATGGGGGTATGTTAAGGACGAAGTGTTTTCGACACCAGTTCCAGATATTACAAATTTGAAGGCAAAAATAACAGACGATCTAGCTACAATAACTGAAGACATGTTGGAGAACACGTGGAGAGAAACTGATTATCGATTAGATGTTCTCCGTGCAACAAAAGGAGCACATGTTGAAGTGTACTAATGTGTTGTAAAAAATACTTCTTGAGTTGCATTAAAAAAAGTTTGTATTCCACGTACGGTAGTTTTCTTGTAATAAATGTTTGTAATCAGGGAAAGACTTTATGCTCACCCTGTATATACATGTATATATACAAACAGCTGCACTATAATTAGACACAGTGATAAACAGCGTGTGATAAACATACATATTTCGCTTCTTCTCGGCCTTTCGTCAGGGACGGAAGACGACAAAGAAGAGCCGACACATGCATGTTTACTACACGTTGTTTATAATTGTGTCTAATTACAGAGCTTTTACATATCTTACTGCATGGAAAATGGATAATTTTAAATTTTTGCTTGTGGTTAAAATTCTTGCTAAGTCGGACAGTAAATGAATTTCACTTGAAATTAGTCCCCAGTCTTCTGTTATGACGGCATGTCTTTGGACCAGTAGTTTTCGACGTTTCGAAACATCGTGTTATTTTCCTCTTCAGAACAAGAAGTTTTACTTGGACAGGTTCAAAAAATTCGTCCATTAAATTTTGGTCCATATCTTCAGCGAGGGTAAAAAAATGGTACAGTTGTCGCAATCCGCGCCACGAAGGTATGGGCCTGTAGGTAGAGAAGACCTATAGCTCCACTCATTCGCAACATCGGCACTAGATGGAGGTCAGTGGCTAGCTCCACGGCCCGGCCGCCTTAACCCGACAAGGTATTCCAGTGTCCATGGACCGTACCTCCACTACACAACTAGCTGAAACCCGCTATTGGGTTGGAAATGTGGACAGTCACATTGACTTAACTTATTATGCTATTATTTACTGTATATTTGTCCCTGAGGAGAGAAGGGGGGGGGGTACTTTACAGCTGTTCATAAGGAAACAATTTCTCGTCAACTGTCAAGTTATTTGTGAATGCATAAGATAACATTTAGCCCGGTAATTATTTGAAAATTAATGTTAAAAATACGTCCAACTCCTGTGAAATTAAGAAAGTCCGCATTTTGCAAAACGATTTGAGAATGTGGACGCAATGTCCTACTGTCAGTAACTACCGTTTATTTCCCCCAGACGTCATAAATATATTAGTATTTCTGAAGGAGACCAACTGTGTTCTCTGTGAAGTTTGTTTCATAATCAAGACGACTATCATCGTTTAAGAGGAGAAACAGTTTACCAAAAAATCCTCCTTTTGTGTTCGCTATCCTGTAATTGATGTAGCGCACAGTTTGTGTGCTTGTCATATATACGAGGGTGAGGCAAATGAAAACCTTAAATATGTTTTATCTCGTAATTTATTGAACACAAAAGGTACACAATGATTTCATTTTTCTATATAGTACCGTACTGACACCTGTCGGCCACTCTTTAAACCATGAGCATCATTGTTGAAACTAGCAACACACTCGAGCTGTGGTTCGAATTTTTGTCACTCTTTTAAGGTTTTCAGTTGACTGTTTTGGATTTCGGTTGTTTGTAACTGATATCTAGTTCTGAAACCAGGAAGCATAGAGCCTTCTCTTCGTATTACTTATACATTATTTAAAGTTGTCATATTGACACAAGGATGGCTTGATATTATCCTGTCAGTAAAGTTATTTAGGACACTGAAAATTGAAGCACCTAAATTCTGGTGTAGATAAAAAAATATAGTTGAAAGATTTAGTTAACGAAGAGCCATTCAATCTGTAGATTACTCTAATCTCCCTCAGACCAGTGATTTAATGTAGACAGTGTCACATATTATAATCGATAACGAGCCAGCATGGTTTGTAGAAGAAATGAAATCCACATACCCCGGAATCCTTCGTTTAGTAAGTGAGTACTCAGATCTGTACTGGCGCAATTTAGGTGTTAGAATATTTACCTTATGTCTCTTGGATGGAACAACAGTCCATCTATAACAAGCTGTTTTATGTTTTCCTTTCATCACATTTTCTTTTAGATCTCTGTCTGGCACCTGCTGCTTTCTGGTAGTAACAACCCAATTTGTGTCAAAACTGTGTGTGTTGCCTCCTTTTCCTCACAGTTTCGTTCATAACAAATTGATTCTGTCTGGCATAGTTCCATTTATACATGCCACACATTTTACACTTTGTCATATTCTCATCTATGCTAACTCATCCGTGACTTTTAGTTTCTCAATCTGTGACTTTTAGTTTCTCACGATACGCCCAATATCCAGGCATGTGGAAATTTCATTTGTAACTCTGTGCTTGTCGTGTTCTTATCCGAACAGAGCGTGTATTCACGTGTGGCATTGACGTTTGTCATGCCTTATCTAAGCCTGTATTATTTTCTTGTATAAATGTTTATAAATTCGTCCGTCACTTTCTACTTGCCTGTAGCATGTAAATATGTTAGCACTTACCTGCTTCGTGATATTTTGTGTGAATTTGCCTAATCTAGAGCAAATTGATGTTAATATTAAATGTGTATTTGGTCTTCCCCGTGGCGCCGTCTCCTGTCTGGCAAATTATCCAGAATTTAAAGATATGAAACTGGCGTGATGGGAGGGGGAAATCAGTGATGAGAATGTGGCAACACTATCTTGTCTAGCATGGTTCCATTTCCATTCGTTTTTGCATTTAAAGAAACATCTGTCCGGCCCGAAATTTCACGAAGACGAGAGGAGAAAAACGAAGCCGCTTCGTGGTTGCGTGCGCAGGCGGCGGAGTTCTGTGACAGCAGAATGCAAAAACTCGTACCCAGGCTAAATAAATGCCTTAAAAAAGTGGTGATTATGTTGAATAGTAGCTAAAGGTACGCGTTAAGTTTTTTCACTGGATTTTGTTAATAAGTATATAAAAAATATTTAATTTGTATCTTTATTCTCCCGGCGTCCAACATCGTATAATTCTGTTTGTCAACCCTGGTATATAGCAAACTCATTTGGGGCCCAAATCTCACATCTATGGCTTTCCGTTTATCATAATCTCAGTTACAGCAGATTTGTTTGTGCCTTTCAGTTTGTCAGCCTCATCTCCAGGGAAGAGTAGGGCCTGTAGCTATTGAAACGAAGCTCATCTCTCTGCCATGACGGCCATGTGAGAAGAAGGCTGTAATAGAGCTAACTGGAGCCCTGAGTGGAGAAACAAGCATGTTGGGCGGACCCACACGTGCCTTTACGCGTTCGGTCACTTTGCTTTTAACGAGATTAAAGTGAGGGTGTGTTGCAACCCTCCTACTGCTACTTCACCCTCCCTCTTGCACACCCGCAGGCAGTGACAACTAATCGATACCGTGCTGGGTGGGATCGACTGCCTTCATAGTAGTACTCCATAACGCTAGCATACGGCATTAGTAAAGTGTTGCCCGATTGGATTCGGACCGTTCTAGTCTTCATTTCAACACATCCATAGGCAGGCATAATGATTCAACCAACTCTTCCAGTGGAAGAATTGCATCAATAGGCTACGGTAATTTGGTTATCTTTTTGAATTGTGAAACTGGGGTCAGGAGGAAGGGCTGTATTTTCTAGAGAAGATGACGTTGAATCTTTTGCAGTCACAGCTTATGCTCTGAATGGGTTTTCTGTCGGTATTAAAGTGAGAAACATTGTAGGATATATGTTGTTTATGTGCGTGCATGTACGCACTTGATCTCTCGCTGGCAATTAATTCCCAGGAAAATATTGCGCGAAAACTGGGAGAGGATCGGTTTTTCGCGCCAACAGCAACTGATCAGGAATGTAGAGATTGTGGGATACAACAGATAAGGACAATATTTCGAGGGAGAGTAACCTGAAAGTGTGTTTTACAATAACAACAAAGGGTTACTTTACAAAGCCACTTTATCGTTAGGCCTAGAGAGCTCTGTGACTACCGTCACGTTAAAGTTTGTAGTCGGGGCAAGTTTTGCCTTAGACAGACTGGGGAAACTATTTTTCAGTCTTCAGCCGTGGTTTAGAAGAGGTCTTCGCTCTTCTGGGTTGTTATGCAGCGTATATTGATAGTTGTTTACTGACGTTTCGGTAGTCTCTGTCCCATCTTCAAGGGTCAGACATTCAAGTTGCGTAACAACCAGGAAGAGCGCAGACCACAAAGTGTGTGAAGCTCCAGCCCGTCTTGAACTTGGAATCTCCCCAGAAGGACAGAGCCAAACCTGTCTCCACTCCTTCCATGGGGTTAATAATGACGTAATTCATACGTCTGTCACAGATTGTAAGATTGTGTCACAAAATGCTTTGTTGTTTGAGAGAGGAGCCCCATTTTTTTTGTGCAAAAAGATTTCCTAACGCTGAAACAAAGAAGTGTAAAATGCGTGTGGTAAATGAAGAAATATTCATAAACTTTTAGTTCGGAAACCCCTCAAGGAAATTTCCAGCAGTACCTTTCACGTACAAAAGGAAGGGGACTAGATTTGGAAGACGTGAACACACACTATTAATCCGTAGACGATCCAGTGTTCGGCCTCTGTGAATATAGTAATACATTACAACATTATTTGTCAAGAAAGAACATGCCTGCTAGCGTGGACTTCGTTAGTGAGGAAGGTAATTACTCAGTCCGCAGTCGGTCAGTTGTACTCCCGATTGAGCAGTCAGTTTGTTGATACTATAGGCTTACTACCAAGAAGGCAATCGTACGTTGCCGTCAAAAGTAAACGCAAAAGCAGGTTTTATAAGTCACATCCGAAGTCGGAAATCTGGTCTAGACCACCCGCCATCTGTAACAGCTCCTTCTTACACTCCTTCTGTTTTGGTTACGTAATGAGAGAAACTGTCAGGGTCAGACATACGCGAATGCGTTGACTGGAGTGACGCCCTCTGTCCCAAGCTGTAGAGTGTTTCAAAAGGCTGCTCGAAAATGTTTACTTTGGAGGCAGTGATAACAAAAGGTTTTTTCGTATAGTCGTAGACTGAATGGACGCCGACATCTGTTGACGTCATAGTCTGATCCCCCAGATCCGGACTGTAGTACACAAGTGTGACGCACGTTCCATCGTCTCATATGTGGCAAGACCGGAACTGTTTCCTAGTGTGTCAAAAACTGTCAGAAAACGCAATATTTTTACGCTGATGTGGGCAATAATCTTTATGTTAAATAATGTCGCAGAAGCTGTAAAAGAGTGTCGGTCTGTTGTCTGCAGTCGTATACTCACTTCATGGCAAATTGTACCAAACCCAAGAATAGGATGGGCGGAGCAGAATATTTGGAGGAGAAGAAAAGTTAGATATGATCGTGTTCGCGCTACGGCGACGTACTGAAAATTGGAGGAATAGCTCCACTCACTCTTAAAGCTCGACATTATACCGAGGGGAGTCTCTTTCACTGCCGGGCCGTTTTGCCCTTGAGGAAAAAGTGACTGGTGCCCATTGAATAGGGGGGTGGTTGGGTTCCAGAACCGGTTTTTACGCTTTGGAGGATGGAGTAGCATCTTGCCCTTGCCTGGAAATAAAACACTAATCTTCGGTACACAACCAATAGTCTAATAACTACACTGACTGAGCTATCCCATCTTTCTTCCTTGAGGTATGTGGAGGAAATAGGTTAAGTGGAGTTTGGGGGGATTTGTATAGTGCGTAGATTCGTGATTTGTACTCGTATATTCTTCACCAAACGCCATTAAACTCTAACAAAGGAGAACCAGGCAGGCGGGACTTGCAGCACGAATTGAATTAGTTATTATAAATTAAAATATAATATTAGCCCTCAAGGGAAGAGACCGCGTACTTTTTGTAATTACATTACTAGGACCTTAAATGGAAGAGCTTATGAGATTTTGCCCAAAGACTTTTCTTGTAAAAAACATGAACATTTGGCAGGCTCTTGTTAACACTTCAATAAACCTATGGGCTTCAAAGCAGTTGGCGAATTTCTTGACTAGGTGGGAAACTACTAGCATCTCAATAAAAATTTTACTGCCCGATCTGTCGCTATCTTAACTGCTGACGAAAGTTCTGTGTGGCCTTGACTGACAAAGTCATTGCTTCCTGTAGAGAGTTTTATCCAACTTATGCCTGTCCTGTTTTCAAAATTCAAATAATTAACAGATCTGAAGTTGTCACTAAAGCTTCTCCCCCATCCTCCTTAATTTATAATGTTCCCTGGATGCAGTGTCTCCGTGTAAGTTAATAATCATTGTTGTAACGTTCGAACTGCCGTTTATGTAGTCAGAACCGGCGGTAGTGTACACGGGCGTTAGAATTCTCTGTACCCAGCTCGCTAAATTATGTATGAATGTCCAAGAGTAAAGCTACAGCGTAAGCCTTACCCACAGGTCTCGCACATATTTATTGTTCATCCCCTTATTACAGATTCACAAAGGACTGCATCCTGAATAGCCCGGGCAGCGACAAACGTACTGTATTTCCGTATCCACGGACTACATTCTCTCTTGTTGAAAGGTAGGGACTTGGTCCCCCAGGGAATTTTACAGAAAGGGTACTAGTGACCTGCCCTGAATGCATAATCTGTAAGAACCAAAAATAGGCCTTGCTAAATGTAATTTACATTGTAGTTTATACCACGGAAATTGTAATACCCCTAATGCAAGTGTATGGAGATGGTGGGCTGTGTAGGATCTTACAGAAATTAAGGAGGAATTACCTACAAGAATCAACATCCAACACTAAGCTGAACGAAAGTCTCAGCCGTTTAGCATGACCACCTCTCAGGGAATATTACATGTCCAAAACAGACAGACATGAATACAGGTTTACAGACAAATTTGTTAGAATAGCAGCAAAAGAGACACTTCAGTAATTTGATGTTTGTTGGACCGTGCATCACTGTGATAACCGAAGAATAAAAAATCAACTAGATGCCACTTATTATTTTACTTTGCTTCTTATAGGCTTAACATGTTTCGGGCATTACTATGCCCATCATCAGGAGCTCGCGACTATAGTGTTGATTACCACACTGGTCGTTTCGTTCTTGGTTTGCTTTAGGTTGGAGGTTAGATGCGGTTAGCCTGTGCTTTAGCCTGCAGCCCGGACACTACTCCAGCCTAACCTCATCTAACCTCCAACCTACAGCAAACCAAGAACGAAACGACTAATGTGGTAATCAACACTATAGTCGCGAGCTCCTGATGATGGGCATAGTAGTGCCCGAAACATGTTGAGCCTATAAGAAGCACAATAAAATAAGTAGCATCTAGTTGGTTTTTACTCTTCAGGTAACACTTCAGTAAGTTATCTGGCGTCAGTCGTTCACAACACTGTGACATCTTATCACTACTCCCTCTTTACTAACATCTCAGTCTGTCATCCAAATAGCCTGGCGCACACGAGAACCAGCAAAAGACTGTCCCCACGAACCCAGCTTAGGCTAACTTCAGGACCACTTGCCTTCTTCACTCACACAACAGGCGTGTTCTCAGTTTAATGCTATGGCCGAAAGTTGTGGAATATATCTTTGCAGGGAATCGAGTGTCATTAAGGTCACTAACCTTCAGTTAAGGGTAGGCCGAATCCCTCTTCTTGACAAATACTGTCATAAAAGTAAGGACAAAGCCTTGCTTGACTCACAATGTGGCAACAACCTTGAGGTCCGAACCCCCCCCCCCCCCAATGTGGGCACCAAACCTCGATCAAGGGCGCCAATATGTCTCAGGTCGGAACCACACTAAACTGGCAAAACAGAAATTTTTGCAACAAATTTGGAACAATTTTGCAACTTTGCAGTTTGACCTTGGTAAGTGTTTCTATTTTATGCAACCCTTCCAAATCTCGACGACAGTCGGTAAAGATCAAAAGATTTATATTTTGTTGCAAGTTTCAGTACCTGGAGACAGCTGTCAGAGCAGTGGGGAGAGCACAGAAACAAAACACGAAACTTTCTTAATGGAATATTGACCTCAGGTTACCTTTCTTTATAATTATTTTTTTATAATTACATTTTTATGAACTTTATTGATGGATTTTGAAGTTCTGCTGACCGTGCGTCTCAGTATATTTATCTCAGTAATTAACCAACTTGATGCACAAAATTTTGTTTTACAATAAGTTTATTTCATGCCTCTACATGTTTTGAGCACATGTGCTCAAAACATGTAGAGGCATGAAATAAACTTATTGTAAAACAAAATTTTGTGCATCAAGTTGGTTAATTACTGAGATAAATATACTGAGACGCACGGTCAGCAGAACTTCAAAATCCATCAATAAAGTTCATAAAAATGTAATTATAAAAAAATAATTATAAAGAAAGGTAACCTGAGGTCAATATTCCATTAAGAAAGTTTCGTGTTTTGTTTCTGTGCTCTCCCCACTGCTCTGACAGCTGTCTCCAGGTACTGAAACTTGCAACAAAATATAAATCTTTTGATCTTTACCGACTGTCGTCGAGATTTGGAAGGGTTGCATAAAATAGAAACACTTACCAAGGTCAAACTGCAAAGTTGCAAAATTGTTCCAAATTTGTTGCAAAAATTTCTGTTTTGCCAGTTTAGTGTGGTTCCGACCTGAGACATATTGGCGCCCTTGATCGAGGTTTGGTGCCCACATTGGGGGGGGGGGGGGTTCGGACCTCAAGGTTGTTGCCACATTGTGAGTCAAGCAAGGCTTTGTCCTTACTTTTATGACAGTATTTGTCAAGAAGAGGGATTCGGCCTACCCTTAACTGAAGGTTAGTGACCTTAATGACACTCGATTCCCTGCAAAGATATATTCCACAACTTTCGGCCATAGCATTAAACTGAGAACACGCCTGTTGTGTGAGTGAAGAAGGCAAGTGGTCCTGAAGTTAGCCTAAGCTGGGTTCGTGGGGACAGTCTTTTGCTGGTTCTCGTGTGCGCCAGGCTATTTGGATGACAGACTGAGATGTTAGTAAAGAGGGAGTAGTGATAAGATGTCACAGTGTTGTGAACGACTGACGCCAGATAACTTACTGAAGTGTTACCTGAAGAGTAAAAACCAACTAGATGCTACTTATTTTATTGTGCTTCTTATAGGCTCAACATGTTTCGGGCACTACTATGCCCATCATCAGGAGCTCGCGACTATAGTGTTGATTACCACATTAGTCGTTTCGTTCTTGGTTTGCTGTAGGTTGGAGGTTAGATGAGGTTAGGCTGGAGTAGTGTCCGGGCTGCAGGCTAAAGCACAGGCTAACCGCATCTAACCTCCAACCTAAAGCAAACCAAGAACGAAACGACCAGTGTGGTAATCAACACTATAGTCGCGAGCTCCTGATGATGGGCATAGTAATGCCCGAAACATGTTAAGCCTATAAGAAGCAAAGTAAAATAATAAGTGGCATCTAGTTGATTTTTTATTCTTCGGTTATCACAGTGATGCACGGTCCAACAAACATCAAATTACTGAAGTGTCTCTTTTGCTGCTATTCTAACAAATTTGTCTGTAAACCTGTATTCATGTCTGTCTGTTTTGGACATGTAATATTCCCTGAGAGGTGGTCATGCTAAACGGCTGAGACTTTCGTTCAGCTTAGTGTTGGATGTTGATTCTTGTAGGTAATTCCTCCTTAATTTCTGTAAGATCCTACACAGCCCACCATCTCCATACACTTGCATTAGGGGTATTACAATTTCCGTGGTATAAACTACAATGTAAATTACATTTAGCAAGGCCTATTTTTGGTTCTTACAGATTATGCATTCAGGGCAGGTCACTAGTACCCTTTCTGTAAAATTCCCTGGGGGACCAAGTCCCTACCTTTCAACAAGAGAGAATGTAGTCCGTGGATACGGAAATACAGTACGTTTGTCGCTGCCCGGGCTATTCAGGATGCAGTCCTTTGTGAATCTGTAATAAGGGGATGAACAATAAATATGTGCGAGACCTGTGGGTAAGGCTTACGCTGTAGCTTTACTCTTGGACATTCATACATAATTTAGCGAGCTGGGTACAGAGAATTCTAACGCCCGTGTACACTACCGCCGGTTCTGACTACATAAACGGCAGTTCGAACGTTACAACAATGATTATTAACTTACACGGAGACACTGCATCCAGGGAACATTATAAATTAAGGAGGATGGGGGAGAAGCTTTAGTGACAACTTCAGATCTGTTAATTATTTGAATTTTGAAAACAGGACAGGCATAAGTTGGATAAAACTCTCTACAGGAAGCAATGACTTTGTCAGTCAAGGCCACACAGAACTTTCGTCAGCAGTTAAGATAGCGACAGATCGGGCAGTAAAATTTTTATTGAGATGCTAGTAGTTTCCCACCTAGTCAAGAAATTCGCCAACTGCTTTGAAGCCCATAGGTTTATTGAAGTGTTAACAAGAGCCTGCCAAATGTTCATGTTTTTTACAAGAAAAGTCTTTGGGCAAAATCTCATAAGCTCTTCCATTTAAGGTCCTAGTAATGTAATTACAAAAAGTACGCGGTCTCTTCCCTTGAGGGCTAATATTATATTTTAATTTATAATAACTAATTCAATTCGTGCTGCAAGTCCCGCCTGCCTGGTTCTCCTTTGTTAGAGTTTAATGGCGTTTGGTGAAGAATATACGAGTACAAATCACGAATCTACGCACTATACAAATCCCCCCAAACTCCACTTAACCTATTTCCTCCACATACCTCAAGGAAGAAAGATGGGATAGCTCAGTCAGTGTAGTTATTAGACTATTGGTTGTGTACCGAAGATTAGTGTTTTATTTCCAGGCAAGGGCAAGATGCTACTCCATCCTCCAAAGCGTAAAAACCGGTTCTGGAACCCAACCACCCCCCTATTCAATGGGCACCAGTCACTTTTTCCTCAAGGGCAAAACGGCCCGGCAGTGAAAGAGACTCCCCTCGGTATAATGTCGAGCTTTAAGAGTGAGTGGAGCTATTCCTCCAATTTTCAGTACGTCGCCGTAGCGCGAACACGATCATATCTAACTTTTCTTCTCCTCCAAATATTCTGCTCCGCCCATCCTATTCTTGGGTTTGGTACAATTTGCCATGAAGTGAGTATACGACTGCAGACAACAGACCGACACTCTTTTACAGCTTCTGCGACATTATTTAACATAAAGATTATTGCCCACATCAGCGTAAAAATATTGCGTTTTCTGACAGTTTTTGACACACTAGGAAACAGTTCCGGTCTTGCCACATATGAGACGATGGAACGTGCGTCACACTTGTGTACTACAGTCCGGATCTGGGGGATCAGACTATGACGTCAACAGATGTCGGCGTCCATTCAGTCTACGACTATACGAAAAAACCTTTTGTTATCACTGCCTCCAAAGTAAACATTTTCGAGCAGCCTTTTGAAACACTCTACAGCTTGGGACAGAGGGCGTCACTCCAGTCAACGCATTCGCGTATGTCTGACCCTGACAGTTTCTCTCATTACGTAACCAAAACAGAAGGAGTGTAAGAAGGAGCTGTTACAGATGGCGGGTGGTCTAGACCAGATTTCCGACTTCGGATGTGACTTATAAAACCTGCTTTTGCGTTTACTTTTGACGGCAACGTACGATTGCCTTCTTGGTAGTAAGCCTATAGTATCAACAAACTGACTGCTCAATCGGGAGTACAACTGACCGACTGCGGACTGAGTAATTACCTTCCTCACTAACGAAGTCCACGCTAGCAGGCATGTTCTTTCTTGACAAATAATGTTGTAATGTATTACTATATTCACAGAGGCCGAACACTGGATCGTCTACGGATTAATAGTGTGTGTTCACGTCTTCCAAATCTAGTCCCCTTCCTTTTGTACGTGAAAGGTACTGCTGGAAATTTCCTTGAGGGGTTTCCGAACTAAAAGTTTATGAATATTTCTTCATTTACCACACGCATTTTACACTTCTTTGTTTCAGCGTTAGGAAATCTTTTTGCACAAAAAAAATGGGGCTCCTCTCTCAAACAACAAAGCATTTTGTGACACAATCTTACAATCTGTGACAGACGTATGAATTACGTCATTATTAACCCCATGGAAGGAGTGGAGACAGGTTTGGCTCTGTCCTTCTGGGGAGATTCCAAGTTCAAGACGGGCTGGAGCTTCACACACTTTGTGGTCTGCGCTCTTCCTGGTTGTTACGCAACTTGAATGTCTGACCCTTGAAGATGGGACAGAGACTACCGAAACGTCAGTAAACAACTATCAATATACGCTGCATAACAACCCAGAAGAGCGAAGACCTCTTCTAAACCACGGCTGAAGACTGAAAAATAGTTTCCCCAGTCTGTCTAAGGCAAAACTTGCCCCGACTACAAACTTTAACGTGACGGTAGTCACAGAGCTCTCTAGGCCTAACGATAAAGTGGCTTTGTAAAGTAACCCTTTGTTGTTATTGTAAAACACACTTTCAGGTTACTCTCCCTCGAAATATTGTCCTTATCTGTTGTATCCCACAATCTCTACATTCCTGATCAGTTGCTGTTGGCGCGAAAAACCGATCCTCTCCCAGTTTTCGCGCAATATTTTCCTGGGAATTAATTGCCAGCGAGAGATCAAGTGCGTACATGCACGCACATAAACAACATATATCCTACAATGTTTCTCACTTTAATACCGACAGAAAACCCATTCAGAGCATAAGCTGTGACTGCAAAAGATTCAACGTCATCTTCTCTAGAAAATACAGCCCTTCCTCCTGACCCCAGTTTCACAATTCAAAAAGATAACCAAATTACCGTAGCCTATTGATGCAATTCTTCCACTGGAAGAGTTGGTTGAATCATTATGCCTGCCTATGGATGTGTTGAAATGAAGACTAGAACGGTCCGAATCCAATCGGGCAACACTTTACTAATGCCGTATGCTAGCGTTATGGAGTACTACTATGAAGGCAGTCGATCCCACCCAGCACGGTATCGATTAGTTGTCACTGCCTGCGGGTGTGCAAGAGGGAGGGTGAAGTAGCAGTAGGAGGGTTGCAACACACCCTCACTTTAATCTCGTTAAAAGCAAAGTGACCGAACGCGTAAAGGCACGTGTGGGTCCGCCCAACATGCTTGTTTCTCCACTCAGGGCTCCAGTTAGCTCTATTACAGCCTTCTTCTCACATGGCCGTCATGGCAGAGAGATGAGCTTCGTTTCAATAGCTACAGGCCCTACTCTTCCCTGGAGATGAGGCTGACAAACTGAAAGGCACAAACAAATCTGCTGTAACTGAGATTATGATAAACGGAAAGCCATAGATGTGAGATTTGGGCCCCAAATGAGTTTGCTATATACCAGGGTTGACAAACAGAATTATACGATGTTGGACGCCGGGAGAATAAAGATACAAATTAAATATTTTTTATATACTTATTAACAAAATCCAGTGAAAAAACTTAACGCGTACCTTTAGCTACTATTCAACATAATCACCACTTTTTTAAGGCATTTATTTAGCCTGGGTACGAGTTTTTGCATTCTGCTGTCACAGAACTCCGCCGCCTGCGCACGCAACCACGAAGCGGCTTCGTTTTTCTCCTCTCGTCTTCGTGAAATTTCGGGCCGGACAGATGTTTCTTTAAATGCAAAAACGAATGGAAATGGAACCATGCTAGACAAGATAGTGTTGCCACATTCTCATCACTGATTTCCCCCTCCCATCACGCCAGTTTCATATCTTTAAATTCTGGATAATTTGCCAGACAGGAGACGGCGCCACGGGGAAGACCAAATACACATTTAATATTAACATCAATTTGCTCTAGATTAGGCAAATTCACACAAAATATCACGAAGCAGGTAAGTGCTAACATATTTACATGCTACAGGCAAGTAGAAAGTGACGGACGAATTTATAAACATTTATACAAGAAAATAATACAGGCTTAGATAAGGCATGACAAACGTCAATGCCACACGTGAATACACGCTCTGTTCGGATAAGAACACGACAAGCACAGAGTTACAAATGAAATTTCCACATGCCTGGATATTGGGCGTATCGTGAGAAACTAAAAGTCACAGATTGAGAAACTAAAAGTCACGGATGAGTTAGCATAGATGAGAATATGACAAAGTGTAAAATGTGTGGCATGTATAAATGGAACTATGCCAGACAGAATCAATTTGTTATGAACGAAACTGTGAGGAAAAGGAGGCAACACACACAGTTTTGACACAAATTGGGTTGTTACTACCAGAAAGCAGCAGGTGCCAGACAGAGATCTAAAAGAAAATGTGATGAAAGGAAAACATAAAACAGCTTGTTATAGATGGACTGTTGTTCCATCCAAGAGACATAAGGTAAATATTCTAACACCTAAATTGCGCCAGTACAGATCTGAGTACTCACTTACTAAACGAAGGATTCCGGGGTATGTGGATTTCATTTCTTCTACAAACCATGCTGGCTCGTTATCGATTATAATATGTGACACTGTCTACATTAAATCACTGGTCTGAGGGAGATTAGAGTAATCTACAGATTGAATGGCTCTTCGTTAACTAAATCTTTCAACTATATTTTTTTATCTACACCAGAATTTAGGTGCTTCAATTTTCAGTGTCCTAAATAACTTTACTGACAGGATAATATCAAGCCATCCTTGTGTCAATATGACAACTTTAAATAATGTATAAGTAATACGAAGAGAAGGCTCTATGCTTCCTGGTTTCAGAACTAGATATCAGTTACAAACAACCGAAATCCAAAACAGTCAACTGAAAACCTTAAAAGAGTGACAAAAATTCGAACCACAGCTCGAGTGTGTTGCTAGTTTCAACAATGATGCTCATGGTTTAAAGAGTGGCCGACAGGTGTCAGTACGGTACTATATAGAAAAATGAAATCATTGTGTACCTTTTGTGTTCAATAAATTACGAGATAAAACATATTTAAGGTTTTCATTTGCCTCACCCTCGTATATATGACAAGCACACAAACTGTGCGCTACATCAATTACAGGATAGCGAACACAAAAGGAGGATTTTTTGGTAAACTGTTTCTCCTCTTAAACGATGATAGTCGTCTTGATTATGAAACAAACTTCACAGAGAACACAGTTGGTCTCCTTCAGAAATACTAATATATTTATGACGTCTGGGGGAAATAAACGGTAGTTACTGACAGTAGGACATTGCGTCCACATTCTCAAATCGTTTTGCAAAATGCGGACTTTCTTAATTTCACAGGAGTTGGACGTATTTTTAACATTAATTTTCAAATAATTACCGGGCTAAATGTTATCTTATGCATTCACAAATAACTTGACAGTTGACGAGAAATTGTTTCCTTATGAACAGCTGTAAAGTACCCCCCCCCCTTCTCTCCTCAGGGACAAATATACAGTAAATAATAGCATAATAAGTTAAGTCAATGTGACTGTCCACATTTCCAACCCAATAGCGGGTTTCAGCTAGTTGTGTAGTGGAGGTACGGTCCATGGACACTGGAATACCTTGTCGGGTTAAGGCGGCCGGGCCGTGGAGCTAGCCACTGACCTCCATCTAGTGCCGATGTTGCGAATGAGTGGAGCTATAGGTCTTCTCTACCTACAGGCCCATACCTTCGTGGCGCGGATTGCGACAACTGTACCATTTTTTTACCCTCGCTGAAGATATGGACCAAAATTTAATGGACGAATTTTTTGAACCTGTCCAAGTAAAACTTCTTGTTCTGAAGAGGAAAATAACACGATGTTTCGAAACGTCGAAAACTACTGGTCCAAAGACATGCCGTCATAACAGAAGACTGGGGACTAATTTCAAGTGAAATTCATTTACTGTCCGACTTAGCAAGAATTTTAACCACAAGCAAAAATTTAAAATTATCCATTTTCCATGCAGTAAGATATGTAAAAGCTCTGTAATTAGACACAATTATAAACAACGTGTAGTAAACATGCATGTGTCGGCTCTTCTTTGTCGTCTTCCGTCCCTGACGAAAGGCCGAGAAGAAGCGAAATATGTATGTTTATCACACGCTGTTTATCACTGTGTCTAATTATAGTGCAGCTGTTTGTATATATACATGTATATACAGGGTGAGCATAAAGTCTTTCCCTGATTACAAACATTTATTACAAGAAAACTACCGTACGTGGAATACAAACTTTTTTTAATGCAACTCAAGAAGTATTTTTTACAACACATTAGTACACTTCAACATGTGCTCCTTTTGTTGCACGGAGAACATCTAATCGATAATCAGTTTCTCTCCACGTGTTCTCCAACATGTCTTCAGTTATTGTAGCTAGATCGTCTGTTATTTTTGCCTTCAAATTTGTAATATCTGGAACTGGTGTCGAAAACACTTCGTCCTTAACATACCCCCATAAAAATAAGTCATGGGGGGTGATATCCGGCGATCGTGGTGGCCAGGGTGTCGGACCATCTCTCCCAATCCACCTGTTTAGAAATGTTGCATCCAAAAACAAATGTTATAAATGTTACAATAAACACACGACATAAAATTTTAGAAACTAACTTAAGTAATGGTAAAAAAAATATGTTTGTATTCCACGTAGTTTTCTTGCAATAAATGTTTGCTCACCCTGTATATGTGTGTGTATGGTAAAAGCAGGAAGTTACGTAGTGCTGTTGAGAGATGTCACGTGATATGAATGAATATTGCGGTCGATGAAGCATGGCTTAACACAAAAATGTAAGCAAGCCAACAGAACCATACGTAGCACGGTTTGCAAAACTTTCGAATCATTATGCTTCACCACTTATTATCCATAAAATGTCTCGGTTAAGAACGCGTGACTCTCCACCTCCGCAACATCCCATTCGCCCTAAAGGCGTCACTCCTTGGCGTAGTACTCAAACGCAGTGACTGCTACAGTATAATTCTATCAATGCGTCCGTATCACAACACAGTGTAATTAAAAACGGGTTTCGTGTTATGAACACAAGAATAAGTATTAATATAGATTACTGGTAATAGACGTGGGCCGGGTAGCTCAGTCGGTATAGCGAATGACTAAGCTCCGGGATCGAATCCCGGTGGGGGTGAGATTTGCCGCCCGTCCAGACCGACCCTGTGGCCCACCCAACCTCCTGTAAAATGAGTACTGGGTCTTTCCCGGGGGTAAAGTGCGACCGGGGCGTCCTGTTAACCACTCCCCCCTCCCTTCTAGTGCCGCGGTCATGGAAGAGTAGAGCTATACCTCTACCCAACCTCTGGGCCACACCGGGCACGTAACGGGAAAACTTTATCTTTTACTGGTAATAGACAGCCGTTCGACAAGCATACTAAAACTAAACTCCGTGGCCTTAGTCCGCACGCGAACTATACCGACAGAGCGGCCGCCGCCGGTCGGCGAAGTTAGTGCCAACTTTTGCGGATAGAGGGGTGTCACGTGGTCAGCG
>Ga0136643_10005111_pt1 | contig 18377 bp, 9 predicted proteins | sample TergutLab28metaG_FD_96883 | JGI IMG/M metagenome (GOLD analysis project Ga0136643, IMG submission 96883) | Labiotermes labralis P1 segment gut microbial communities from Petit-Saut dam, French Guiana - Lab288 P1 (version 3) (version 3) | ecosystem: Host-associated > Arthropoda: Insects >...
CCATGAAAATATAGTAAGGCACATTAAAAGTAAGAGACTGAGTTGGGTGGGACATGTTGAAAGAATGCCTGATGAAAGAGTAGTTAAAAGCATTTATAAATGGAAACCACATGCAACAAGACCAAAAGGAAGGCCAAAATTAAGATGGGATGATGACGTGAGAGACGATTTGAGGAAGAAGGGAGTAAATAATTGGAAACAGAAGGCACAGGAAAGGAAACCATGGAGAGGAATAATTGAGCAAGCCAAAACTCACACAGAGTTGCAGAGCTGAGGAAGAAGAAGAAGATTCTAAAAGGGCCATAGAGCCAAGAAATGGGCAAGTAAGATAACCTGTCAATTTAATACTCCTTCAATGCATTATAATCATTTGACAAAAGAATATAAATTTAATGTATTTCAAGACAAAGTGTCAAGTCAAGGTTAAATAAACTGCACAGATAAAAATCGCATAAATAACATTGTGGGAAGATATAATTGGGGGGTTTTTGTGCAAATACCTCTTTGAAATTGGTACTCAGAAGAGTAACATGGAAGTGAGGAAGTATTATTAAAATGGATCATAATGAAATAGGTTGTGGAAATCTGCTAGCTTAGAGTGGGGCCAGTGGTCAGAATTCTGTCTAGCAGTATTAAACATTTGGGTTCCAATAGGAGGTAGAATTAATGAATGAAAGATTACCTTTTTCTGTAATATATTGAATGCCCACACGCGGGCATGCACACACATTGAGTGTAGGGTGTTAAAACTGATTATCAGGTAATTGTTTTCATGTTATTTTGTTGCTAAAAACAGTCAGTTATTGGTAGAAATATCACTTTATTTATTGAATTTTTTATGTAATGTGTTTGGTGCTGCAAACAGCTTATCATTTTTTAAATCTCTCCAGTAGGAAAGACAATGTAAGTGGAAAAGGAAAGTCAGTCACAGAAGTGCCATCTTCCAAGAAGCAGAATTCAGCAGATGTGAATTTGCAAGACATTTTCTCAACTTCGTGCAATATTGCTCGTCTGAATCCATCCAGAAAAAGCAATACTAAAAATGTTCCTGCCACCGCCCCTGTTGTTGCTGCTCCCAGAAACAAAAGCAACAACAAAGAAGACAAGTCAGATGGGTGAGAGCAATATGTGATTTAGTAATTGTAGCATGTTATTTGCTGTGCATCACTGTTAATGGAGAGTTTAGAGACTGACTGTTATGATGCAGTGAAAGGGCTGTTTGCTTTGCGTCTCAGTCAGGATAGCCGGTGGCCTAGACATGATTTGACCCCAGTTCATCTGAGTAGACATCTAGAACATTGCCACTACCTCATTAAAGTTGCTTACATTTGTTGCTGACAGAGAGTTACAACAAAAGGAAGGCAATGTAAAGAGCGATTGGCATAGTTACAGCAGTGAATGTTAATTGACTTTAGGAAAAAGCTATCCCATCAGAGGCCAGGACAGACTGAGGGCTGCAGGATGTTGAGGCTCCCAGAATTTCTAGACATTTGGCACATAAGGTTGTTAGCCTTGCACACTGGCCTCCTTTATCACTCCAGGAGGTACTCCTGGTATTCAGTTGTGTTAGACGCTGAGTCCACTCCTGGTTCAGAGCATAGCATGGCTGGAAGGATTAAGTCAATGAAAAATCCCAGTGTCCCCATTGGGAATGGGTCCTGCGACCTTCCCGCTTGTAGCACAATGCCTCAACCTCCTGTGCTTCTACATAGTCTGATAGTTGACTTAGTAAATGGTATATGTATGCATAATATTGTCACCAGAATAGGCGTTAAAAGTGGATACATTGCAGTTTGAATATGTTCTCCAGCAACCAAAGTGCAAACAATACATTTATCTTGATTGTGTACTTGGGTTGGTATTGAAAATGTTAATACAGAGTTATTGTTTTGTATTTTACATTCTCAATGAGGAGTGTGATGGAGAATTTCCATCTTGGTCCAAATCAGTTTGTATGGTATTTTTTGTATTTGTGCAAAGTAATGGTGTATAAAAGTGTGGGAGAGAAGGGTTCATTATTGTAATAAGGTGGTATTTAAGAGGTGAGAAAAAACATTGTTTTGTTTATATTTGCATGGAAGGATTGAAATGCGTGTGTAAAGTATTTTAATTATTTGTAATTCATATAAGGTAAAGTTTATAAATTGTAATTGATGACTAAAGTTTCTTTAAATTTTTTTCAGTGTTACTGATGATGAAACTTATGATCCCTATGTTTCGGCTGAGCGTCAGATGATGGAACTTTTATCTCATGGGGAGTTGCCAAAGAAATTAGAGAAAGAAAATGAACAGCAGCAGCAACAACAACAACAACAACCACTACTACTACAACAAACACAAGTTTTTTCAGATCAGTCTGTTCAGCCTGCTGTAGTTTCTCCAATTTCCACAGCACCAAATGAATTGCGCACATCTCCCACCTCTGCATTTACTAAATATTCCCCTACCAAATCCCAAACAGATGTTCCATTGACAGTGATCAAGTCAGCACTTGATTATCATTCTTGTGATTTTGATGATCTGATTATTTCAGGTCATAATCCTAGTTCACTGCCTTCACCACATAACATCTCTCTTTCCTCGCTTGCTTCAGAATATGATGAAAACAATGATAATGTTAATAATAACACAGATTTGACTATCAGCCTCAGCAATCTTAGCCTTTGTTCTAATCCAAATTTTGATTTTAACTTTGACTTTGACATAAATATGGTTAACCGCAATACTAACCGGAGTAAAAAATACAGGAAAAAACTTGAAAATGCAGCACTTGCTTTGCAGCAGTCAGTATCTCTGTATCACCCAGGACCTGTAGCAAAAGATGAGGTTTGCCTGCAAGTAGATGATGCAGATCATAGTCTTTTACATGACACTGAGCTGGAAGATGTTTCTAGTCCACTACATCCTAGATCCTCTTGTCCCATGTCCATTCTTGATCCCACACCTTCAGCCCCTGATAGTTCTGAAGAATCGATTGTGAAATCTGGGGCAAAGAAACTTCCTGAACTCAGTGAGAATAATGCAGTGATTATTCATGTAGAAGATGAACTTACTTCACAAGATAGTCATATTAATCGACGTTCTGGTGGGAGTAAGATAAGTGGAGATTCTGCATATAGCAGGTAAGCATCCGTATGTGTATTGAAAGTTGTTCAGTAAGAAAGGTAGGTATACAGCTTATTCCCATGCAGTAACTATGAATAATAGAATAAAGGAATTTTTTTTACTCCCAGTTAAATTAGCATTAACTTCCAATTTATATCTAGGTCTTCAGAAAAATGTTTTTCCATGCAGTTTCTTAACCTGAATTGTATAATTAACTCATTTATTTCATGGTGATATATACATATCCTTGAGAATCCATTATTTCCTCACCTAGTCAGTAAATCATCTGCATTTTATGCAACCTGAAGGTTTATCGTGATGTGAGATTTAAGGTTATCATGATGATATAGTTGAGGATTCAGGCCTTCTGGGCAGTGACACTATGTCACTGGGTAAGTGGGTACTGACATTTTGAAGGCACCATGGTCTGTGGAGACATCAGGAACCACTCATCCAGCAACATGGCGTCACATAGCATAAGTTCCTCTGTGTGTTCAAGAAAGTCCATCACTGGACCCAGTCCTTAGGTGGATGAAGCCAGACAACATTTTTGCACCGTCTTTCATTAAGATTTATCTTCCCATGCAGACCTAGGACTACAGATTAGTTTCTTCATTCCAGATTTCCTGCGTAACATTTTGTTTATGTTTTTCTTATGTATTCTGTGTACCCCATTTATTTCATCATACTTGATTTGGCCGCTGAAATAATGTTAGATGAAGAATGCACAGTTTGAAGCTACTTATTATGTTCTTTTCTCCTGCATTCTTTTTCTTCCTGTCCCTTAGGATGACATATTCTCCTCTGTTCTCTGTGCTCAAACACTGTCAGTCTGTGTCTTCCCTTAGGGTGAGAGGCCAAGTTTCACACCCATACAAAATAGGCTGTTTAAAAGACCTGGCGAATTTAGTATGAAACTTGTTCACAAGTTGGTTTTAAAATAGCCTTGACTTTTTTGAAAAAGGTGCATTTTGTCTGATCTGCACAGCTTGAATCGAAAGTCGCCACTGGCTGATGTTTGCTCCCAGGCACTGGAAAGACACTTGGAAATGACACTGGATGCAGATCACCGTTGTCTGAGTTCAAGTGGATCAGAATCATCTCTTCCACCTCTCTCAACTATGCAGGTTTGTACTGTCAAGTGCTGATGCTGGAAAGTTAATAATTGGTAAATGTTTTGTCACACTGTAACAATTTTCATCTTCTACCAATATTGTGTTTGACATTTTCTATTTTTTTAGGTATATGTGATAAACATGATAGTTTGATGGTTTTCTGTACTCTTTTTTACTAGTATACTCGTCATCATGCTGTCTGATTATTTTTTAACTTTAAGACTAGTGACAGAAGTAGGAATGAAACCCACGACTTCATGGACAGTAGACTGGTACACTAACTACTGGACCATGGGGGCAGGTGTGAGAGTGAATCACATAAAATACACCATTTTTCTACATTGTACACTGCCAATTTTGTTTCCTTTCCAGTGAGCTTCCAATACGTGTGTCTGAGAATGGTATTTGCTATTTTGTTAAACATGCACAGTTTAGTCCCATTGTTCTTCCTTGTTTCAGCCTGTTAGTAAGATGAAAGAAAGGTGGTAATGTAAGTTTTTAAAATCTCTGAGGCATGAAGATTGTTTTCCTCTGGAATGTTGTACGGTATAGTTTGGAAGAAGTGCACTGACATTTTAGAAGGATCTGATGCCTTCTACATACATATATAGATACATACATACATATATACATTAATTAATTAATTATATTACATTACATTATGTATATACATTCCATGGATTCATAGCTGTGTCATAAAGACAGTAGGATGTGGAACAAGTCATAAGTATACAAATATACAAACATGTTTCAAAACATTTTAAATCATCTTCACACATAAAAAAATTCATCAACAGAGTAAAAGGAGTGTGTACGTAGGTATTTTCTTAAGGCTGCTTCAAATTTTGTCTCGATCATTCTTGAGGGTTGTCACACTAGGTGGTAAACTGTTAAACACTTTTATGCCAGCATAGAATTACTTTTTTGAAAACAAGACATTTGGTCTAGGAAAATGATACCTATTCCTTGTATGAATATTGTATATAGATCAGTTTGTATGAAAAATGTCCTGATTATTGATAATGAAGTTCATTAATGAAAGTATATATTGACATGGAACAGGTAGAATCTGTATTGTTTAAATAGACTACTAAACACATTCTGTGTTGTGCACCAGCCGTAATTCTGACAGTTTTCTTTTGTAAAGTGAAAATCTTGCCACTGCTGGAAGAGTTAGCCCAAATGATTATTCCTTATTTTATAATAGAATGAAAGTATGCATAGTAAATTGATTTGAGCGTGTTAATGTTACTGATATGGCCCATCCACCTAACAGCATAGCATTCTCCAATTTACTTAGGCATCATTTCCTCAATATGATTCTTCTAATTTATGTGGTTATCAATTTGTAAACCAAGAAATTTTGTATTCATTGTCTCTTCTATATACTTTTCTTTATAACCAGTATGTAATGCTGAATGTGATGATTTCTTTGTTATGAATTTCATTATAATCATTTTATCTAAGTTTAGAACTAAATTGTTAGCAGGAAACCATTTAGTTATATAAGAGAGAACTAAATTTGACACTGAACAGAAATCTTTGAAATTTCTGCTTGAAATTATGACACTGTTATCATCAGCAAATTATATTGGTTCTGCCACAGCATTTATTCCCAGAGGGAGGTCGTTTATATGTATTATGAACAATAGAGGCTCTAGTTTTGATCCTTGGGGCACTCCGGTAACAGGGAAAATGAAATGTTGGTAGACTGTAGCAAGACTACTTGGTATTACCCCCAGAAGACTGTCTTTATAGCCACTGCAGTGAGAACCTCTGAATGTCATCTGTGAAGCAGAATACACATTTGTCAAACTGTAGATGATACTAAATAATGTTGTTTTGGTAAGTAATGTTGATCTTCTTGGTACAGGTGTCAAGGCATGATGGCAGAAGTCCTTTGTTTCCTTTATCTTCACCATCAGTGCTTCAGTCAAATACAGGTCAGCAGGCAGCACCAAAAATGTCAAAGTTCTGTCATGAATGTGGCTCAAAATATCCCATCACTCTGGCGAAGTTCTGCTGTGAGTGTGGAGTAAAAAGGCTGTTAATTTGATTATTCATGAAATTCATTCTGATCCAGTTCGGCTTTTTTGCCTCATGTATGATGAATATAATACAAGCCCTTTGGGAGTTCCACTGCTTTCTATCTCAGAATGAAGTAGGATCTTTATAATATTAATATTGCATTATTTAAGAATATGACATGTGTATGATTAATCTCAGAAAGAAGTTCTTTCTTCTTTTTTTAACAAAATTTGCTGTGTTTCCATCTTCATGTTTTATGTATTATATTGTACAATATAGTAATGAAGAAACTGGATTTTCCAACAGACTTTAATAAAAGTTCAGTATAACATTTTATGAAAATCCGTCCAGTGGGAGCCAAGTTGATACAATCAGACAGACAGACATGACACAGCTCAAAGTCACTTTTCATGACTGTGCAAACTTGCCTAAGAATGCTGTGATGAGCACAACACAGTAATAAATGTGATATTTGAAACTGCTGTGCTTAAATAACTTGTGTTTACTAGAGAACACATTATTTGGTAGCCTGTGTCCAGCATCAGCATGATAATATTATCAGTGCTGAGAATTATGGCTTTTCTCTTTTGCATTCATATTCAAGAACTGATAGTGTGACCAGCCATATAATACACGATTGTCTATATAACATTTTGGAACATGATGCATGCCACAAACATCAAAAGGCTTATTAGATCTGTATACATCCTTCACAGAACATAACATAAAAGAAATTCTGAGATAAAAAGCATGAAACTTTTATAGTAATATCTTGTTGTCTCAAGTATATACCACTCTTGCTTATAGACATTGGAGCCTAAATATTATTAATTTGGAAGGAAGCAAAATAATTGCCTACTTTTGTTTTTCATGAAACCCTCATTAGTTGACCAATTTGCATAGCATTCAATGGAGTTTGTGACTGTGTAAGCCAGCATCACCTATTAGAGCGTAGGTGGCCAGACTTTTCAACTCAGCGATCTACTCTAGAGACAGAAAATCTTTTCCACGTACCACGGTACATGATGTATTAATATTAGGTCAACTAGGCTAAGAAGTGTAAATAGCATATAGCATCAAACATATAGAAGTACAATTGTTTCATTTATTAACAATTGATCTTTTTAAGCTAGAACAATTTACCATAATTAAAATGTGTATTTCTTTAACCTTCCTATTGCAAAGTTGATGCATGACAATGCATATCTCATGGTGACTTACTGAAAGAGGGTTTATAATTACATAGACACAAGTGAAGGCAGTATTTTAAACGTTCATCAGTCAGATAGTTTTGGTATATTGGTTTTATTATCTTTATCTGGGAGAAGGTTTCTTTGCATAGGTAAGTTGATCCAACAAATGCTGTCATTCGAAGAGCTATTGATCATACTGAGGTGGCAAATAAATTTTGATAGGGACCAAAAAAATGGCCACAATTGACCAAACAACTCATCGCATTCGACTGGTAGCTTGCAATCAGCTGTTTGGCCACCTCTGTATTAGGATAATGAAAAACAGTGTGTTGTTGGTGTTTTGATCTGTTTGCTGGAGTGAGCAAAGTTTTAGTCATCTCTTAATGGTTTCTAAGGATTACATGTATTATGTCGTAATGCAAAACCATTTATATGTGATGGGAAAGCTGCTGATTTGGTAATGCCTGCATTTGGGAAGAAGTGTGATCTATGCTTGGGACACTAAGACACAATAATTTTGTTACTGCAGTTAACTTGGTAAGGTTGCAAACAAGGCACCATTAGCCCATTAATGAATGTTATTTTTTTGTCTTGCTTTATGAGGTTGATACTCTGTTTGAAATATCTTTTAATCTTCAGAACTGTGTGGTTATACAGGTTTTGTAGTTTTTTTTTGTTGTTGTTGTTGTAATAGTTCTGTTTTATAAAGACCAAACATTAACTGTATTTGTAAGGTGCTAATATGGGTGTGTTTGCTGTACTACTACCAAATCTTACCTTTATGTATCATTTTGTGTAATTACAATATTTACCAAAATCTCACATTTGTGAATTCTGTGTAATTGAAAATAATGTTAATAGGACTAAAATCATTATAGAAAATAATATATTCAAATTAATTTTGTAGTTACATGTGTGGCCATAGTAAAAGGAATGTCAAGTAGCAATAGGCAGAGGTATATACATAAAGCGAGATGTAACTAGGAATTAAAATGAGCCAAACACATAAGGGTAAAAATGGAAATGATTGTTCCAGCTTTAACAAGACTGATATTAGATACTGATACACTTATCTGTTTTTTTATTACTGTTTTCATTGTTTTAAAGGTTTATGAGATATTCTCTGAATAACTGTGAAACAGAGTAAGGAAGTTCCTTAGTTTTGGGACCAATTTTGTAGACCACATCATCATCTTTCATCACAGTAAAATTTTGGAAAAAGAGTGGATGTCATATATTCCATATCTGTTTAGCATTCCCGGTATGTCAGAATTTATGCAAGAATTAGTTGTTCATTGAACAAATGACCATTTTACAATTTGTTTTTCTACTTTATTTATTAGGTTTCCTGATCATATTAAGTCATTTTTAAATAAAACTCACTAACATACTTTATAATTTTTTATATTCAAGCTGTTTTTTATGATACTTTAAAAGGCCTTATTATGTTACCAGTGTATAAAGTTGGAGAGATTTCAGATGAAACATGTGAGAAGGTTATTACATGTTGTGTGTTTTGTGCAGTAGTTTTCAGGATGGTTTTAAATAATAAGTTTGTGTAGTCACTTGTTCTTTCAGTGTCTCTTGTGTACTACTGTAGTTTATGAAATGAAAGAAGTGGCCAACAAGTTCAATGTAATTGGTGTTAGAAGTCATGAAAAAACTTAATTTTTGAAGCTCTGATCTCTAGGTGCTTATTGGCATCAGTCTTATAGACATAAAAGTTCTGAGGGCGAAAAGGTTTAATTTTTTTCTTATTCCTTGAAGTAATGTTAAAATTTGCACATGAGTATAATTTTATGAACTTGCTGTAATGCTGTTTCTCTGAATTACTAACTGAAGACTGTAAATGATATTAATTCATTTTAAGTACTTATAAGAGTATTGATTAAATGATTCTGTCAAAGACAGGGATGTCACATGGTCATCTGTTGGTCACATTAGGCCTACAGAGTAATTTAAACATGGTTCCTGATATTCTGTCAAATATGAAGGTCATATTTGGTCTACTAAGTAATTTAAACATGGCTTCTGATATTCTGTCAAAGAAGAAAATTGTCTTTTCTGCAGTTATCTCATTAACAGTAACGTGACATAATTTTCACAATCATAATCTCATGTAGTTTCCACATTTCTGTTTTTGGTCAATGTATGCAAGATACAAACTTACGCATTACAAAAGAGTAGATTGTAAATCAGTTACATAGGAAAAATCTGGCCATTTGCAACAGTTTAGGTTGTGTTTTCTGGTTCATGACAGCATGTAGTGTGGTAATTGGTTACCAGCATTTTAGAGTATTGTGTTGTGTCCAGTTATTCTCAAATTGGAAGCAGCATGGTGCACTTACTACATAGCATCAAGCACAGAAGATCACAGTATTCAGTTGTCACTTCTTAACTGCTCAGTTCTGAGGGCAAGGTGTACCATTTTGTACAGGGAGGTCAGAAGTGGGAAAGCGGGGAGAAATTACAGTTACCATTTCCATCGGTATGGTATGCAGTGTATTATGGTTTTACCTTTCTATCTCTTGCCCCTTTTCCCCACATTTATAAAAATGCTAATTTTATTTATATAAGTACATGAAATTCATTTTAGTGTAACTTGGTGGCCATTGTCATTGTGAAATAAACAAAGTATGTACCAGAAGAGCAACTAAGAAATGTCTGTAGGCACTAATATTTTATGTTGGTGTGGGAATTTTTATTGCTGCTGTGCCAAGAAATTTATGTCACAAGAGGACTGCAATGAGATGTGGACTGGAAAGGTGCCTGTTACATTACAGTAGTAATAATTTCAATTTTTGAAGAACTCACATGCTACTTTGATACTGATCTGTCAGCTGAGGATAATCAAAGGACTGCATTTTCTGGATAAATGCATCTTAATTGTACTTACCAAATAATGCCTTAATGAAAAAGAACAGAATGTAGTAAGAATGCTTGCATTTTAATCTTTCACTATACAGTGATACCACTAGTTAAACATGTGCATGTTAATAGATCTTAAAATGATGCAAATGGTCTCTGAAGGGATGGTGCACACATGAAAAGGTTTTAATATCTGTTGCCTCACTGAAGAGTTTAATTCACCAAGTCCACCTGTCTGTTTTACCTTTTTGTCCACGGGAATATTATTTTGCATGCACTATGTCTTGTTAGATTATATATTGCCCATTTTATGTATGGTTTTTATTCTTTCCCAATAATACACTTCCTGTAAGAGCCATCAGCACCACTACCATACTGGATCTGAGGTGGGCCCATCCTCCCTTCCATTGTGCTGCAGTTGCTCTTTCGTCTGGAGTGAAGCAGTCAGACTTTGATGGTGACCACTCACTCGCATTCAGTATCTAGTGTTTGGACCTTTACATTTGTCTTCTGTATCAAGTACCATCTGAGCTTGGTGCTTAGGTGCAAGTGCAGCTTTACATTTAACTTTTTTCCATGAATATACACATACCTGTATAAATTGTAAAATCAGTACCTATTCAGGTTCCTGGAAACAAGTAACTGGTAGGAACCTAAATTGCCTAAAAGGACTGTAAAAATAAGCCTTGAATGGAGGACATGTCCTTGACTAAGCAACTTGGCTGGAGCTGTAATGGTTCTGACATGGATTTAGTGTGTCTGGTTCAAACTACAGCTGGCACACCATCTATCCTGACTGAGGTTTTTTATGGATTTTGTCAGTCCATCCAGGCAGATGCCTGGTAGTATGAGTTAAGCCATGATCTCTTCTTTCCCCATCTTTTCCAATTAATTTTCACTTATCATCCACTTAACACTGAATACAGGTACTCCTTGATTTATGCAGTAGTTGCATTTCAAAAGAAATCACTTAAATCAAAATTAATTTGCCTACAAGCATCAATTTCTCTTTGTCCATCACTCTCAGTCATTAAGAAATGTATGCTCTCTCTTTGTTGGTGTTATATTAACAACAAAAAATCACAAAAATTATCACACGCTGACCACACAGTAGGCAGTTTGCTGCATGGATGGTTGAGATGTAGTGATAACAGCTGAGGAGACAACCATTGAGGATCTTCATAAACCATTGAAGGCACTGTAGATGCAGGTGATGCAGTGGTAGAGAAGGGGATTTAAGTTGGGGGAGGGGGAACAGCAATATTGTGTTTTGTGTTCATAGTTGTCAGAGTTGATGGTGGGACATCTCTAGAGGTATTTGATGGATATGCTGGTTGTAAGTTATTTAAGAAATCATCTACCTTTGGTTGCTTCTCAGCCTTTAGCTTCTCACATTTGTCCATCTTTGACACTTGGCATTTTGCTCTGTATTATGGTCGCTATTTCTGAGTTTGTGCACACCCCATATGCTGTTTTGCAAGATGTTGTCAGTTCATGAACTGTTAATTTTTCTTCAGTCACCCTCTTCATCATCACTGTCAGTTTGAAGAAGGCTGAGCTCTTTCTGTAATTCTTATTCATCAGTTGACATATTGTCATGGGCCTCCAGTAAGCAAGTAATTATTTTCTTAAGTCGATTTCAAAAAAAAAACATGAAATTTTACTCTTGACATTGCTTATGTGGGAAATTTGATTCAACTTAACAGTGTGGCTCTGCTCCTCCTCCTACCCATCTCTCTCAGTTGGGCTAGACATGATGATCGCATGTAAGTGAAACTGCACTTATTGAACTTGCATATGATGAGTATTTGTATAATGTGAGCTTCTAGCAGCATTATTAAATAAACCATAAATAAAATTTTTTATAACAACTGTGTCTTATCATCTGTTAATATATCTTTTTCATTGCATTATATGGTAGAGGGGTAGAAGACTTACTTTTAAAATTTAGAGAAGTATAAGGTGCTATGTGATTTCAAGAAGAAAAATTTCGAACACATTGTGCAGCTTTATTGATCTTATTTTCTGTTCTGATATATAAACAAAATGACAGTCATTAGAGAACTTTTTTAGTGTAGAGGACAGAAATGGGATTTGAGTGTGAAGATTGAGTTGGGTATGCAAGAAGGGAGAGTATAACAAATAATTTTTAAATTTAGGGCAGTGTTCAAGGGAAATTAAAAAAAAAATAGTGTAAATACTGAAAGAGATGAATGACCAACCAACCACACATATGGTCAGTGATGCAACATTGTAAGACAGAAACAGATAGTGGTAGGTCATTTTTTGGCCACAGGTTGATATTCTATTGCCCATAATCATGAGTTGTTTGACAGTGTGCACATTTAAGGAGTACTATAGGTTTAGGCCATTCAGACTTAAATTACAGTAGCTGCAGATGGAAGGGTTTGCACCTTTTATTATAGTAAATTCAATCTTAAATTATACTTATTCAAACACATGTAGCGTGCACGTAAAGGCGCTCCTCTATTTTAAATAAATGTGTGTTGTGTTCGACAGTATAAGTGTAGTTTATTTAATAAATGCACATTACTTCACATAAGTTAATGACAAATGTGTTACAGATTGTTAATATACTTGGCACATAGAATTTAAGTATGTGTTGGGAGTTGCTGGAGGGGATTGAAGCAAGACATGTAATTGTTTTACATCACTGATGCTCAGAAGAGAGGCAAATTTATGGTGTGCTGCACATTGCTGTTTTCATATAAGTTGCTGAAACTGGAAAATATTCCCTTCTATTATGTTTGTAAATGATTATTTACAGGGCTTTAAAATGTACCAATTGGTTCTTGCCAACCAAAAAATTCATTCAACCCAAAGCCTGAAGAGTCATACATTACTGTCTTTAAAAGTTCATCATTTCCATTTTACTGGACAAGTCAACGGACATATTTTTCTTCTCATCCCATAATCTTTCTTCTTCAGTATCTTGCCAACTTTGTCCCCTAATCTTGATGTCTTCCAGTAACAGTAGTAGTAAACACCATTATTATTCACAATAAACTGTCATTAACCTTTGAATGATGAAGATGACATACTTTTATGCATTGTCATATGACCCTTTAAGAGCTTAGCTGTATATACATATAAAAACAACTGATAACACCTAGACACTAAAACTTGCATTGCATTATTTTTTTATTTATGCAGTCTGCTTCTCTATCTTTCTACATCTTTAAAACATTTTGACTCCCCTTTATCTGACCACTTGGTCACTCTGTGCTTACACATAGAAAAGAACTTGAGACTGTAGTTCTGCATTGTACTAACATTTTTAATGTCAGTGCAATGTGTGGTCCACAAACACTAACATAAATTTTGGTGCTACTTATATTCCAAATATCTCTCCAAAATGCATTGTGTCCAAGGAGTGATATTCCACTTTTGTAAGAGTGATTGATAGCCCTAGTCATTATTCCATAACAGAAATGTGCCATATGATGCACGTAAATTCAGTATGTTACATTGAATGCAAATGATGTGTGAAGAAGAATTCTCTTTTCTTAATGTTGAGTTGCATTGGAACTCACTTGTGCTAGTCATACATAAGTTGCAATGCAATATTAGAGAGTAATCATGTTCTTGTTAATACAGATTTCACGTATATAGTTCATGCTGGTACAGATTTATTTCCAAATAATTATTGTGAGATTTAAATTACAATTTTCATTTAAGTTTCTGTGCTTCAGTAGCTTATACAGACTTTCATCTGTAGTTGCCTACAGGTGTTCACTGTGACTGGTTCTGCAATTCATTGCTTTTTGTGCAAAGGTGTAACAGTGTCACTACAGAAACACATAGCAATCTTTTGGGTTCTTACAGTGTGAAGAATCAGTCTGTTCCAACATTTCAGAGGAACTTCACAATTATCTCATTCCCTCCAAGAGAAAGTGGCAGGGTGTCTAAAAACAGGTCTTCATATCCTTTCCATTTCATCTTTGATAGTCAACCTGCCAATCACTGCTACATATCTTATACATTTCAATAGGCACTGTTATCAAATTCAAGAATTAATCTGCTTTCCTATGTGTTATTGTTATTCTGGTGGTACCCAGTGATATACAGTACCAGTATTTTTTCAAATAAAACATCTTATTAAAAACAGTGTTCTTGTACAGTGATCACATATCAGTTGATATGCCAAGTGTTTTAATATGAAGGGTCTAATGCACTGCAGAAGACATAAACCATGCCATTTCCTCCCCTTTAGTAATTCTTGACACAAGTATTGCCACCATTCTTTCCAGGACAAAATGATCAATGGTCCTTTCAAATGGACTATATTTACCAAATATTTTTCACTTTGACCACAGTTCCTGTCTGTGGAATGGGGACAAGTATTTCTGTCTGATATCCAACCAAAACTTACAAAACCTTACATGTACATTAACTTTATGTTGCAATTTCTTGAGGAAAGTGTAAAAGGGAGGTTTTCCAATGAGGATGGTGAGGAAACTAGAAGTTCAGTTTGGTTATCAGTTTCATATGTGTACCATCCAATTAAAACAAACAGTGAATGCTTTCTGAGTTACTGATGTACAATTTTTGCAGCAAAAATGTTAAATAACACCAAGGGATAAAAAGTGTTCAGGATGGAGTTAAAGATGTTTTGTAATGTAACCCTCATAATTAATAGCATCTCATTTCTGTTTTTTTTGAGAAGTACCATAAATTGTGGATGCAAATTATGAACAGTTATGTTGGATTGTAGGCCTGTTATCTTTTGGTAAGACTCCATAATGTTCCAACTCTAGATAGAAGTGTATCATGAATCTCCAAGGAAGGAAAGTAGACATGCTGTAATCTCAGTTTATAATCCTTTAACAGTGAAATATATGTAATTATTTGTCCATTGATTAACTGTATTTACAATTTTTTGCAATAGAAGTTTATTGTTATCAAATTATGGATTTGTTATTTGATTTGTATTTTAAGGTCTTGACCATTGCTAACCTTATCCTTCACCACATGAGTCTGTGAGGAATTGAACATGCATATCAGCTAATTAAATATGGTAATTGTAAAAAAAAAAACAGTGAAGAAATGGTTCACGTTCTTAAGATGAGTGGGTATGAAACGTATTGTTAATTCATAAATGCACCAGTCCATGTGTATTGGTAGTTATCATACTTTATATTCTCTCCTTAATGCTCTATTATGTCACTGGTAAAATAGTAGACTATTTCAATGAAAACAGTTTTTTCTCAATACGCATCCAGTTATGCCTTTCTAAGCTCTGTTTCTGTAACTTACAGCTCCTGTGACTTGTATTTTTAGAATTACTTAAACAGGAGTATTTGAGCATATGGACACTTCAAATATTTCCTGAAATAAGACTAGTGGTTTTTCATAAGTATGACTACTTTTTTCAATCTGTGCCATTATGCCTAGTAATTAAAAAAGTATTTGAAATAAGTTTCTTCTTCCAGGTTTCCTTTCAGTAATCACTAGGTTTTTAGCCCATTTGATGTGTGTGTGTGTGTACATATTTTTGGGCTTATATAACATTGGCTGTTCTGTCCATCTTTATCTTTGCTGTTAGTGAATGTACTCAAACTAAAAAGAATATTTGATATGATACGAGAAAATTAGGTGTTTATATTCTTTAGATCATTAATATGTTTATTACCTATGTTACCTTTTATTACATTAAGTTTTTAATAGCTAATGCATGCATACCTTGACACATCCATGTTGTTTCATACAGGAGCCAAAAAACTACCGACTCATCTGTGACTGAAAGATTGTGCTTTTATGGACGTTTTTCAGCCATTTACTTTTACTTATTAAGGGAAGACTAGACTGTAGGTATGTATGCTGAGCAAGAAACATGACTTAACACTTATATGTCTGGAGTCAAATCACAGCCCTGGTTACATGCACCGGAGTTTCACGGTTTTCCTAAGTCCTGCTAGGACACTGTATCTTAATACTTAGTTCTGTTAAACACAGTAGTATATGTGCTGGCTCATGGACATGTTCTAGAATATGGGTAGGTGACACAAATATAGTAGGTTCATTTTTCTTGGTCCTGCACAAAAGATCTATCATGGTTGAATTGCATGGGTCACTTGGTACCAACCCTTCTCTATTGTATTAATTTTTCTTTGGTAACTAATTAACATTATTCATTTTCTGGCATTGAGTTACATGAAGTCAAAGGAGAGAAGTGAGAATGGAGTCAAGGTGTCAAGAAATTTATGCTGAAGATGGAGGTGGTAGGTTCAGCCTAATCTGAATCACATGGTCTTGTAGATTCCACTCCAGAATACAGTTCTTTATGTCATGAAATTGATTCAATGACATACAATACTTGACTTTTATGTCAGAGCATTCCTCATAAGTTTGGGAGCTTACATAAAACTTCAGGACTTCAAGTTGTCTTGCTGCACCAGTGAATTAGGTATTAGTACAGCAAAACAGCAATATCAGTCTGGGTTTCCATTGTTTGTTATGAAAATGGTTTAAAGGAACCTTAAAAGTACAAGGACTGCACACTGCAACCTAGAGAAACTCCCCTTATTACACCTAAGAGTGTAGTAAGAACACTTCTGCTGGTACCAATAAAGAAAAGCAAGAAAAGAAGGGAAAGTCACCCAATTACCGATTATTTTAATGTTATACTTTAATGTTACGGTGACGTGAGCTACTCTGTAACATTAAGAGCCACTAAAGTTTGAATTATGAATGCAGATAAAATTAAAAAATCCTTCAACAAGAACAAAACTATTTGGGATATAGTAAACTTAGAAACCAATAAAACTGATAATACTGAGAGAATTGACAATTTATATCTGGATGGGAACACAATCAGTGATTGCCAAGAAACAGCAAATGCTTTCAATAAATACTTTTTAAACATAGCTAAAAGTATTAACTTTGAACAACATGAGCCTAGTTCCCATAACCCAGAAAACATCACTCTTCTTCACTATTTAATGCAGTCTTTCAAGAATCCTTTCCAAAATATTAATTTAAAATCTACATCAACTAGGGAAATAGAAAACATAATAAAATATCTTAAACCTAAAAATTCCTCTGGATATGATGGAATATCTACCAAACTAGTGAAAATATGCTCCCCCTTCATTCGCTCACCTTTAGCTCATACATGTAACAAATCCCTATCTTCAGGAATTTTTCCAGACCACCTGAAATATGCAATAGTTAAACCTTTATTCAAGGTGATAAATCTAAAATCTCAAATTAAAGACCTATATCTATTTTAAGCTCCTTCTCAAAAATACTCGAAAAAGTCACGTATAATCAACTTCAAGAACATTTGAATAAATCCCGTACTCTGGCAGAAGAACAGTTTGGGTTTAGAGCTGATTCTACAACAAATAAGCTAATTAATGAAACTCTAAATGCCTTAAATAGTAAATTATTGGTAGGTGGTATTTTCTTCAATCTCGAGAAGGCTTTTGACTGCTTAAATCATAGTATTCTGCTGTCAAAATTGCAATTTTATGGTGTTAATGGCAAACACATGGTTTGAATCATACCTTAAAAAAAGATATATGAGAGTTCAAATCTCTGACGTAGAACACAATCAAACAAGTTCTTCTGCATGGGAAAAAATAACTGACAATGTCCCTCAGGGTTCGGTCTTAGGTCCACTGCCGTTCCTTATATATATCAATGACTTGCCCAAAACTGTAAATGATAGGACTGTATCTATATTGTTCGCTGATGATACAAGCATAATAGTAAAAAGTCCTAATTCGAGAGATTTTCAAACCAATATGGTCACAGCTTTTCACTGTGTAAATAAATGGTTTAAAGTAAATCTACTTTCTATAAACATTGACAAAACCCATTACATTCAATTTAAGACCAAAAACAAGTCTATGCTTGATATAAACACTGTTTGTAATGACAACCTAATAACAACTCTACCTCAAACTAAATTTCTGGGCATATACAGAGTGTCGCAGGAGGAATGTGCCAGACTTCGGGAGGGTGTTCCTTATGTTAAAGTATACCGATATAACCCAAAACACCTATGTCCAAAGTTGAACGGTTACGGAGATAATGGCCAGAG